>Ga0209780_1001156_pt1 | contig 16738 bp, 16 predicted proteins | sample WorMetexBAHAMAS2_FD_187384 | JGI IMG/M metagenome (GOLD analysis project Ga0209780, IMG submission 187384) | Marine gutless worms symbiont microbial communities from Max Planck institute for Marine Microbiology, Germany - Inanidrilus exumae... | ecosystem: Host-associated > Annelida > Digestive...
CGTAATGTCGTCGCTTGTTTGTTGTTCATTTACTGTCCTTCTTGTTGACGACAGGTTATTCTGCTGCTTGGCTCGTCGTTTCTGCCGTTGTTCGTAGGTAAGCTTAGCCTCACTTGGTGATAGGTCCGCATTGATGTAATTGAAAAGTTGTGGAAAGTTATGGAATTGTTGATTGAAAGTTACTTTTATCTCGGTGTCACTTACCGTGAGATAGTTACTGCAGTGAAGTTGCGTGACAACGTGTCTCTTAGTGAACGACATTTGAAACGACTGCTAAGGTCGTACGGTTTACATAGACGTGTGTACTCGGCTGACGTCGACATGGGGCCTATATCCGAGTTCATCGAAGCGCAGCTGAAGGAGTCTGGAAGGCTGCATGGCTATCGGTGGATGTACAATAAATGTCAATTGGCGGGATTTCAAGTCACGAGAGAAATCGTCCGACAGCTGTGCAAGCATTTTGATCCGGTTGGCGTGGAATTGCGGAAGAAACGCCGTCTGAGCAGAAGGTCATATTTCGCCAAGGGCCCTAATTACATTTGGCACCTTGACGGGTACGACAAGATTAAGCCATTTGGGATTTGCATCAATGGCTGCATCGACGGTTTCTCACGTCAAATAATTTGGTTGAAAGCATCTACAACAAATAATAATCCTGATGTGATTGGTAAATATTTCCTTGATGTGGTTCTGGCAGCAGGAGGATGTCCTAGAGTGGTTCGTGCCGATTTTGGGACAGAAAACGTCAGAATTCGAGAATTTCAGATATTCCTGCGACGCAATGCTGTAGATGAAAGAAGTGGTGCCAACAGCTACATAGACGGTGCAAGTACATCAAACCAGAGAATCGAAAGCTGGTGGGGGATTCTGCGAAAAGAAAGTGCAGAATTCTGGATAGCACTGTTTTCATCACTGAAAGATGAAGGGGCATTTGACGGCAGATATGTCGACAAGTCTTTAATACAGTTTTGCTTCCTTGGCAAGATACAGGTTTGCAGTATTAGTTAACGACATACACAACGTATTGTTCATATAAAATTTTGAGGAAATTTATCCCCGTTTCAATACCAATATTTTTGCCATAATTGGGGCTTTCTGCAGAGATCTTTGTGTTTTGAAATGCCACTACCAACCAGTCCCCCCATTACTGGATACAAGGTGTCAATACAATAGCTCGGCTAGTACACACATGGCTGACAGTAGCAATGCAAGTTCACCTTGACCTTTGAGCGTCAGTGTATGTCAAAACTGACGGCACCAATTGGTAGCACATTTGTGATTTTCTATGCGACCTCCATTGGCACCAACTCTGCACTATTCAGTTTCCTGATATTGCACATCGAACATAGCAATCATAAATGGGGCTAGTTTCCCCATCCAGGAGGATATGGACCCCCTTCTAACACATGGTCACATTGGTCTATGATAACCTGTGTGTCGAAAATCAACTCCATCGCAGCAGCCGTTTGAGAACATGATCAGCTATTAATGGGCTAGTTCCTCCTGTGCAGGGATCCAGACCCGGGGAAGTCTAAAACCTGACTCATGACTCATGACTCATGACTCTAGGTTAGGGTTAGGGTTAGGGTTAGGAGTCCGGATGTTGGAGTCCGGAGTCATGAGTCATGTTTTAGTGATACCCTCCAGACCCATATCTAATACACGGTCACATTTGTCGAGGGTAACTGCTGTGCCAGAAAACAACTCGATTCGAAGACATCTGAACCCTCAGATAGACATGCTTTAAGGGGGCTAATTCCCCTCCCCCTCTTTGGGGATATGGACTGACAAGTACCGGTAATACATGGTCATTGTGGTTGAGGGTAAGCTGTGTGCCAAAAATGAGCTCGCTGACCCACGCCATGTAGCCACAATACAGCAGCATAAAGACAAGTGGACAGAGGGATGGAATTCCTGTGACATAGGCCTGACTTTTCTGTCGGTCAAGGTTAAATGAACTGATGTAGTAAATGGTAATATGTTTTGTGACATCATTTTCTCGATCCGTGTTAATGCTACCAGTGTGGCTTTCTATAACAACCTTATCTTTACCATGGGCCTGTTCTTGCCAATATCAGAACAGTGCCTAGCTGTACCTTGGCAGTATTTTCTATATATTTACAATTAAAAACACTGACACGTGGAAACTGAGAAGCTGGTTGTGGTTCCACCAAAGAACCTGCGGAATTGGGGGTTACTGTTACCAGGAGTCTTTTGAGAATATTCTCTAAAAAGTAAAGTCATGTATTACAGTCTTGTCTCTATTTACGGTATATAATGCGCACAGCAGCCAGATTTTACATTACCATTACTATAAAAATTTGTCCAAATATTCTTCTGTTTCTTCATTTTTACATTTGCCACCTGCCCTTATTTTGCTCATTTGCAATGTTGCATTTTCTCGCTTTATGTAATTTAAACCTAGAATTGTGTGTCGACGTTCACGAAGATCCTGCATGTCTCTTCTGTTGTCCTGGCTTTTAGCATCCATTTGTGATTGCATATGTAGGCCTCTGGTATTATGTTTGATATTGAGTCAGTTTAAGAATGTTTCCACTGGCTGTTTGGCCACCTCATTGTTATACCTTTAGCATTGTAGGCTGCACATGCACAACTTTCTGTGGGTGACATTGGCACTCTGTAATGCATGGTTTTCGAGATATTAGCCAAAACAGGTGATTCGAGTAACAGAGGTCATGTCACATTCAGACTAGAATCGACATGGATCCCATAAAAAAAATAGCCGGCCCGGTTCGCTGTAGGCTGGGCACTAAACTACCCATTATTTAGTTACTTGCCCATGCTCATTGCCAGGTTTGAAATCGGTAGGTGTTTTGGTTCCGGACATACAGCCATGGACGTTTTCCATCTACTACGGGGGTGTGGCTTGGTGATGCCATCAGGCCCCGCCCACATGTTGAATGTCCGTGCCAACTTCGAAGTTTATCCCAACTGTCGTTCCATGGATATTGCCACAAACATCTTCCATAGTTTGGCATCTGCACCTTCACTCCCCAATGAGTACTTTTTTGTGTTTCTGTTCAGGACGAGCTTGATGAAGTGTTGGCAGTATGGAATGCTCATCGTATTCGGCCGTCAAAGACGACATGTGTTCCGTATGGTATCCCCAATGCAATGTACTGCACTCCGGAATTATGGGGCTGCTCAGATTACTTATGTGACGTTCACACAAATGACCTTGAAGTGTGTCTTACTTCGTGTCCGATGTCAACTGATCATTTCTTTCATTGTGATGCAGACATCTTCGATATCTGTTGCACTATAATGCAGGATAAACAACTGCACTTTCCTAGCGACACGTGGGACCTGTTACAACTCTATTGTACACTAAGAACTGAACTGCATAACCTTTTGTTATAAACACGTTGATTGGCTTCAGCACACACATTACTCTTGTTTGGACGTAAAAAGGAAGTGGCATATTTCCATGCCATTTTCTATTTTGCAAACTCGGTAAACCACAGGTATTTGCGATAGGCCTATCAATGGTTTAATTTACCGCAAGTATCTCTTAAGTGTGAACATTGCCAGGAACCTTTATAACAGTGTTAATATTACTGTTCATCTGGACAAAATGGGAAAAATAGAACAACAGACGACACTTTCTAGTCGTGTTTGACAGTTTCTATAAACACGGGTGTGAATGCGTGTAATGCTGCCTAAATATCATTCAAGGATGCATTACATTTACCTACTGAATCCCCAAAAAGGAATGGATTTCATTGAAGTAGCTCAGTTTGCTAGAACACAATCCTTAGAATTAGAAGCAAACAAACTTTTATGGACTAAGAGTACCGTCGCAGAAAACGGTTGGTGTGACTTGTTATGAAGGAAAAACCAAAATTTTTCCGAAGCTACCAGCAAGCCCACAAAGCAATGGTCATTTTATGCAGTAATGCACGTACGTTGAGGCATATTAAGCATACAGGGTGGGCCAGCTAAAGTGAAGCCAACATACATTATTCCTAGTAACATTTGGATGCATAGGTAAAATTCAATCATTTTTGGCACATGTAAACTACATACAACCAGAAGTGGGGTTATGCACATTTTAAGCAAATTTTGTTATAATAAACACTTAACATGCCAGATGGCGCCATATGATAAACATGACTGACGCACACAGACAACATGGAGGGTTGTTAAATGTTAAACTCCTGAGATGTAACAAGGGCGAAAATACCTAACCTTGGTGCCGTCATCTGACGAACAATATTAAATTTCTATGCTTCCCGAGGTGTGTGTGTCTGTACGGTTATCACATTTTCCAAAAATTATTGAATTTTACCTATGCATCCAAATATTACCAGGAATAATATAAGTTGGGTTCATTTTAGCTGGCCCACCCTGTAATACTAACCTGAATATAGTTAAAACATTTATTCAAATATTTTCATCCACACTGATTTATTGAACGGAACATGTAAGTGCACTATTTTCAAACAAATCTGTTAACTAACAAACAACAAGCAAGCAGCATTTCAAACAATGAACCATGTAAAACTGTAGCTGGTAGGGGTACTAAGTAAAACGGAACAGTAATCTGGCAACAAACTAAAATCTCACTAGAACAACTAGAAAAACTGCCCTCCATCGAGGTCGGACCGACCGCATTAGCCTGACCCATGACCTTGACCCTGCGAGCTATGGCCATGACCTACTCACGTGCAGAAGTTCAAGGTCAAAGGCCACTTGGTTCCAAAGATAGAGTGTAAACAAATGGACGGACAGACAGACGGAGGTGAGTGCATTATCTCCCATGCTAACGGGGTCGGTAACAAGACACTGTGAACATTGTGCCTATTAGTAATTCTATCAATATTCTAAATCAGAACTCAAGTGGTAATGAGTAAAGCACAAATATGCGGAGTAATAATGCAGAAAATCGAAATAATGCCATAAAAGTGACTGAAAACTGTCACCAATTGGTGATAATCACAGGTGATCAACATAATCGTCATTATGACGCATTACTCGTATATACAAGCACATTACTGATACAAACAAAACGATGCCTAAACGACAGTGAGGCATGGCCATAACTCTGCTCGCCTACAGTGAAAACTAACTGATGCAGCAGTGATCACACGGACTACTAACAACGTGAGCTCATTGGTGGTAGGCCTAATACTGATGGAATGTAACTAGGATATGTTTAACATGGTGCGTGCAGCTCATTAATGCATCGGTATCGTAATGCTAATCCAAAACCGTAATTTTGACCTCAATGTCAAATTTTACGAATGTAAGTAACCTCTTAGTGACGATAGTGGGCCGAAAGGCTGATGCATTGATTACCTATACCGTAACATGGTGCATCGCATGCAAATATGTCAGCAGTTTGAGACCAGTATAAGACTGAATGTGAAAATCAACAAAATATCTGCTTAACTAACGAATGAGATCACTGACAGCAGAAATAACCTTCAATCTTCAGTTATGACCTTAGGCTTATTACGGGATAGCAGTGCATAACAGTATACCGTCACCACTAAAATCTCACTGCAGCCATTTGGAATCAAGTAAACCAACTCCAATCAAAACAAAAGCCAACACTTCAAAAGTACACAGAAAAGCGTTGGCGGAGTACTGCTTTGATACCAAGTTCAACATGGTTTCTGCTCCCAGTGAGAACAGTGTGTTTTACATGGTTCTTTCTAATTTCTAACAGGATAAGTGAACAAAAATGACAGAAATGACTAGCAAGGTGATATGAATGACATTACAACGAAATATTAAAACAATGAACATCACATGTGTTCGTTATTCACAGAGTTAAAAGCCATACATGCAATCATGCAACCAAGTGGACTACCGTACCTCTAGAAATGCAGGACAGCCAACAATGAAGCCAAAGAACATATGGTGAAAACTACACCAACGCAGTTACATAATATTTTGATGGCTGCTTATGCCAGTGTGAAGTCATAGGAGTATGAGGACTGTATTATGGCTTTCAGCTCACGGCGAAATTCCTGAAAGGACATGAAAATGTAAGAGACTTCAATTGTGTTGGAACATGCTTCTACAATTCTGTAACAGTCTAGCAGACTGAAACTGAAACAAATGGTAGAATCGTGGTTTCAATAACTGTATCAATGCTACATCTTGTGAAACGAATACAGGCATTTAGCAGGTGGCCGACATAGGTGAGGTGACTGACGTGTAATCTTGTGGAGCGGAACAGATCGTATACTCACAACCCAACAGCCAAAATGTTACCAACCGTCGGAGCTTAAACTCGAACTTAATCACGTACCGGTACGGACATTTCAACACAACGTTTTCAGATCACACGTAGGCCTATACCAGTTGTTACTAAAATTATCTGAAACTATAACATTTTTCACGCTCGTTAGTTTAATCTCACTGTAACACTGCGAGTGTGACCAATTATGACAACAGCACCGTAAGGCTTGCAAAGTTTATTGACGTATTCAGGCACACACGGACGACCTAAAAAAATTCCACAGCAATGACTCTCACTAATCCTAGTTGTTGCCTTGAGTCACACAGCAGTCGTAACTAACAGCTACTATACAAGTACACCACTCGTCTCATGCACACAGTGCTGGCCATTTGACAGCATCTCTCATCAACGCAAATGCTCTTAAGCAAAGCCAAAACCTTGTCCATTCAGAATTCCAAAGTTAACTGAATGAACAAATCTGTCATAGGTACGGTGGCATGTGGGAAGATGCAATATGCATGAACATGTGTTGGCTTTCGGGAACTGTCCACTGCCATCTTCAGCTGGCAGGAATTCCAATGATGGTTGCGGATTGAACAGCATCGGAGGAAGACTCTTGCATCCGGTTGCGAAAAACAGCAATGACGACATATTCACTGGTTGACTGCCATCTACAAATATACATCAATGACAAATAAAGTCAGTGACATGAATGCTTACACAAGGTCTGCAAATGTCGATGGCATTCGAGCACAATACAGTTATTTTCCACAAGCAGTGCAGACTGACCCGTCATTTGCTGTCAGACCATAAACAAGGCAGTCCGCCGGTAAGTTGATTCTGCACAGTGGGGCTCTGTGCCTCAACACGACAGGAGTAGACCATTAATACCTTAATACCAGCGGGCTGAGGTGACAATGCCACTCGACTCCAAACAGTATCTCGATCAGGTTTGCAATTTTCACCCAGTTGACACCGTGCACCACGAGTGGTGGTGCATGGTGGTCTGGAACGGGGTGGTCTGGGGCCTCCACTTAATACATTGCTTCCTTGGTGCACACGGTCCTCCACTCCAAACGGTAGCTCGATACGGCTTGCGGTTTTTCATCAGCACGCTCCTGTGCCCGATAGACCATTCCACGGAACTTCGATAGGAAAAGGCCACATCTTGCACTTATTGCTAGCGATGCAGCCTAAAAAGCAGTGCACACACTTTCACCGTCATTCCTCTTTACTGCTGTCTTAGCCCCAGTGCTAAAGGCATATGTCCCATTGCTAGGTGCGTGGCTTTTCCAACTTGCCACCCCCACTCCACAGTTACCTGTCAACTTCCAGTTTGTATGCCATGTTTTACTGGCTTATGCCCCCCCCGTTGCTAAGGGCCTAAGCGCCATTGCTAGGGGCGATAGGGGCGAGGCTAATCCATATTGCTACCCCGAAGTCCCCTGCCAATTTCCCACTCATATGCCCTTGTTGCTAGGGACATATACTACCCCCGTTGCTAGAGGCTTTTGCCCGTTGCTAAGAACCTATGCCGTCGCTAGGTGCATCGCTTGTTGACGTCATTAGGCCTGCCCCTAAGTCAAGTCAAAGCAATTAAAATGCTTGTACTAGAGTTCGAAAAATATGCTTGTAGTGCAGTGGGAACAAGAACACCAAGCACCCTTGGCAAAACCTGCACGACATACTGCATTCAACTTCAGCTGCACAGGATTGTGACAATGAATTTGACCCCTCAAGGTTATCCAAGGTCAAATCTGTCGCTGGCATTAGAAAGTTCATTGGTGTTTTCCTATAGGTCTTCCACTGAGTCCAACATCATATCTCACTGTTTCCAAGTTAGAGCATCTTACTTCCTATACGTTAAATGCGCGACACTTCCCCCCTGGTCCGCCCCCTCCCTGTGGGCGAGCAGGACCCCCATCTAATACAATGTGCCTTTTGTCCACACGAGTCTACACCCCAAACAGCATCTCGATCGCTTCATCCGTTTTGCCACAATTCATCCGCGTGACCACCCAACCACCCACCCATGGAGTTACACGTGTGTACCAATACCTGCACTAATAGCATTTCACGCTATGTCGTGCAAGTAAAAATTGTCCTATAGGGGTCCCCACCTAATGCAATGCTCCCACGGTCCAAAGGAGTTACCACTCCGAAGGGCGGTTTTTGCTCAGCATGTGCACGTGCCACACAGACAGACAAATGGATGGACTGACAGACCATGCCACAGACATCGGTAGGAATAGGTAGCATCGAGCACTTCGTGCTGGCATGCACCCTAAAAAATTGACAGGACAAAATCTGGCCACAGCAAAATGTTTCCACATTGGGGTCCTGGGCAAAGTGGTTTGCCCAAAATATTGTGTGTTAATGGCTGACTAAGCAGTTAAGGCCACTATTGCTGTCAATGGAGGTCAGCTGGAAATTTCTGGTCTCTGAACACAGCATGCGTTCCGTTTGCTGAGCCTCAAAATTTTAAGCTGCACATGGCAAATAAATGGTATAGGCTAACAGGTCTCAGTTACATAGCTTCAGTTACTTAATGATGTGCCTTGCAGGGCCTTAGGAAACTAGGGTTCAGTGTAGCGGGTACCCGGATCGATGGATGATTGCAAGGATTGAAAAGGAAAATTTTGCCCCACTAAGTTGTCACCTATGCCCATGAGGCTGATACCCTCCCTGAATGGAGGGAGCAGGTGCAGGAGTAAACAAACACAGAATGAAATCCACTACTACCTTGAATTTCCTGCAGATAATCAAGCCACCAACTATATACTTCATTCTGCACAGCTCGCCTTGACGATCCCTTTATGGACAACTGAGGTTGGAATAACTGCTCAATTGTTTCAGCAGTGAGCACCATTTCCGAATAGCACAACAACGATTTGAAACTTGGATATTCTCGAATTGCATCTAAGATGCCCAGAGTCTTCAGCCCTTCTTGGAATCTGTACACACATTCATGTGAAACAGTGAACCATAGAACACTTTCTGTTGTGATGTACATTATACGGGTCATCTCAGTCATGTCAAGCCATGTCACATACATGGACGGATAGCAGAGGTTCCACTGACTTTTAGGTTATATTGTGGGTCGACCGACAGATCGATCCATTGTCATGAGAGTGTCTGTCATTTGTCACAAAGTTGGAAACTGGCAAAACATCTGAACGAATCAAGATAAAACTTGGCATGTGGGTAAGGCCTAGGCCAATGTACCACCATGTCAAGTGGGGTCCTGCCCCTCCCCCGGAAAGGGACAAATGGGATTGGTGCAGGTTGGTAAGACCGGTGGGTTAAGTAAATACTTGGCTGGCCCTGCTGCCATCTTGTGCCAGTCTGTGTGTTGCCTGGTTTTTGCTACATTTCGAGTCACGCACGTCTGACAATCGCTAGCGACAGCGAGGAACAAACAGACACTAAACCGAAGACAAGTCCAGGCTAGAAAAAATGCAATGGCCTACTCAGTTTTATACCAACAGTCAGTAACCTACCAGCAGTATCCAGGTGGCCTGGCCAAGGGATGATTCCAAATTTTACAATGCTGCTTGCACAGTCACTAGGGTATTCATCTATTTCTTATCTGTGATAATGTCATTATGAAGAAGAAGACGACGAAGCATCGTTTGTAGTCCATTTTTGTCCCGCACTAAAAGCACCGTAGAATGTGCACAACAGTCTGGTGCATTGACTAACTTCATTCATACTCTAAATTATCGTACATCGCACACATACAGGCTTAACCTTGCGTTACCCAAGTGCAACTGCCCACAGCTTTTGGTTTGGTTAAACAAAATGCAGTTCGTGTCGGTTTCGGGACTGTAAGTGTGACTTCCTGCAGGCAGTTCACTCAATGAATTTTGGTGGCTATTGCTCAGCAGTACAGCAGGTGCAGTGTTGCAATTAACTCATCATGGACGGGTACAAGGACAAAATGATGGTCAACTGTCTGATCTGCCTGTGTTTCTGTGGATCATGACTATGGAAGCATGCACTGTACATGGCATAAAACATAATTTTGGTCTGATTCACTGGACACCTGTTTCTACAAAAAAGGGCAGAAACCCAAATGGACAGTTTTTGAAATTTTCGGATGGTTCCATTCAGGTTTTTAAAAATGACAACCGACCCAACTTTCGGTTTGCCGCACACCTCTAGTGAATGCTCCCTAATCTGTCTGTCGTGGGTAAATGCTACGATGATATTGTAGAATGGAGTAAATTGTCTGTCAAAATTCATTGTTTTTAACCCCACTCCATTATGTGTACATACACCTTCCCAGCAATCTGCAATCATTGGTAGGGCTGAACCAAAATCCACACATACAGAGAGCACACACAACGTAATGTGCGATTAGGTGCTAAAAATAGTACTGTATTTTGCCCAAATAACAACTACAAACCTCTCAAATGCAGGCCTTGTTCTGCCAACACAGTACCACTTGCACAAGTGCCCGACTAGCTTATCACGTTCATTCATGTCAAAAATCATGGATCGTTGGCCAGCCATTTCCAGCGTTGTTGACAGTTTTTCCAGCTGCTGATTTATGTCATCAACACTATCCATTGACTGAATCTAAGTAGTTAAAACAGCACAATCATGTGGTAGTAAGTTGATTTGCCAGCAGTAGAGACTGGAAAATTCAAGGTCAGTTGACCTCAAAGGTAACACTGAACAGCATCTTAATGTCTGCCTGTTGTATATCCTGCATGAGCACAGTACAAACAATGTAGGCCTTGCAACACACGACTGACGATGGGGCATTGTTCAATGGCCCACCATAGGTCCAGCCCTATGTCACAAGTGGTGATGCTGTCTGTCATTTAAGTCGTGACGTGCGGTAAGAAGAAGAAGACTAGAAGCATCGTTTATAGTCCGCCCGGTGTTTTGTCCCATATATGCGGGGGTCGGACTATGCCTGCTACTCCTGGTGCCATGTGGTGAATGTAACCGAGAAATAGCAGGACTTTATTGGAGCAACGTTTTTACAGCCGGATGCCCTTCCAGACACCAACCACCACAGAAATCTGCGGTGGGACGCTTCCGCAACATTCGTTGCTCCCCATTTACCGACCCCGGAGGGATGGAGGGCTGGGTTGACCTGCTCTGCCCTGAGGATTCGTCTCCTATAAGTAACGTATTAAAAATGAAATTTTTGAAACAACAAACAAATAAAATTAACTTAAATTAACATAAATTAAATAATAATATTACAGCTCTCAGCGATTAATCCATGATTAATCGATTAGTTGTGCCACAATGACTAATCCATTAAAGGGCCAATTAATCGTCGTCGATTAATCGATGAAAATGATTACTCGAAGGGATTTTTGGATGAAAAATGTCAATTTTTAAACAAAATTTGTAGGACCCCTGCCTATTATGCAGGGCCATAGCTCCGGAACGGTTAGAGATCGAGCGAAGTTGGCTTGTAAAAGGCACTTCGTCGACAACTGAAATTACCCGTTTTAGCATTGGAATGATTTCGAAATGCTTCGTTTAACCTGTAGCTTCTTTACAAGAATCACTGTAAAAAAATTTCAGCGACAATTTAATCCACGATTAATCGATTAAACCGTCCGATTAATCTAATAAATTTTTTACAGTCGAATGACAGCTGTAAATAATACTTACTTACTTATCAACTCATGCGCAACAATTGCACCCGTAAATTGCCTCACAGTTGACATCAAGACAATGGCAGAGTCTTACTCCCCTGCACTCGAACTCACCAGCTCTAAATCTTCCTTCAGTGCCGAGTTAGGCATTTCAGATAGCAGAACTGTGACACTGTCTGGCCCATTGACAAGAGCAGTATATAAACAAGAAGAAAGACAACGCGGTGCAGGTCCGTCGTGAACCAGCGATATAGCTAGCGACACTCCTGCTGTGTAGTAGTCATCATAATCCATGGCTACAAAAAAACAAGAATTTCAACAGCTGGTTTGTCCGAAATCACTGACACTGGGAACCCCACAGCCGTGATCTTTCTTTGGCGTTGGGAAGTAATTCTTAATTCTAACAACTACAAACTGTTACAGTGTTACACCCATAACTACTCATAAGTTGTGATATGTTGGCAGGGTCCAATACAAGGTGATCTTGGTTGACGGTAATATCCACAGCTCACAGCAGACCTGAAATCAGTGAGCCCAGCAAATTGGTCATGGTGTGGGAATGTCACAAACACACCGGCAGACAGACACAGTTCCTACAGGATAGGAACCATACAGTTGGTCTAACCCCCCTCCCCCTCCACCTGGGAGTCGCCGCCGTTAAGTCGACTTGGCCGCTGCAAGTGAAGTCAAGTCGTTTCGTTAATGTGGTCGTTCCGACCTCGTCTCGATAGAGGGTAGTTTTTTTCTAGTTTGTTTTCGTTTTCACTGTCAATTCCTTCATTCACTTCCTGCAGTGCTGTAGCTGAAGCAACTCCTGTGTACAGATGCATGCACACACACACACACAGTGACTAGGTGGTCTACAGCCACGTACTTTCACAATTCACATCGTCACAAAACATTGCAAACTAAGTTAGGCTGAATAGCAATCGTGAATAGGTCTATACTAGGATGGTCACGGTGCAAGTCGCCGAGTTAAGTCACGAAAACTTCAAGTCAGGTCGAGTCATGAGGTGGTCATTTAGTCAACTTTCAAGTCGTTTGGGTGCCAAGTCAACTCGCGAAGGCAACCTAAGTGACTCCCAGGTCTACCTCCCCCCCATACAACACAGTACTGCCCTGGGCCACACTAGTCACAGTCACTGTTTCAAATGGGCTGTTGATTGCTGCCTAGTCCCCCTTCAGCTACAGCATATCGACAGCACAGATGACAGACGCACAAAAGTTCCAACAAGTCATGATCCAGTATGGATCTGGATCCGGCCGGATGCGAAAATTGTGGGATCCGGTGCACCCCTATACATAGGCCTACCATACACTATGTGCTGGTCAGTCGAAAAATGTTTTCGTAAGCATACCGTCTTGAAACATTGTGATATGTCGAGCCTCATCATGCCCACAGAAAAGATGACTGCCACGAAACACAAAGTCCATTAGCAGCTGCAGAAACTCGCGTCTGGGTCCGCCCTGATCTACTGCTCCCTCTGATGTTCCAATGTCATCAATGAATTTTATGTCAAGGCGGTTGGAGGCACTGAATGATGTACGAGTGAAGGCACGTTTTGTCGACTGCCACACATTACCCCGGTTCACATTTAATCGTGTCACGCTGCTGTCATCAATAACCCTTGCCAACTCAAACAAGATTTCTGCTACCGGAACTTCAGACGATGCACATAACCTATAAAATAGAACACCAACATGTAACTGCAATTCATAAGCTAAGTAACTAGACATACCCTACAGTGGTGGATCCATTGGGGGAGCAATGGGCATGTCCCCCAAACCCTGACAAAAAATTGACAGTAACCTTTAAAGTGGACATATAACTTATCAACCGAGAAGCTTGTAACAAAATTCTGACTCCTGAGTAAATTATCATCATCATTACTAGAGATAATAGCACCTATATGCCTTATGCGCAAAGGTCTGCAAATTTTCCAACTCACCCGAAACGTGTCTGCACTACCCTGTAAGGCTGTAACAACACACAGGGGGCCTACACAACAGTTTTGGCGACCAAATACGTTGGGATATTGCCATTAGCAGTCTGTCTGTCTGCCACACGAATGCACTACGGCAAAAACGGAGATAAAACTTGGCATGTATGTCGGTCTCAGGAACTGTCTCATTGTATTAGGACCAGGACCCCCATCTAATACAATGTGCCTTTGGTCCACACGAGTCCCCATCCCAAACGGCATCTCGACTCCTTCAGCCGTTTTGCCACAGTTCATCCACGTTACCACCCAACCAACCAACCAACCACCCACCCATGGAGCTACACGTGTGTACCAATACCTGCACTAGTAGCATTTCATGCTATGTCGTGCAGGTAATAATGACTAACCTTGGTTCTGTCAAACTGTTAGCAATTGCTTGTTGTAAGTCATCATCATCATCATTATCATCACTTGAGTCATCATTACTAAATCGTGATGTCACAGACACATATGTAGCATAAGGCGAAATGTCAGTGTCCGTGCATCTGTACAACAAAACAGCAATTTCATTGACCTGCCAAAATTTTGCTTCAAGACACTACACCAAGGCTGCCCAATGATAAACAGTTCACATCAACAGCATCCTTTTCCACCATATCCTCAACTTCGTTGATTTGTCGCTGGTCACCACACCTGTCAACTTCAGCTGCCCAAGTATACAAATCTGATACACTGACCTGTATTCTAATGAAAACCTTTTCAAAATGACCCATGTTGGCCCAAAAAGGGGCTTAGTGGCAACATCTAATTTCATTACATTATCTGCAAAACAGTAGGAAATACAATGTCAAAGTCTTTTTAACAGAATTTCAATTAGCATTATTACCTTCGACCTCAAATGACCCTGATGGTCCAAAGTCAACGTCACAATATATCTATATCAAAACTTTTGGATAACGTTAGCAGGTATGAGGTCGAATTTGACAGAAAGAATTGTGGAATTGCTTTGTTGGGCAGGGGGAGCCATGCTCAGTCAAGCTCAGTATATCTGGTAGGAAAGGTGAGACACAAAATGCAAGCAAAAACAATTTTATTATTTTAAATGGACAACTGAGAAAAGGGAGTCTGGCTACCTGTATGAACTCCAGTCATCCATTTCCTATGATTAGTTGGTAGCAGTCAGTGTTTGTTAATTGTAATACAAATGATGTGAACTTTTTTTAGAAAAGGATCAAGTAGCTCAGCCAAAAAAAGATAAAAGTGCAAAGGAAGAACCACTGTATACTCTGAATATGCCTACATACACATATCAGTCACCTCCTGTTAGCTGCTGCAGCAGGCACTGTTGGAGACCGTGAAACATTAGCAACAGCACCATGTTCACCGTCAAGCAAAAGACGCTTAGTAGGATGAAACTGTACCTACACATACACGACTGCATGTAAGATGTATACATTACACCTATCTCTTTCTGCATGGCTCATGAACGTTCAAGACACACAGACACAGACGGACCATGCCACGGGATCATCGGTAGGAATAGGCCGCGTAATGCACTTTGTGCATTCAATGCAGCCTAATAATAACAATGACACCCGAGTAGATGGCAGCAGGCCGCATCGCCGCTCCAATGATTGCACACAATCAATTTCGGACTTATCTGGTCTCGTTGCTGCAAAATATTAGGCTGCATCGAATGCACTTCATGCATTTATGCAGCCTATTCTTACAGATGATCCCGTGGCGTGGTCCCTCTGTGTGTCTGGAACGTTCATGAGCCCTGCAAAAACGTCTGTACGGATCGATCTGCCGTTTTGCATGGGGACTCGTGTGGACCGTTCGCACATTGTAGTATCTGGGGTCCGGATCGGTTCACGGGAAGGGGGCGTGCCGGGGGAGAGCTCCACCCCCATTGTAAAGTATGGAAACACTGATGTGCAAATAACTTGAAAACGGTAAGAGATACGATGTTGGACTCAATGGAGGACCTATAGGAAAGCACCCACGGGCTTTCGATTGCCGCCGTCAGATTTGACGTTGGTTGGCCTTGAGTGGTCAAAGGTCATAGTCACTGTTTCGACAGTGGCACATTTAGCCGCATCGATGCGGCCTCTTGCCAAATAACTTTGGCCTTGTATTATATTGCTGTGGCCTGCCCGTCCGCAAATCTCAGTTTGGAGTTCATGCCAAGTTCATTTTTGCACCTTAGGAATTAATATTTTGTCATTTTCTGCTCTTTCCCAACCTTTGCCAGGTCCTTCCACACCTTCCCCAGGTCTTTCCCAACCCTTCTCAGGCCTTTCCTAACCTTTTCCATGTCTTTCCCAGGTCTTTCCACACCTTTTGCGGATCCGTTTCGGTGGTCCATTTCGATGTTTACAGATACCGGTCATGACCATGAGTATGTGTCACCTGTTCAATGCAGGCACTTCCCATACATAATGCCTGCAGTTTACAATGGGGCAGAAGTACCCCCACCCCCATCCACTGGCTTGCCCCTTGACATGGGGAGTCAGTAGGAATAGGCCGCATCTTGCATTTTGTGCTAGCGATGCGGCGTAATAATAATTAATGTGGTCAAGTGCCATACCATAACCACTGCACCCCGACTATATGAGGGGCAGATCCCCCAAAAAAAAAACACAAGACGCCATTCACGTGGCCCAACAGCCTTACAATATTACTGAATGCTCTACAGAATGTCAACATTCTGCATCACTATGTAGCATCCGAATCTCATTCTAGCTGTTATGTCATGCCATGGCTGCTGGTTGACACCAACATATACAAACAATTATACAAGTGCAAAAGTACAGATTATGGTTAAAGAGGTATGCAGTCAACCTGCTGCATATTAAAAGATGCTGATCAAAGTACAGGCAAGTCAGCACTGGTCGACCTAGAGTTTCAAAATTCAAAAGTCCAACAGATTACCACGGCCAGAAGCAACAGCAGAAGAT
>Ga0209780_1001157_pt1 | contig 16737 bp, 10 predicted proteins | sample WorMetexBAHAMAS2_FD_187384 | JGI IMG/M metagenome (GOLD analysis project Ga0209780, IMG submission 187384) | Marine gutless worms symbiont microbial communities from Max Planck institute for Marine Microbiology, Germany - Inanidrilus exumae... | ecosystem: Host-associated > Annelida > Digestive...
CACGTATGCCAAGTTTCAAAATGAAATTTTCAGGGGTTACAATTTTACAGGGGGTCGAATTTTCCATTTTTCCTATTGATTTTGAATGGGCCTTACAACAGTGCAGCGCTACTGCGCTGCCTGTGATTTGGTTTTTGTTGTGCTTAGGTTTAGCAGTTTATATGTTTTTGTGTGTGTTAGCTTAGGTCGTTTTATTCCTGTGTTGCTTGTTTTAATCGTGTTAGATTTAGTTCCTTCAGTACCAAGCCAAGAGATCGGCTGAGAAGAACGTCTTGAAAATGACCCATGCAGTGTTAAATTGTATCTACAAGTGCAGGTTGTAGAAAAGTGACGAAAGTAAAGTGAAGTATAAAGTGTCTTTACCACGATTGCATTTGTTTTAAGGTCTGCTTGATTCGAATCATGAAGATCTTGTGTTTGTCTGACGTAGGGTCGAGGACGGCCATCATTATTATCCCCGCCGCGACGACGTCACTCATCACAATGCATAATGCCAAGGACCTTCTTCAAGATCTCAGGTTAGACACACCGTCGTCCGCGGACTAAAACGTCCTGATTCAAGGTTGCATCAATCACTTCAGTATCATTTCTGGCTGACTGTGGTAAATTTTAACCTGGCTGTTACTTACTTATTACGTCTTTGTCACCCGACACTGTCAGTGTTTTGCGCTGTCCGTCCGCCACATTTGTCTGTTCGTTCGTCCAGACAGATCTTGTTACCACGATATATTATAAACAACTTGAGCATTCCAGATGAAACTAACAGGGAATATTCAGTAGCCCCTACTGGTGACCTGATTAGATTTTGGAGGTCAAAGTTCAAGGTCACATGAGGCCGACAAGGTATGAAGGCATCAACGTTGAGACGTTGATGCTTGGATGTCAAAGACCATCTATTTTACAGTTTTAAATTCAGGTCTTCTTTTCACCACAGTTGGTCATCCTAACAGTTGCATTGACCCGCACGGTCTCCAGGACAGTAATGCACCGCTGTGACTCATGTGTTTATTTCAGCACTACATAAACTGTTGTTTGTTTGTTTGTTTACTTCCTTACTTTCTTCCTTCCTCACATTTTTCTTTCCTTATACTTTCTTCCTTACTCATTTGCTTCCTTACTCATTTACTTCCTGACTTATCTGTCTCTTTCCAGAAAGGCCCATTCTGTTTCCAGGTCGTAGGAGGTGACCAAACATGGCTTTGGTTTTTGTTGTGTTAATTTTATGTTGTAGTATATTTTGTTACAGATACATGTTTGCTTTTGTTGCGTTTGATTTAAGTTTGTCAGTACTAAGCCAAGAGACTGGCTGGGAAGAACGTCTCTGAAATGACCTATTTTGAGTGGAAAACGTAACGGTTGTGGAGCACGGCTGATGTTTGTTGGATGTAGGTACGTGAGTGTCGAGGACAAGCGGACTCAGGGTGCAAAACGTGACAACGAGGTTCTTCTGCAGCGAATGAAACCTGGCGGTTCACTTACTGTTCCGTACCGAGTCATTGACAACCCACTCAAGTTAGCACCTGAGGACTGGTACGGCTTGACATGTTGTTACCTTGTACAGGCGTGGTTTGGTGGATCAGTGGTAGATATTGGTCTAGCAATCTAGAGCTTGCAGGTTCAATCCTCAACCGTTCTGCTGTGATGCAGTGATCATAGGCAGGTCGTTCACGTCAGCAAGCATTATATAAAATTGATACCGGACAATGTTGGTGACAGTTAGACTGTCAAACCACATTTTACACGACCTGTTACCTCCACCTTCTATCGCATCGCAACATTATAATCTCAGACGCCGCATGCATTCATTACAGCTACCTGAACATTCCACACATTTGTCAGACTGCAACTTTTTTACTCGTATGTTGTATAAAAACACATATTAGCAACCAACATTACTCGTGGAACACTCATCACCGTCAGAAAACAGACTTCCTATATTTCGTCTACTTATATTTTATATTTTATACTTCACTATTGTCTATTATGCACTGTGTGGCCTGCGTTCTGACATGCCATGTCAAATAAACGAATAATGAATGAAATGAAACTTTGAAGATGCAAAGGTAACTGTTGGCCTAGCAGAAGTACAATGGGTCACTTTATCGTTTGCCATAACTAAAGTCTAAAACCTTAGTCTGAAACCAAAGTCGGCCTGCGTAAGTAGATATTAAGTCTTCTCACCAGCTAACTTGACCGACCGTTAGGCCTACTGGGGATTGTTATTTATTTCCTCCGCCGGAAATATCCGGCATAGTGTGCAAGGCAGCGAAAGGGTTAAAAGAATGACCGTGTTCCCGGATAGTATACGCAGCATGCAGGTGCATGCATTGATTAACTTCACTCACCCACAGCTGCCTACAACTGACGCTGTCACTTGTGAAGCGGACCTGCCAAAAGGGAGAGTGGACTCAATCAGCAGCCGTGCAGTTCCTACTGCAGAGTGCCGCGGTATGACTTTGACATTGCGGCTTGCTGTGACAGCTATAGAACACGTTTGTTTGTGTTTCAGGGATCGCGTGGTGGCCGTCTTTGTACAAGGCCCAGCGTGGCAGTTTAAAGGCTGGCCGTGGAATGGAAACCCAGTCGAAATATTTTCTCGAAGTACGTTGGACGTTCTGCACTGCGGATTGCTTGTTTGGAAATTAAAACTCACTTGACAGTATATTCATAGCACAGAATCCTTGTGTTCTGTGTCTGATCTTGTTAGTAGTTGGGAAAATCTTATGTCAAGCCTGCTGTTGACACGTTAGCTTCATATTTTTGCCCTATATGGAGGGATGGCCAGGCTGAGTTGGCCTGGGTGACTGGTTACATAGCGAGGTGGTATACCCCGCCTGAAGCTGGTCACCCACGCAATACTAACTGGGATCAACGTAGAGTAATTTTGTCGATACGCCCAGCGGTGTTACCGCTACTCCAGACCGCCAGACGGAGCTGATGGCGAACTGTTTGGATTGGTTGTCGTGTTGACAGTAAAAGCGTATCACATCAAGTGGCAGGAGCTGCCGCTGGACGCCAACATCAAGAAATGGTCGGTACACGTGCTGAACCTTGACCGGCAGAAGCGACATCTCGACAGAGCGACTCTGAATCAGTTCTGGGAAATACTGGACAGGTTCGTAGCCAACAATCAGACGTGAAAATATACCAACTTGCAGTAGTCAAGTCAGGATTCGTCAGACTTAAGTCGGGACTCGTTCAGTTTTGCTGGACGTGGGGACTCCTAAAATTGAGTCCTTGTTTATTGTCTGTTCCAATGTTCAGTGCACCCGTTGAGTGCGTATCTAGCCATGGGTGGCATTCTTATGTGACCAAATAGGTCCAGGCTGACAGATAAAACATTTTCGTCACCGCTGGTATTTCTGAAATGCAATAAGTGTGTAAACTGTACTGATGCAACATAGTCTTGTACTTGAATGGCACATTAAACGTTGAACTTGTTGTTACGTTATTTGCTGAGTCTCTGACTTGAACCCGGACTTGGCAGCAGTCAACTCGACAGATGCTGAGCTCGTTACATGTAAGTAATTAAGTAAGTAAGAATATTTATATAGCGCAGAAAATCATGCGTCACACTGCGCTGAAGTTTCGCGCCGTCTGTTTAGTACTATAAAAAAAGTAAAGGCTTCCCATACTCGCTACCGAGCGTTGGGCCCGGAGCTGATCCCGGTGTACAGGCAGTCAGCCCGCAGGTGACTATTAAGTCATCCACCCGGCGGTAGGCTGCCATTACTTTCCGCCAGGCCTGCGGTTACCTTCCCAGCCGCAGAGCATCACCGCCCCTTGGCCGGTACCAAGTTATACTGCTTGGTGACAGAGGCACATAGGTGTGAACAACTTGTTCAAGGTTGTTACGCAGCTTTGCCCTGAGTAGGAATTGAACCCACGACCTGTTGATCACAAGTCCAACACTCTACCCGTTGCACCACCTGTCTAGTACTAACATAGACTTGATATAATATGTGTGTATGTTGATGTACAGACACATGGCGAAGAACAAGCCTCATCTAAGGTTCTGAAGTGGTACGAGTGATGCGGCTTTCACAACCGAGAGATCTAATGAACCCCCGTCTTGTAGCAGTTTCCTTGACGTCCACTCGTTTGACTTGATAAATTGTCAAATGTCTGCTGAGTGCTGACGTGACATTGGCATGCACTTGCAAAGTTATTTTAGACAAACTTATCGCCGAACGTACAAGTTAAATATCAGTGCTGACATGGCCAGCGTTTTTAATCAGTTTCTGTTACTGCAATTTTGACATGACCGTCGTTGCTGGCAGCTATGGTTTATTAGGCACCATTTCTCCTAGTGTGAAATATGCTGAAAAGCTGCTGCTAGCATTCAGTTGGGTCTTTGGATGAGTACACAGTACAGTATACCAGTGTTAACATTACTGTGTAATAAACCCCCGTCCCCCGTCCCGCCAACAGACCTCATCTGAGGTATGCATTCTATCGAAACGTTCGCTGGTTTTCTACATTGTTTTGGAAGGGAATTCGGGTATCTCCAAAAATAAGGGTACACTTCCCTTTGAAGCTTTGTCTGAAGCTCTGAACTTAGCCGATTTTTTGCCTTTTTGTGAAGAAACGTCGATCATCGCAAATGATCATCGCAGATGTTGTCAGCTAAATTCGACCGACGACCATCACCAGTTTATCACACTGAGCGTCCACCTGTGTTTACAACACGATGGGTGTGACGAGTGAGAGCTGAGACTTGTAGTCTTACATACGGTAGTTGTTCTTAATTCAATTGATGGCGGCGTTGCATTGAGTGCTGCTCCGTGTGCTGCTAAACTGTTGCGGCCAGTAGTGTCTGTGTACAGCAATGTTGATCATAGTACCTTACATTATATGTAAATAAAGGTGTTTGCTGGGGCTGAAATCGCTTGACCGTACGGTCACTCTTGACCTTGATAAAGCTCAATTTGACAGTTATGAAAGTGGCAACTGACCGTAAGTCCTCGATGTTCTGCACCGCGAGTGTTAATACCATGATTACACTGGCATGCGCTACTTGTTCAATATTTTACTCGCTGAATGGCATTGCATGTGTTAAATTAATCACTTTCCGTATAATAAACAAGGTGTCGCCCTAACGGGACGTAACCGTACTGGCCCGCCGTGCAGTGTCGGCCGCCCGACCACCCACGAGCCTGGCGGCCGGCCCGCACACGCCGCCAAAACAATACTGGCCCATTAGGCGGGCCAGTAATAGCAATGAACTCTTGTTATTCATATTTCTTTAGTGCTGATAATTGCTTATCAGAAATATCTAAACTATCTTGAATACAGCTGTTGCAGGCAGGGACAACATCCCAACGAGATGCGACATTTTGCACTAATTTCTTATTGTCAAGTTCATGCTGAAATTAGACAAAAAATCATTAATTTTACTGCAAAAGTCAGCTTCTCAGATAATAAAACCTCTCCAGCTTCTGCACCTGGGGCAGACCCTCTTACCCACCCCCACCATATTGACTGTAATGAAATTTTCTCATTTCAGCCCGTGTAAAGCAAGTATGATGGCAGTTGTGATTTAGTTCCATAACTGTGATGATTGCAATTTCTTAATGGTTTGGTTTGAAAATTCAATGTCAAAACTGGTGCAGACCCGCGAGAAAATTTGCATGCAGGCGACTGTTACTTACTTCAGTTTCGTTGGATGTAACAAGACTGGAGAGAAATAACGTCGTAAATCAGGAATATGTGGTAAAATGACAAAAAAAATTGTAGTTAACCCTTTCGCTGCCTTGCATGCCGGATATTTCTGGCAGAGGAAATATTGGCTATTTTCGGTGGTAGTATATTTTTTCGGTCGGGCAGCGAAAGGGTTAATCAAGGCATCAGCAGCGGTCACAGTTTATAGAGGACACTGTCGAACCCTCTGTTTACCTGCTCGAGATTCATCATCATGTGCATAAGAATTATTTGAAATAATTCTTGTGGTAGGTGGACGCGGACGGGCTGTACGGCCACTGAGCACGTCACACCAGGAAGTTGTTGACAAACATACCTATAAATATACCTGTATGTCTATCTACAGATCGGCGAAAACAACCTCCCATCACCTTCGGTAGGGAGGTAATTATTATAAAGTAAAATAATAAATGACACTAACTGCATAATAATTAAATAACAACAGTAATAAATTGTTAATTAATAATTTAGATAATGTCTTCTCTCTGACGCTCGCCGGAAGTTGGCAAATTATAGAGAATAACTTGCATGTCCTGCACTGTCAAAAATTTATTTATTTTTTAGTACAATGTCACCAGCTGTACTGCAGTGAGTAATTAACAAGCAACACAGACATTCCTAATACGTTGATTATCAAGTTTATTTGGATGTTAAAATCAGTAAAAACACTTTTTACATGCTACAAACCAACAAAACGTAAACTGCTCCAAGCAATAAGAAACGACTTTTTCAACAAATTATAGATTCGCAGCTGCACTTACACTGAAATTAGTTTAAATTTCAGCTACAAGAGATAACAGATTCTTCTAACATGAGCACAAAATAAGAAACCAATGCCACACGACAAAAATTTATATGTGAAGTGTTCATCTTTGTTAGCAGCAGGTTGGCAAAAAATGTTATCTGTTATGATACTATGAGATACAACTGCAAAGAGGCATTACATGCATTATCCAATTATTGGCCTTATTCCTTTTCAGTGGCACAAAGAACTAACTGAGTAGAATTTTAACTAATTCTTATTTTGTGGCTAAGGCGGAAACAGTATGTAACGTAAAACATTACAAACAAAACCGAGCGACACATTGCGACATTATGACATTCATTCATTCATCGGCGGATAAGTCGAACAATGCAAACACGAACGACAACTTGCGGCAGTATCAACAAAGCACTAGTAAGCTAATGATTACGGTATAAAAATAACCCGGGGTTAATCTCAACAACGTGGAGTTCCAACTCATTTGCTTGGATATTTTACAACGGACACTACCGAGTTTAAAAAGTAACAGCTTTGACACACTGCGATATCAACAAAACACTTGTCTGTTGAAGGCACTACATCAAGCAACAACAAACAATAATTTATTGCTGACGTAAAAATACAGATGTCTCAACTTTCTCCATTTTCCAAACAATCCAGTCGCAGCACTTAAGTACCGAACCATAACGTGTAATACTTTTAAACAGTAACAGTACAATTCACCGATAGTTGATTATTACGCTTTGAAATTTCTGCCTTTTCCATAACGTTCTCGATTTCACGTACATTTTTATGCACCCGGTTTAAGTCTGATAACGTTTCGAGACAACCCTACGTACAGCTGTTCAGATGCACAACCGAAGCTGATAGACACTCGGTTCTAATGACATGACTAGAATACCTCAATGAAGATTTTCGTTACTAATGTTGTCCTACTGCGGGAAAATCGGGTACAGTAACTAATTCTCAGCCTATCACACCAGCAAGAAGCCCTCACGTTGAATTCCGACAATAACTGGCATAACTTATCGACAACTAACACAATTCAACTCGTTCAACCATGCAAAACTTGACTCAACAAAATTACCGTCGTCCTAATAATAATTAATAACGCAAAAGACTGCTTCCGACTGCAGCAATTTCACTCGGTTCTTTCCATACAGAACAAGCAACTGCGGCCCCGATAGCACACACGTTATGGGGTTCTTCCAGCAGTAATGCCCAACTGGTTAGTTAATGGGGAGTTTCAGGACGTATGTACCATATGAAACTACAGCACTTGTGAGTTTTAGTGGTCCGGGTACAGCAACTGGTCCACCGTGTGTCAGCAAACGAATTTCAGACTAAACGGCATTTCCACCTAGATATGGCATGCTGGTTAATCGCGGCATCCTCTAGGTCAAGTTCAATGGTCAATCAAAGGTCAAAGTTCACAAGAGGAAAAACAAAAAAATAAAAGTATCATAGTATCTAAGAATTAAGCTGTCTGTTACAATGTTGGCAGCTCAATAACTAATGCAAAAATGAGGGGCCAGGCATTTGCTTTGAAGAAAGTCGGGGGCCCAAGCCCCCACCCTCCCCGGATCCGACGCCTATGGGATGGGGACCGAGATCCCCACAGAAAGGGGTAAGTTTAAGGGTTGTCCGGCCCTTTGAGAACATTGGGAGTCTCCGCTGCGGTGTACGCAGCAGAAAGGTTCACTCAATCCTCAATAAAGGCACAACATGCGATGCAGCCTTTTGTCAAAATTCAAATGATTATTTTGTCATGAAGCAGTAAACCTTCAACGTTGAAATATAATGTGACACTTTTACTAACAGTCGACAATGATACGTTTTTAGCACCAACATAATACTCAGTCCTAGTGTACTGTCAGCTCTGATATCTCCACTATTATTAGTCCAAGCATGATTTCTGACGCCACATATCACTGTACTGAGACAGAACCAAGAATCTTGATGAGGAAACAAGTAAGTAAAAAACAATTTGCATAATTGAAATATTCTATGACTTATCAACCACAGTTGGCTCTAACAGAGCCGTGTTAACTTAGGCTACTGAGAATGACCGACAGCGCTTTTGACATCGTCCATTTTGATTTAACAGATTTTGTGACGTAATAATACACAATTTCTTCCGTTTCTAAAATTGTGTATAAGTAACGCATGCTATTCGTCGCTCCTACGACAATAAACGACACATCCAAACTCACTCATTTTACGAGAGTTTAGAACAATAGCAATTCCGCTGCACTATTCATACTTAAAATATTTTCGAACTGTTATTACAGAACAGTGCAATCGTAAGTTGTAAAAGTAACAAAACTAACCATTAAAAGCATATTCACAAACTACTGCCAGAAAAACATCATCATTAGAAAATACGAGTGTGATTGTTACAGCAAAGTATAAAATGTACATGTAAAACCGATGACACAAACAAAGCAATGTCCATGCATGATTTCAACTGTCATATTTATTAACGGACTTGCCAATATTAGTGCCAAATTTAACCGTAGAAAACCCTAGTTTCAAGCCAAAATGTAACGAATATTTTGAAAAAAAGCAAGTTCAGCTGTTATACAGATAATAGACTGCTTTGTATCAACAGTATCGGGATGATCAAGACGTGTGTACATAGTTAAACGGGGCCGGAAGATTCAGTAAGCAAGGTATGCACGTTCTTAGGGTCCGGCAGGTGAAAGATTGTCGAGCGAAACGTTAACAAGTTGCTCGGTTTATAGTGAGGTACGTTCTACACTGAAAACGTGCAACGTTTGGCATGCCGTTTTTCAGTAAGTAAGTGTTTATTATTTCACCAGCCAAGTCTAGCATCCGTCCGTCTGATTGGCATACTCGCCGTGACTCACCAGGGGACAGCTCAAGACGTGGCCAGCGTACATTTTGGCCCGACACACGTTTCAATAGCATGTAGAAGCACTATCAGATTCGTCGCTAACAAAAATTTATGACGACTTTGGTGAATTCGTCAAACCTGTGGTGCCCTGATTACAACACCAATTGGCATGTAAGACCTGCACTCAAAAGAGCATCTGGGTCCATCCCGACATTTAGATTCAACACGGCAACGTGACGGATATACCACAAGGCAGTAGACACGTCGCGCTACGACTGCATCGTGTGGAAAAATTGAGCATAGTGTAATTATGCAGTCATCCGCGTCTGGCGTGTCAACACCAAACTGCCATGGCAGGAAAAACCCGACATAATAATACTGCACGTAAAATTAAACTCACGCCGGACGGACGTAAAGCGGCAAAGCCAATGTACAGCTTAGCATAAGACAGCTGATGACGGCTCCGCGTAATTAAATCAACCATTGCAAACAAGCACCAACTTCATTAGTAACAGGATACGCTGACACTCAGCGATTGCATAGAGATGACACACACAAAAAAGATGCGTTTTTCTTGACCAACCAGACTCCGGTTGCTTAATGGCAACTTCACACAATAAACGGTCCATAAAACTAGAACTCGGACCTCAACATCCCGACATCGACGTGAATGCTGCTGCCACTTTGATGGCCTGCTATGACCTTGACCTTTGACCTCCAGAATCTATCCAGGTCATCAGTAGAATCTGGTCGTTTTTCCCTGAAAGTTTCATCGAGTTTGCTCGAGTAGTTCACGAGATATGGTGTTCACAAGATTTGACCTCGACAGCCTGAAGTGACCTTGACCTTTGACCTCCAGAATCTAATCAGGTCATCAGTAGGGGCTAGTGAATATTGCCTGCTAGTTTCATCTAGACTGCTCAAGCCGTTCATGAGATATCGTGGTAATAATGCCTTCGCCAATGTAAAAACGATAAACTGGATTCTGGTCAACTAAACCAAACAAACACTGGGGAAGCATCATACGCAACCATAATAACCAATTTCCCAATGTTCAACTGATGCCAGACTCCAGTCAGCAAATCCCAGCTGTGGTTGGTCAACCCAGTTGCATAGTTATCAACCTATTGTCCACGTGTGACAATGTAGGTCAACAACATAACGGAGTCTGGTCAGTCACGGAAAACGCCCGGACAATAACTCAGTCTCTAAGTAAGTCGGGGTCACCACCAGTCGGCGACAAAGTCAAAGTCGGCAAAGACGCGCTGGTCGGAGTCGGACAGCGCGTTGGAGTCGTGCGGTATTGTCAGTGTCGGCTTCTCCGACGTGAACTCGCGGTCAAAGTTACTCACGTCCTCGATGCTTCTCTGTGTAACACACCACGGCATCGTGTTGCGTGGTGGCTCAGCGGTACGGCGTTGGACTTGCGATTTACAGGTCGCAGGTTCAATTCCCGGCCGATCGGCTTTCAGGTAACATAGCTCAACTCAGCCTTGCATCCCTTCGGGGTCGCTAAATCGAGTGCCTGCTTCGACTGCTGGTAAAGGCGGGATTCTCACCTCTGTCGGGTGGCAGGTAACACTGTGTGATCCCATATGGCACGTGAGTTTTCCGTAGCAGTGAAGAGCTAAGTTGATGCTAAACTGCTATACACTGTTTACTTACTTACTTTACCACAACCAGCAGGTTAGAAATGATGCTGAATGATTGAGCAGCGGTTGCGCCACCAGGCTGTCAAGACCGGCGGGTCACTGCAGGTCTCACTGTAAGTACAAGGCAGGTCGGTGGTCATTCACTGCATGCTTTCAGCAAATAAAATTATAATAAATCAGCCCCGTGCAGGACTGACGGTCAACTCTTCACAACTGACGTTTCTGCCAACTTCAAATTCAAGTGACACAAAAACTAGGCTGAACACCAAAAATCCGGCCCGATCAAATTGAAATATTGTGCCCTAGTTTAAGAATCAGTGGTCAGTTGCAGAATGCCATTGTAAATGGCTGAGGAGATAGCTTTTGAAAATGGAAGGATTTCCAACTTTCAAGGGCTTGTGACCTTGACCTTGGATCGGGTCATACTGCATACCACTCATACCATACATCACTCATCAACCTCTATATACACGCCAAATTTCATTGAAATTGAAGAAACTTTTTGTGAATGGACAGACATTTGAGAACCACTTTATTAGGTCACCTCAGAAAAGTTGACCTACAAATGTCCAAATTAAAATGGTAGAAATTGGTATGCCAAATCGTTAAATAAAAGCTGTAAATGCAGTGTTATTTCCATACTCCGCTAGTGGACAATACAGCCGTGCATCCTAAGCCTACTCACTCAACCCAGTGAAGGAAGTCCAGCAATATATTAACCTCAACCCTGGCTGCCTTTTTGTTCAGCAGCCACGCAAAATTGGAAAGGGATCGAGTTTTCAGCAAGGTCATCTGATCTGGCATGCCTTGGTGTAGCGCCGCCACTGTCATTGACGACGAGGCCAAAACGTGAGAGGCCGCGGTTAAGACCAGAAGGTTGAGGCCAAAGGAGGTTGGCTCATAAGTATAGCTTTAGCCTTGCTGGCAAGTTTCTCGGCCACAGAATTATCTTCACTGAGTTCCGTTAATAAAGGACACTGAATTCAAGCCGAGGCCAAAGACAGTGTTCCGAGGCAAATGGTTACCAGACCTAGGCAATAATTTTGGCCTACAGCCGTGTCTCAGCAATGTAACGTTCTAAATAAGTGATACAAAAGATCGGATGATATACCGACATTAGACGGCAGAAATGCTTACCACAGATGGAACAAACGGCGGCCGCACACGTCGTGCCAAGAGGTCTGACCAGTTCGTCATCTGCACACCAGTATTCACAATGTTATAAGCGTTCTGTACAAATATATCGACCACAGCCAATCACTTCCATCAAGTCTCCAACAAACATTCTTAACCCAACTTGTGGAAAATGTGCCGCTCTCTTCTACGTGATCACAATCACAATGCGGTATTTGTTTTTCCCGCCTTAAAACCTACCTCTTTCACAAATCCTATCCCCCATAGTTTCACTTCTTCCTCCCGGACTGCCTCCACGGACTTTTGCCCGGACCGTTTCTTCTGAGCTACTCGGTTTTTACTTTGTCCTTATTTTTTCGTTTCTGGACCGTGCACTAGATTAAGCTGGCCATCCCGTCAGCTTTTGAGCGCACGTTAATCTACCGTATCGTATCGTATAGCGCCCCTTACAATATTGGACAGCGGCGCTGAACACGTAAAAAGTTAATTGAGCTTAATAAAAAATGTAAAATGAAGTGGCGCTACATAATGGTTAGCAGTAGCAAATTGACGGCTGGAGACCTACTCTCACGTAAGCCAGGCAGCAGTTTTGTTGTGCTGTCCTTCGTGATATCAACGACTCATCTTGGTTAGGTGAATTTTGAATTAACTTGTGTGGCCTCACCAGCATGATGCCCACCAGAGGCCTAGGGCTTAGCGGACTAATCCATAAAGAAGCCCATCCGACTGCGTCTAACTTTAGATAATTTAGCTTTAAAAGAATTTATGCTAGGTGCGTCGACCACCTCCTGGTCCAACAGATTCCACCTGTTAATCACTCGATTTGAAAAAAAGTGTCTAGCAACATCCCCCGTGCACCGAGCTTTTATCAATTTCAGGTTATGACCTCGAGTGCCCTTCTTATTATCATCTATCTAAATGGCAAATACCTAATTATTATGTGTACGGAAGATCTGGTCCAATGGACAGTATCTGACTCCTTGGTTACACTCAGTCGAGCCCCGGGAACGTGCCACTGGATAGACCAGCCTAGTTTGATTAACACAACAGATAAGTAATTTGCTCTGAAAAACGACGCAGCCTTAGTGGTGTTTTTTACGCCTACCAGAACCTAACAGGGCGTGGCTGTTAGGCAACCGCAGTCTAACTCCCGTAGCTTCTGGTAGGTTGCTGGTATATCAGGTCACATAAATTATTCCATATAAGGAAAGTAGGGGGCGTGGCGCGGTAGGTTTGGTAGGTTCTCGTAGGCGTTGAAAAACACCACTAGTTTGATTAACACAACAGATAAGGAGTAATTTACTCTCAAAAACGCAGCCTTGTTTCATTAACACAAGAGATGAGTAAGTAATTTACTCTGAAAAACGCCTGCTTCTTCACGTCTTCCGCATCTCGTTCACTTGAGCCGAGTCTTTTTGACGGATTCTTCCTCATCAGCTACAACAAACGACGACGCGTCCTCAGAGAACCATCATGTGTGTACGTGTCATGTTTCAGTCCAGTCTAGATTGTTGGATGTCAAATTCCCAAACCCAAAGTAGAAGATGGACATCGACGCCTGAACATCGACGAGGATGTCCTTGCCACGGCCTGCTACAACCTTGACCTTTAACCTCCAGAATATAATAAGGACATCAACGAAGACTATATATGGTTACTCCCTGTAAGTTTTATCGAGATTACTCAAAGTTTATGAAATGTGGTGTTCACAAGATTTGACCTCGAATATGACAAAAACAAGCATACATCCTTAACTAAAAATACATTTAACATAAAATTAAAATCAACACAAAAAAACTAAAGCCAGGTATTGAAGTAATGCTACTTTCCTATTATACGTGTTAAAAGATACATATAACACACATAATAGGAAAGTAGCATTACTCCAATACCTTTAACATCAACACTTCATCATAATTCATCAAACTACAATAATTCTTCTTCTGGTGGTGTTCTGCGGTTGCTAGCAGGTTCATGGCATTCTGTCCTATTTATCAGCCCAATTTATCCTATCTTCAGTCACTTTTATGAACATTTCACATCGCTTTCTCCACCACAACATCAACATAAGGAGATTACACTTCAACTAGAAAAAGCCGGCTCTCACAAGAGTGCAAAACCCCCGCCACGGAAAAACCCAGCGTCCAGCGGCAAGCAGACGCGAAGGGACCTGATGAAGACAAAAAACCTGGTGTCGCTAGCATTGCTTGTGTGGCACGGCATTACAGCAGGGAAAACCCAGCATGGCTTATGTACGCAACAGCTGCGATATTGCAGTCTGTCTGAAGACCGACACAGACATTGTGACTTAACCTTTGTCCTTCCGACTCCAAAATAAATGGGTTTCCATGACTCATCGTGGAACATTCGTATGTCAAGTTTGGTGATTCGAGCTATATCGTCTGAAAAAACAGACAGACAAACAACGACGAAAACACTATCCACACGACTGGCGTTGGGTAATTAGGTGATAAATCATCCCATGATATGGTTGTTAATTTCTCTTACACGTCGCATGATGACCAGAGCTTCTGTGGACAGAAATCGTGGATAGCGAACTTCTTCGTTGACGATGCTGTCGAATACTTCTTCCTCATCATCGCCTGGAAACGGCGACTAAAATCAACCAATCACAACACAGCAAATAACACACTACACCACGAAATGATAGCATTCAACATACCACCATCACCACCACTTAACTGACTGAGTTAAGGTTTTTCTTAACTGATTGATTTAAAGTTTTACGTCCCAACCGACACAAAATAGGTCATTTCGGAGACATTCTTCCCAGCCAATCTCTTGGCTCAGTACTGATAAACTGAAACAAACACAACAAAAGCAAACATGCATCCGTAACAAAATATACTACAGCACAAAATTAACCCAAAAAACTCAACCAATCAATCAATCAACCAAGAGACATATTTAAAGTGGCGTAAATAGTTCAAACTATCGTAAAAACCACTGTGCAAGGAAAAATCTTTACGTATTTTAAATTTTACACTTATATTATGTGTACAAATCCACCATTTGCTGCTAAAATATTAATAAAATTAGTATCTAAAATGGCCGGATTTCCAACTATAAAGGGCTCGTGACCTTGACCTTGACTCGGGTCATACTACATACCATCGTGCATCACTCATCGAAGTCTACCTACATGCCAAATTTTACTGAAATCAAAGAAACTTTTTGTGAACGGACGGACGGACATTTGAGACCGGCTTTATTAGGTCGACTCTGTCAAAGTGTCAACCTAAAACTGTGCGAGGAACAAAGCCGACCTCTCCGACAAGCATCTCAAAGATGAGGACACCAAGTCCCCACCAGTCGACAGCGCGGGTGTATGAGGTCTCTGTCAGCACTTCTGGGGCGAGAAACTCTGGCGTGCCGCAGAACGTCGACGTCTTGTCGCCATGACCCATTCCTTCCTTGCACAGGCCAAAGTCGGCAATCTTCACAAACCCGTCGGCATCCAGCAGCAAGTTGTCCAGCTTCAAGTCTCTGCAGAACACAAGCCACGACCGTGGTTGATTGATCGATTGAGTTAAGTTTTTATGTACCCCTCAACACAGAATAAGTCATTTCGGAGACGTTCTTCCCAGCCAATCTCTTGGCTTGGTACTGAAGAAACTAAACCCAACATGACAAAAAAGCACGCCCAGGAACAAAATAATCTAAGCTAACACGAAAAAACACAATGGTAAACCTAAACAAACATCTTAACCTAAACCAACGTGCAAATTTAAGAACTGTTCACATGTGTGTGTGTATATCCATATGCACAACTGTCATACACAGTATTGCGTGGTGGCTCAGCGGTAGGGTGTTGGACTTGCGATTTACAGGTCGCGGGTTCAATTCCCAGCCGGTGGCTTTCACGTAACATAGGTCAACTCAGCCTTGCATCACTCCGGCGTCGCTAAATCGAGTACCTGCTTCGGCTGGGGGTAAAGGCGGGATTCTCACCTCTGTCGGGTGGCAGGTAACACTGTGTGATCCCATATGGCATGTGAGTTTCCCGTAGCGGTGAAGAGCTAAGTTGATGCTAAACTGCTATACACTGTTTACTTACTTTACTTACAGTACAGCTTATCTGCCGGAACAAGTGAATAAAGAACCCTGAGGTGGGGGAAATGGCTAGTTAACCGAGGTTACGGAGGCAAGTAATCAACAATAGGTGTGATAATGATGACGCCGCTGTCAACAGGTAACGCAGCTTACCTGTAGACGACGTGATGTTCATGAAGATACTGCAGGCCAAGAACGACGCAGCTTGCATAGAAGACACTGCGAGCCTCGGAGAAGACATCGTTGTGAATATGCATCATGAGGTCACCACCGCAGGCGTACTCCATCACGAAGCAGACCTGATCCTGTAATGACCAACAAACTAATGGTCACGGCGATTCCAGTCCAATCAATATACGATTTTCAATATGTCAACAGCTTAAACTACTAACCAGGGGCCCGATTTACACAAAAATCTTAGGAAAAATTCTATGTTTAGCATAAATTTTTGCTAAGTTTATGTTAAGTTTATCCTAAGTTATACAGTTAAGATTTTCATACATTTTTACAGATAATTTACTAAAGCAATCTTAAGACTCACTAAGTTCTTCCTATAC
>Ga0209780_1001158_pt1 | contig 16736 bp, 5 predicted proteins | sample WorMetexBAHAMAS2_FD_187384 | JGI IMG/M metagenome (GOLD analysis project Ga0209780, IMG submission 187384) | Marine gutless worms symbiont microbial communities from Max Planck institute for Marine Microbiology, Germany - Inanidrilus exumae... | ecosystem: Host-associated > Annelida > Digestive...
GTCTGGGTGTCTGTGTGTGTGTGTGTGTCACACGCCAGTATTGTATCAAAACCGCTAAACGTAGGATCACGCAAACAACACCACGTGATAGCCCAGGGACTCTAGTTTTCTGACGCCAAAATTCGTTCGTGGATGACCCCCCTTTCCCCCTGAAATTTGCGCTCAAAGTGATCCACCCCCATTTCAAACAGCACAATTTCGACCAGTATTTGCTCATAGCGCCTCAACAGTGAGAGTTGGTGAAAAAAACGTTTCATTAGCACTAATACGAAGTCGATCACGCGCTTTCCAACGAGCCATAGATGAATTGTGTACGTTACCCCTAAGTCCTCCAAAGGGTGGCACAAAATGCGATTTTGCTATTTTGTCCTGTAAATTTCAGCTTCTGTCGAATAAAGTCTGCTACAAAGTTTCTTTGTGTGAAAACTTTCAGCGGCAAAGTTGTAGCTACATCATTCCTTTATCTAACGGTCCATAGATGGATTGCGGGCGACGTCCCCATCTACCTAAAATTTGTGCTCAAAGTGACCCACCCCTGTCAGAAAACGCCGATTTCGACAGATTTCGCTTAATAGTGCCGCAGCCGTGAGAGCTAGCAAGAATTGCACTTATCGCTAATAGGAAGTCGACAACGTGCTTTCCATCGAGCCATAGATGAACCCTTTGCGTTACCCCTAAGTCCCTCAAAGGGTGGCTCAAAACGAGAATTTTTCCATTTTTCGTTGCTTTCACTTCTTCGTTGCAGGTCATCGTAGACATTTCATATTTGGTATGTGAGCTGAACATAGCTAGTCCCAGCCTACAGATGACAAACCGTCCCTGAAATGGGCGTGGCCACGTCACGTGACCTGTTTTAAATTTTTAGTCCCCCTAAGATATCTCTGGAAAGGCTTAAGCTAGAGACTTCAAATTTGGTGTGCATATTGATCATAGCAAGTCCCAGCCTCTGAGCCTACGGACTAATTGTCCCTGAAAGGGGCGTGGTCACTGTCATGTGACCTCTTTAATTTTTGGAAAATAAGCGATAATATCTCGAAAACGGTACGAGATAGCCTCATAGTTTCTATTAAATTTGAATAGGAAGTCATATGCGCTCTATCGAATGGTTATGTTGCCAATGACCTTGGGTGACCCCTCAGCACGTTAAACCACCTCAATTTCTACATTTTGCATTGCCTTATGCATCTTCGTAATTGGTGATCACAAAGACTACAAACTTGTTGAATGTGGAAGTCACAGCCTACGGACGACAAACTGTCCCTGATAGGGGAGTGGTCAGTTCACGTGACCCATTACAAAATTTTTGGTGCTCCAATATTATCACTGGAACAGCTGAACCTAAATTGTCCAATTCTGTACACGAGTAAGCTATATCAATTCTAACAACAAGATGACATGTCACCAACAAAAGGGGCGTGGTTATGGTCACGTGACTGTTTGAAAATTTTGGCATTTGTCGTGATGCAGCGTGTCGCGCGGGTTTGTCAGCGACAGCTGAGCTACTTGTTTAGCCAGCTGTAGATAGGCATATCTTGCATAATTTTAGATGTATTGTTTATTCTTTACACTTATTGGGTTCAAAAGTTACAGCCAGTGAAATCTACGTAATACAGTGGGGTGGTAACCACCCCACATACATGTATATACTCTGCAGTCTGCATACATGTATATGTATGCACACATATTTCATTCTTGAGAAACAATGTGTCGCCCTCACGGGGCGTATGTATATTACTGTGATATTTACAGTAATTGAAACTGTAAGTAATTATTGCTGTCCATTAACAGCCAGTATAATGAAAATGGAAATGATTTTAAGAACAACAACTGAAATGAAACTAAATGAAAATAAACCCAATTTCATGTTGTGAGAACTTCTGCTGTTGCAAATGCCCAAGACAGCTTATTGTGAAATGTTAGTTTTCTGGATTTCACAAGTTAGTGTGGTTCACTTTTAAAGTATGATGGACAATTTTTACCATGTGATGCTTAGCACAGTATATGCTGTCATCTTGTCTGTCTGTCTGTCTGTATGTCATAAATTTGAGTTCTGCTAATGCGGCTAAACCTAGGGTCACGCAAAACGACGCCATACGATAGCCCAGGGAACTCTGGTTTACTGATGCCAAAAATCTCAGCGAAATTTCAATGGAGCCACCCCCAACCGGGGCACCAGATAAGGGTGGGGTAGGTTAAAATCAGTGATTTTCGACCAATAGCTCACTATATCTCAGAGGCGGTGCAAGTTAGGGACATAGTTACTATTGTAGGCTAATAGGAACTCATATGTGGTCTGTCAAATGGCACTATTTCCAGTGACCTCGAGTGACCCATAACTACCTCATTTTCCACATTCTGTATCACCTTTCATATCTTCATAGTGGACAGAGTTAGATACTTCAAATTTGGTACACAGGTTGATAGTGGCAAGTCCTAGCCCATGGATGGCAAATCAAATCATCAATGAAAGGGGTATAGTCATTAGTCTCGTCATGTGAACTATTTAATTTTTTTGCTGCCCCAACCATATATCTCTGGAATGGCTGAAGCTAGAGATGTCAATTTATGTAAATATAACATCGTCAAATTTTATATTTTATTTTATAATTATTGGTGATGCAGTTGTAATGATAGCGGATGCTATACCACTGTTTACAGTTTCTGTAAGGGCAAACAACCGCAATTATTGTTACCGACCGACCAATTCAGCGGTTTCATTTAAAATTGCATTTTTGTGTATTATATTTTTTTGTGAATAAACATCTACAACACTGAATGTCTGTTTCATCCTTTCATTACTTTCCCATTGTTTGCTGTAGAAAAAAATTAAAAAATGTTTTAACAGTAGCTAAACAACTGTAAATCACTGTATTAATATAACCAGCGAAGGTGAGCTGCAGTCGTCATATGCGTTGACAGTGCATCACGTTTGAGAGCAGAGCCAGTAATGCCATTGACAAAGGCGTCGCTGAACTGGTGAAGTTGTGAAAGCAACGCAGCCGTTCACTGTGTTTTGCACAAAGTGCACACCATATGTGCACCACACTTTTGTCAAATATTTCACCACGAATCCAAATTTCATTTGGATCGAGTGTTTTAAGCCAAGACTGAAATGTTTTCTCTGAAATTCCACTCATAACTTCGCTACGGTATTGCTTACATTTTCCGCCACCGGAAACGAAGTATCCGTAGTCATGGGAATCAATACAATAAATACATCAAGTTGTTTATGGAAGTAGGCTAAACCACGGGCACGCTATTGCCGCTGATTAACTCGAATTAACGATTGTTTATCGACAAGCATCTGCTACAATGCATTTTATTTTACGTTTGTTTTGATTAAATAAGATACAGAAAATATTGATTTGCACAAATTTGCGCCTCAAATCTCACTTTTTGTAGCAAAAGCCCAATTTTGCGGCGCATTTTGCAATGCGATACCGCTTTGCATAAACACTGCATGCGGTGTCAATTAATAGTTAGATGCTCTGCCAACGCCCAATCATCAGCCTAGCGATAAACATTGGTAGATATTAGCGTGGAAGACATCAACAAAATACAATTTATATATAACGGTGTATAATACAAAAAATCAACTTAAAAATAATAATAAAACTATTAGAACATTATAAATCAATGTCAACCTCCCCCCCCCCCAAAAAACGAACAATATTCATTAACACGTGTTATGCATAACTTCCCCCCAACAAAATCGTAACCCAAACAGGAAATACAGTCTCAGTCTGTGTCTAGAATTATATACTTAAAAAAATATAAGTAAGTAATGTCGTCCGCAGAGTTGTCCAGTCATCACGTGGATGGTGTGTTAAATGCATACATTGCTGACGGCTTCTGGTAATAAGAGTAAACTAACGTGGTTGTTGCAACATTGAGTGGGGGCTTTTCTAGTTACTGTTTAAAATATTATGGCAGCTTTTAGTTACATTACTACAAACGATAACTAACTGATAATAATGTTCACTGATAAAATATGATGACCATTATTCAACAATCAAGGAATCGTGCACTCTTTGTTATCAATTGTAAAATATTGGTACCTGATCTTTTTCGTGATTTGATGTCGTGAGGTAAGTGAACCCAGTTTAAGTTTTATTGGGTGTAATAATTTTTGTCATCTATTTCTTTATTTATTCTTTGTCATTTCTGCATTTGTTGTAGTTGTAACAGTTATTTTTCATCAGTGCCACTGTCAGCCAGGTGGTTGGCTGAAAATTGAGATAGTTTATTAAACCAAGTTCGCTGTTGCATGGTGCTTGATCGTTACAGTTGCAATGTGTTGCTGTTTACATGGCTTGTTGTATTTTGTCAGGATCACCTGATCTACAGAAAGATGCTGCAGCCCGTTCCAGTAGCAGAGTTGACGGGAATGTTGAAACTGCTGAGAAAGATAAAAATGCAAAAGATGCTCGAGATAAGGAAAATACTGTTGTCCCTGACAGAGACACAGATGCAGCACAGAAAGTTGGAGGTAAGGTTCATGGTACTGGTAAAGATTCAGGACTAAGCTTTGAAAGAAAGCGACAAGAACTACGTGATGCAGCTGCTGTTAATGCCATGAAAAAGGAAGATACTACTGCTGTCAATGCTGCTGTGGGAAAGAGAACATCTGGTGCAGCTACAGAAGAGTCAGTTGAAAAGAAAACGGATGGAACAGCACAGAAAGAAACTGATGTTGCAACCACTGGCAAAGATACTGGTGGTGCCAGTGAAGAGAAGCAGAAAACCACTAGGGGTGGTAAGCAAACTGATGATGATACTGAACGAGAAAAAGATAATGGTGCTGGAACCGATAAAAAGAAAACAGCTGAAGACAGTGAAGAAGATGAGAAAGAAGACAATGCGGATAGAGATGATGATAAAGATGATGCTGTTCATGATACAAAAGCTGATGAAAGCCAAGCAGCTGGAGCTGGTGCTGATCAGAAAAATCTGCAACGTGCACCTGATGTTAATCCTGGACCCGATAAGACTTCTGGTAAGGATGCTTATAATGATGACGATATAAACTATGATGATTACAGGGAGTCTGATAAGAATTTTGTACTAGACAAAGCCCCTAGAGCTGGTGATAATGCTGCATATGATGGTGCTGATATTCCCTATGATGATCGTGGAAATGCAGAGGAGCAGGGCCGAGAAGAGAGTAACAGGTGGGCTGAGGATGACGATGATGATGAGCATTATGTGGCTGACGATGATACCAGTGATGGGGCAGATGCAGATACAGGCACGGATATTAAATTTGCTGAGCATGATGCACACGAGCCTTCAAAGGATGCTGAAGGATCAGATACCTTAAGAAGTACATTACTCAGTTTTTGGCATGTGCTTCGCATGTTCTGTATCAGTTGTATGCTTTTTTCTGCCCCTTTTAGTAGTCTTGCAATGTTAGCAACTCATGATGCAGGAATTGCTCACAACACGAGCTGTGTAAAGTTGTTTACATAGCTTGGATGTCTATTGTCAGTTAATTACCTCCAACACAGGTTGGCAGGGGTAATGCTTTTGACAGCAATTTGTCTGTTTTTCTGTGGTGACAAGCATAAATGAAAAAAGTTATGGATAGATTTTCATGAAATTTGAGGAACAAGTAGACTGAAGCCGAGTAAAGTTGGTTGGGTTTTTGGAAGATTAGTTTTACGTTTAGGACTAGGATTTGAGTTAGCACTCTGTAGACTAGTTGAAGTATGTGCAGTGTCAATTGTTAATTAATGCAAAATCTATTAGATGTAGTCCACTTCCAGCCACAGGAAAGGGCACTTTGAGACGAACATGTGCTGGTCCATTGTAATGTTCCATTGCATGAGTGCACTGTGCATTGGTCGCCTGCCGCCATGGGCGAATGTGCCTGCCCAGCGCACATGGTGGATGAATGCATTCACCGCCATGACGGGTGACAAGACAGCGATGCAGCTTTTGCCAGATTACTTTGGACATTTGTTTGGTGTTAGTCATTTTATTATCATGTAGTCAATTTTGAACAAAAAAGTTTAAAATTAAAAAGGAAAAACGGGCTGAGTTAATTAGGTTTTTGTGAATAAATGAAAACAATTGTCAGATTTGGTAGAGCTGTTGAGGCGATAAAATTTTGACATAAGAATTACGTTTACAGCTGTTGCACAGTATATATCAAATGCTGTTTGTTTTGTTGTTTCTCTCATGCTTTCGAATGGAATGAGCAACTGTCTTATAGTTGGCTTGTTGTTTTAGAATATCTTTAGATGTTGTGTTTGTGTTAATCTGCTTTGTGTGTTTTTATTTTTGTTAGTTGTTTAAGTAATATGATTTAATATCACTGTTTCTTTTTTAATGCTAAAATCTCGTTTGATATGTGTGATATTTTACTTCTTAATTGATTTTGTAACTCCACGTGGGGCTGGGGTACCCACTTTCCTGTTTTTTTCCTCCCTTGTCCATTTACTTATGCATCTTTTGCTCTTCTCAGGTCGACTCTTTGACAGATTTGACCAAATAAAGCCAGTCTCAAATGTCTCTCCGTGCGTACTTACGTACGTACGTTTGTCCACAAACAGTTTCTTCGATTTCAATGAAATTTGGCATGTAGGTGGTAGAGGTCGATGAGTGATGCACGATGGTATGCAGTATGACCCGATCCAAAGTTGGAAATCCAGCCGTTTTCAAAAGCTATCTCCTCCGCCATTTACAATGACAGCTGGCAACTAACCACAGATTCTTAAACTAGGGCACAATATCTAAATTTGGTCAGGCCGGATTTTGGATATTCGGCTTAGTTTTTGTGTCACATGACTCTGACGTTGACAGTAACATCAATGTTGCAAAGAGTCGACCATCATTCCCCGTACAGGGCTATTTTGTCCCTTTTCCTTTTCTCGTTTGCTTTACCTATTTTCTTTTGTCCATCCCTTCCCTTTTACCAGCATAGTCACCACTCCGTTCCAGGCTGGAGGTCGTAGGAGGCGATCGATCCTGGGTTTGGTTTGTTCCCTTCATTTTATGTTATCTGTATTGCTTTGTTATTGCTTGGTATTTTATTGTATTTGGTTTAGTTTAGTCTTGCGTTGCGATAGTTGTCTTCCCCTGTTGTGGCTGCTGAATGAAAAGGCGGCCAGGGTTGAGGTTAATATATCGCTGGCCTTCCTTCACTGGGTAGGGATAGCTCTCCACCCCTGACCTTTTGTCACTGATATAGCTATATTTGTGCTGAAGTTGGACGTTAAACGCATACTAACTTTTATTGATTGGATATTTTTGCCTTTGCTGGCTTCATATTCATTCACTGCAAAATACGTGTTACTGTGACTGATTAAATTTTGAACATGGCCAGATAGTTTGAGCTGGTTGAAGTCATATCAGCTATGTACATATAGTTTTACTGCTGGGATGTCCAATTACAAAGGATCTTTGTGGATTATGCTGTAGTCTATAGGCTGTCTTGAAATGGCGCCCATATATATGGGCTTTGAGACTGTCGAATAGGCTTGATCCATCTCGTGGCAAGATGTCATGCAAGGCGATCAAAACGTGGCTTTAGATGTTTTAGTGTTTTTGCTTATTTTATGTTATAGTACGTTTCATTTTATCGGTGCATGTCTGCTTTAGTCGTGTTAGATTTGGTTTCTTCAGTTATTTGCTAACTAATTGATTGGGAACAACGCCCTGAGATGACCTATTTCTATCATATGGGTGGTGAAACCTTAAATCAATAAATCAGATATTTCAATGGCTTTTTGCAGTCTTAGATCCCCGCCAGAATTCAGTTTTTGAGTGAAAAGCGGAGATCAGTTTTATATTTGCCTACTGGGTGGCACATAAAGACCAGGCAGCTGGTCATCCTGAGTCAAAACAGATGTCACAGTACTCTTCTCCTATCAGCCAGATGCTGACTGATTTTCAAAATTCTTTCATTTTTAGACCAAGCAGTAAAACTGTACTGAACTCTTTATTCACAGTCCTACTTCACCTTAAAGATGTTGCCACTATACTTTGTGAAATTTTTGGCAACTTTTTGATGCACTGGCCAATAGCCCAGAGTTTATATTTTCAATGTAGCTGTTATATAACGCCGAACGGTGTAAGCATCCATTTGACGTGTGTAGGGAGTGATGGCAGCAGTGCTAGCCTCCGTGCAGCTGAAAAGAAGCCATTGATATCGTCTGCTCGGCTGTCCAGCGGTGATGTGCAGACATCGAGCCATTTCATGCCGTACTTCATCACTGTCACCGTCATAGTCGTCATGCTCTACGTTTTGTACCATAAACGAAACCTGGTAACGAAATATCAAAATTTTAAAAAATCTTTATTCACCGCTGGTGACTAAAATATGGTAGCAGAGAGAAAACATAACTAAATATCAGAAACAATTACATTACATTGAGACTATTTATAATGGCCTAAGTAGTAGTAACCTGAAGGTCCACTGCTATGGTGGTACTGCAAGAGAGTAAACTCCATATATGACTGTTGAAATAAGTACAGTTTCAGTTTCTGATGAAATGTTGTCAGTGATGAGGCAGACTGGACATCTTCAGGAAGGCTGTTCCGGAGTCATGGTCCAGCTGTAGAAAATGGGCGATCACTGACAGTGACGAATTGTCAAATTGTCTGGAAGTACAGAACTGAAGTTTATTTATTGTCTGTAGATTAGCAACATAGTAGAGCAGATCGGACAAGTACCGAGGTGCTGTGCCATGGAGAGCTCAGTAAACAGTGACCGCCACTTTAAAATAGATATAGCCAGTGACAACTGGCAAGAGCATCTGTGGTATGATCCGAATAATAGCGATCAGCCCAGCTACAGCGTTGAGAATGGACTGGAGATGGTTGAGTAGGCGGGTTAGAAGACCAGTCAAGGTAACATTATATATGCAATGAATGTACAATATACACAATAACTCAGTACAGTTTGAACAGTGCATACAGGGAGTGCATTAATTTTCACAGATAACAAAATAACTTGGCAAGCTTTTACAGTTTACATATTTGCTGATGATAGTGGTGACAGTAGTCTGCTTTTTAACGTGTAATTGTCACGTACATCAGTGTGCAGTTTGAATTTCGAGTATGGGCAGTAATAAAATGTGTAATTCATCAACGAAAGTGGATTTTTGCATTTTTCTGGCCTTTGTAGTATGGAACAGTTTGCCAACAACCCAGTATGACGTGTTGGCCCAGTCCCCAAAGAACATTACTGGCAGGCTTCAGCGCGTGATGAATGCGGCATCTCGTGTCATCACCGGCACCCGAATGTTCGACATCGGCTTGACGTGTCTGCTTCACTCTGAACTACACTGGTTGGACGTCTCTCAACGAGTCCAGTATAAATTGGGAGTCATGGTCCACCGGTGCTTACAAGGCATGATCGACTGCTGCATTCCTACATCAGACATTGCCAGTCGTCAACGTCTCCGATCTGCCACTCGCCATCAGCTGATCGTACCACGTCATCGTTGTAGTAGGTTCGGACGTCGGGCATTCTCCGTGGCAGGTCCGATGGTCTGGAACATGCTGCCTGATCATCTCCGTGACCCATCGCTCAGCATCGGATCTTTTTGATCAGCACTGAAGACATTCCTTTTCACAATGCACCGGGACACATAGCGCAGTAGAGGCACTTTGCTTAATGCGCTGTACAAATTAACTATCATCATCATGACAACAGTCTGTCACTGAATACTTTCAAACATAACTGAAAATGAATCCTCTTTGGGCAGTGCCGATTATCATCATTCAGCTTTGCTGTTGCATTTCTGTTATTCTGGAGCGATGATAACAAGTGTTATGACTGACTCAGTTTTTGAATACATGTCATAAGGAATAATCTACTTGACTTATAGGTAAAAGATGTTTCTGGTTGTATTAGGTATGAAAGAACTGGTTCTCACCTCATCATTGAAGTGTAATAGTGATAGCCCTAGTTAGCACTTGGATGTGTGATCACTTGCCTGCTGTTAAGTTTCCGTTTTAAAGTTAACTATTGTTAATGTAATTACCTCCTACTTGAGTTGGGGGTACTATGTTCATTGTCATTTATTTCTTTGTTTTTAGCAGGATAACGCAAAAAATTATTGGTGTATTTTCGAAAAAGTTGGGAAATAGATAGATAGCACACCTAAGAAAGGTTGCATAATTTTGGAAGTGACCCTGAACAAGCCGTTGACGAAAACCTAGGCATAATGAAGGTATGCTCTCTTATACAGTACAATATAATTGGTGTTGTCATTATTGAATGCGCTGTTAAGTCCTCAGGTTGAATTATTATTGTGCAGCTTTTAACGTGCCATGTGTTGCAGGTGCAACAGTGAATTGCAGTTGATAGCTGATGTGGATGCCATGTAATTGTGTTAGGTGTTTGCACTACTGCTTGAAGGCCGACGAAATAGCAGCTCTCGTCGTCGTGGTAATTCCGGGAGTGGTGGAGAATACCGGCAGCTCACTACTGCGGAGGAAGGTATGGCCGGCAGCGACTCTGGAAAATCGGACACGGGAAAAGGTTTCGTTTACTGAGTGAATGAGGCCAGTCACTTAGAACGTGTACATTCATGACATGTTTAAAAGCAAACGTGATGATTTTTTATGGCAGTTACTGTCAAACTCATGTCTGCCCACCAAATAATTTATCTCATTGTTTTATGTTACTGTTGCATATATGTCCGTGTTTGTGACACTTGTTGCCTTCACTTTAATATACACTGTGACACAAAAGACTGATTTGTAGCTGAAGTTATAAGCAGTAGTAACAGCTCCGTGGTTATTCCCTTCATAGCGTTTTATTCAGGCTAAACCATACTAACTTTTTGACACTCTTCTCATGTATCAGCGTAAGCCATTTAGGTTTTCTCTTCATTAATTATCATCAATGCTTTACCCCTTATTGATTTGACATGATTGGGCATATGGAGGGTATGTGGTCCATAAAAACCTTATCCCTTGACCCGCTGTAGAATAAGACCAGTTGAACAAAAAGTGGAAGTAGTAGTAATGGTAATAGTAGTAACAATAATAGTTGTAAGAATATTCAGCAAAGAAATTCACTGTTTTAATATTTTTGAAAAACAGAAGATTTTCCTTTGCGTTGTCCCAACATTTGTAACGTTGGCCTCTGTCATAATTTGCTTGAATGTTTGATGCACTGGGGAGGTTGTGAGAGTTTTTTTGGTGTGTATTGCAACATTTTATCATGTACAGTTTTCTTACAGGAATCACTTTCATTAACTTTTGTTACAGTGACACGCACTGCACCAACAGTGTCAATGTACGCATTAATCTCATATGTGGCATTTTCACCCTTGGCTCATTCCTGCATTCCACCTGTGGTGTATTTCTTATTGAATTGCTTATTGTACTGCGTGACCACAGTCTGCAATGCCTGGAAAGGTGCCTGGAAAGGTCAGAAAGTTGGAGCTAGGTCAGGGAAAAGTCAGGGAATTGATGAAATGTTATGGAAACATACTGGTCAGGAGAAAATTGCTTTAGTTGATGTTCTATACTTACACTTACTATGGGTTTTTGCTAGTCATTGTAGGCACTTGATTTGATTAAGTGTGATGTAGCCATAACTTTGCTTTTTCAAACAGTAAGTCGTGGGTTCATACTGTGACTTTCGTACAGTTGTAAAAACCTTAATGTGATATTTGGTGCCATTTGCTGGTGTCTGTTGCTCGTGGATGTTCCTGGAAAAGTCGGCAAGTTTGTTCTGTGTAGAAAATAGTCACCTTGAATTGTACAAATATAACCACACATTACCGATTCCTTGTGTATGGATTGCTAGCAACGATGAACTGTTTAGTCACATATCTTGCAAAAACATTATTACCTGCATGACCGACCGTATGCTAGCGTGGGTATTAACTGTCATCATGTGTCCGTTTGTCTGTCCATCCATTTGTCAGACGTCGGCATTGTGTCAGAACTGCTATACGTAGGATCACTCTTAACTTTGTTCAGCATTTTAGGCTTATTCATGCCTCTGTTATAGATTGTAACCTATGAACTCAATTGTGTCACTGTAGTGTTGCATTGCATTGAAGCATGCTGTATTTTCTGTATGTGTGGTTCGTTTTTATATATAACCTAAATTGCATTGAATGCACCATTCAGTCCAAACCTACCAAGGAGTGTATGTATTCACCACTGTTATACGTTGTCATGTGTTGTACAGCACTCGCAGAATTGGTGAAGTTGTGAGATGAGATGAACTTATACACTTCAGTTACAGTTTCTTTCAGTGCTTTGACCTTAGCTTGGTGTCAATTACCCCCAAAGATTACCTTTTGGGGATCTGGTCCAGCCTAGAGCGACTGTGGAAATCTGCAAGTAGCAGAAGTAACAGTACATTTTATGTTCGTTGCCTGTTTCTGTTCTGTTTGTATGCTGTAAATGCCAACACTGGGTAAGTTAGCAGCACACATAATCTCGATGCAGTGGAGCACAGCCAGCTGCAAAGTGTCTGCCAGTCACGCTGACCCTAGGTCTGTAATGTGTTAGAACTGAGAACCTGCTTATGCATGTCGTGGATTATTAGTGAAACACTTGGCCATGTACCCGAGTCATTTTGTGGGTATCCATTTGCTAAGTGTGAACTGATCAGTACTCAAACGTTGTGGTTGTAAATTGCAGAATACCTCATATGTGTTCACAGTTTACTGAAGTACATGTATTTCTTGAGCACAGCTGTCAATTAAAATTAAAACGAAATGCATACTCATGTGATCACAGTGTTCACGTCACTCGTTATGATGCAGCCTCTTCTGTCTTAGGTATACAACAGTTAACAAATTCATAAGCAGATCATCATTTAATGATGGGCATGGAAATGGGTATGTGCAATCCAAGTATTCGTTTTACATTTTACCAACTACTCTGCTGGTAATTTTTGAGACGTGAAGTTTGAAGAATTGTTATTCTTCAGTGATGTCAATGAATCTTTACGGCATTAAATTTATTCAGAGATCTGTTTATGTGGCAGGTGATGGGAGTGAGTTATCTTGGATACCATGTCATCCCTTTTTTCTACATATTGTAATCGTGTAAATAATCTGCTCTCTACACTGCTTTCATTTAGTTTATTGTTTTATGTTTATTTTGTTGTACAGTTATTGTTTTCATCATTATTTCGGGGGTACTGTTTTCATTAATTTTATCACTTTTATGCACGTTCACAGTCTTAGCACTTATCTTAGCCGACTAATTTGTGTCATCACTGGCACAGCTGTTTGACACATATATAGCTGAGGACTATGTAGGCTGTTGAGTAAATATCCACTGTTGTTGATGATTGTGTCCCGTCTGTCTGTTGTGTGTCCACTAGCCAGTTTTTCTCCTAATATGAGATGCAACTTTTTGTCTTCATATTTTCAGGGTTTCATTGATAATGCATTTTATTACTGGCCCGCCTAATGGGCCAGTATTGCTTTGATAGCTGTCATCGTCATCTGTAATGCTGCCAGCGGGCAGGCCGGGCACATGTGCGCTTGGCCACAGGCGGGCGCGTGGGCGGTCAGGCGGCCGACACTGCACGGCGCGCCAATACGGTTATGTCCCATTAGGTTGACACCTTGTTTGACATGTTTTTGATATGATAGTAAGTTTGTCTCATGGGCATCGCATAATATTTATTGATTTGTGTAATACCAAACGCAGCATGGAGACAGTGTGGGTAAAACCACTAAAGAAAACTAGCACGTCTCCATAATCTGACTGCACTATTTGCCATCGTTAAGAACATGTGGGCACTAAAACTGTGCTCCAACAAAATCCTGCGGTTCTTAGTTGGGGATACCAGCTAACACAGGTCAGCCTGTACACTGATTATAAAACAGTCGCTATTGTTGTTGTTGTTGTTATATAACAACAAACAAATGGTCGTCGTCGTCATCATCATGAGGAAATTTATAGTATGCCTGTTACAGAGAATAGAACATAAGTGCATTGCTAAGTCAGTGCCTATGAGCTAAAAGTGATCAAATTAACAAATGTTAAAAGCAGCGCTAAAATAGTGTGATTTCAACAGTTTTCAGAACTTGGCTGGATCAGCCTTTTTACGAATGTTGTTCGGAAGTGTGTTCCAGATGGAGGGACCCACATGTGAGAACGCACACTTGCCGAACATCGTGCGTAGCCGTGGTAGAGAGTAGTCGATCGATGAGGTGGAGGATGACTGGAGTTTCTGCATCTGGTCATTTGCAGTACAACTGGCTGCTTTCAAACAGTCATATTTGAAATGACTCGCGCGCACTGCATAGCTGGACACTACATCCCTGGTTATTCGTTAGTCATTATTGGCAGGTTTTCATCAACAACAGCTTCTGGCATAAGTAAAAACGAATCTTAGACTGTAGTTGACCAAGTTATGTAATTGATGTCCGGATGTGGCAGCTGGATCAGCCACAACTGGACGTTGGTTGTTGACGAACAAGCCTCTTCTGTGTCATGCAGGAAGATTAGAAAAACCTACCATCTATGTGCTTGTCGAAAGCAATGCAAACACATACAACAATACAGCTAAGCGGTTCTGTACAGTATTGGAAGATGATGGCTATGATGATTCTGATGATAATGACGACGACAATATTTCCTGCAAATTTGTTTCAATTTAAGCTCATAAATCCATCGAGGTCTAGCTCTGGTCACGTTTGAAAAGTCTCAATCCTCACTACTGAAGTCAGTGTTTGGTTAGCTATGATATAATTATTTATCGTTGTTGAGGGACCAGCATTTGTAGAATGGCCATGATTTATATTGTGACTGATTGAAATCAAAGATGACTTAATGTCAAAATGAAGTTTTTGTCTTTGTGTTTTATGCAATATTTGAATGCTGTACTTTTTTCAGTTTGTGCCAGTAACTTCATTTTATGAAGGCTGCTTTTGTTCTGGAATGGTTTAGTGTAAATGCGTTAAAAGACAATATGTACCAAAAAATGTCTGTCATTGGCGGACGTGGCCTCTTTTTGGAACAGGGTCAGTAAAGCACTTTGTACAAGTGGGGAAATTGTTGAAAAAATTTGTAAAATAAATTTGATGAAAATTAGTGCAGTTTGAAGCCAGGGATCTCTTGGTAATTTTGGAAACACTTGTAATTTGCTGCATGTAAATACTACTGAAAATGTTGTTATGATTTTGACCAAATGTGACATTCTCATGATGAACTGCTTGAATTTGATGGTATATTGTCTTTACTGGAAATTCATCTATAATGTCATGATGTGCCGTTAAGAAAATACTCACTCACGCTTATATCGCGTTAAATTATTGAGTGCTTGCTTATTTGCGCCTTATTCAAAAATAGACTGGGAGTGATGTCATAGAGTTAGACTAACTTGCTGTATGTGAGGCTTTTTTCTGTGTTACTTCACTGTAGACTTTGATATTACTAGATATTATTTCTCGTTATGTATTTTGGTTGTCACCGAGTATAATGTGCTCATTGTGTTGTATATATGTTGGATACTGGTATTTAGGCCTACGTTCACACTTTGTGAGGAGTATTGTTGTACTAAAAATTGCACACTGTATACTTTACATGTGCTGGTAAAGTAGACATTAATATTCTGAACCTTCTCAGATAGTAGCATTGGTCTGTTCTATAGAGGCCAGCAGTCCAACAACACTCAGAAACCCACAATTTGAAACTGTTGAAGTAATATCCTATAAATGGAGAAAATGGTTAACTGTAACAAAATCAATATCATAAATCTATCTATTTTTATTTTCCTTTGTGTGTTGAAACAGTAACGATACGATACGGTATATTTCCGTGCACTCAAAAGCTGACGCGATGGCCAGCTTAATGTAGCACATGGCACAGAAACGGAAAATAGGGGAAAACTAAAAACCGAGTAGCTCAGAAGAAACGGTCCAGGAAATGAATAGTCCATGAAGGCAGTCCGGGAAAAAGAAGTGAACCTACGGATGGGGAAGAATGTGAATCAGGTCGGTTTTAAGCCGAGAGTGAAAGAGAGGGACGTATAGATGAGCAGAGTTGTGAATCAAAAGAGGAAGTAGTGATAGTTTAAGGAACAGGTGAGTTGGAAATAGAGGATCTGGTACCAGAATGAGGTTGACGAAGAGATAAAGGGAGTTGATTCCAGAGACAAGGTCACTTGAGCCAGTGGAGAGTGCGTAGGATGAGAGTGATATGACAGGACTTAGGAGCTTTAACGACAGTGTGAGCAAGAGAGTTCTGGATCTGCTGGAGACATGATAATAAGCTTAGAGACTCAGGGGTTTATAGTAGAGAGAATTAGTCATCAAGTTGAGTGAACGATAGAAGTAGCAAGGGTGCAGGTATAGAGGTAAGGCCAGATACAGCGGAGTTGACGAATGTGATAGTAGCCTAACCACGTCGTAACACTGAAATTATTGCTTCCAGACTTTTCTTGGCCATTTGTACTTGACATTAGAGTTGGCAATCTTGCACTATTCTGTTTATTGGCGCTCTCAGCTTCATTTGCCAGTGATGCCCTGTGACTGCGGCCACAGGAAATGTCTCGTTTACCCAACTGGAGATAACATCACATGTATAAGAACGCTTGGTTGTCAGGCAAGACTGACGAACTGGTGACATAACTACAGTAGTAGCCTATGTAACGGACAACATAGCAGTGAGGCAGGAATTTGGCTCAAGAACTGCAGAATTGCGACTGAGCTAGCCCATGGTCCGTTACATACTACTGGCAAATGAAAAGTTAATTCTGATTTTTTTTAAAAAAGATAGGCGATGCACAGGATCGCCTG
>Ga0209780_1001159_pt1 | contig 16730 bp, 17 predicted proteins | sample WorMetexBAHAMAS2_FD_187384 | JGI IMG/M metagenome (GOLD analysis project Ga0209780, IMG submission 187384) | Marine gutless worms symbiont microbial communities from Max Planck institute for Marine Microbiology, Germany - Inanidrilus exumae... | ecosystem: Host-associated > Annelida > Digestive...
CTGTACGACGACGACAGCATACGACGTCGTATGCTGTCGTCGTCGTACAGACCTCGTCACTGACGACTCTGAACGACGTCGTATGCTGTCGTCGTCGTACAGACTTCGTCACTGACGACTATCAACGACGTCGTATGCTGTCGCCGTCGTACAGACCTCGTCACTGACGACTCTGAACGACGTCGTATGCTGTCGTCGTCGTACAGACTTCGTCACTGACGACTCTGAACGACGTCTATGCTGTCGTCGTCGTACAGACCTCGTCACTGACGACTCTGAACGACGTCGTATGCTGTCGTCGTCGTACAGACCTCGTCACTGACGACTCTGAACGACGTCTATGCTGTCGTCGTCGTACAGATCCGCCGGTGTTCGTCGAACGAGAACCTAGTTCAGCATACCTGCCTCTCAGACGGTGTACCAGACGTCTGACGGTGTACCAGACGTCTGAAACCGATCTTAACACCAACAATGAAATGCACTGATTCTCACGTCGCTTTCCAGTGATTAGTCTAGACCTCTTTCTCTCTTTCTCTCTCTCTTAAAACTGCTTTGTACGTCTGATTTAGTTCATTGACATGTATAGTCGATCACATTTGATGACATCTGTGACTCGGCACTAGAACTGTCTGCTGTAATTCGTCAGTGTTTTGACACTGTTGATTCGGTGACAGGAAGAGCACCTGGACTGTGAAAACCAGTGTCAGTCATCTCAGCGGTTGTCATCTGGAACAGGTGGAGGAAGGTGACCTTACTAGAGGCATTGGATGATCCAGGTTCACGTGGTAGCAGATGGTACTGTGTACACGGTTGATTGTCGTGTTGACAGGTGTTCAAGGTGGCCCAGGTGATGGTGTATTGTAATCAGTACACACGGTTGATTGTCGTGTTGACAGGTGTTCAAGGTGATGGTGATGGTGTATTGTAATCAGTACACACGGTTGATTGTCATGTTGACAGGTGTTCAAGGTGATGGTGATGGTGTATTGTAATCAGTACACACGGTTGATTGTCGTGTTGACAGGTGTTCAAGGTGGCCCAGGTTCGCCTGGAGACACTGGTGACACCGGCAGTTCCGGCAATATAGGTCCAATTGGTCCACCTGGTGGTCGCGGTCCTGACGGCCCACCCGGACCCGTTGGATTCACAGGAACACCGGGACGGTCTGGAGATCAAGGTCCAGCTGGAGACACTGGTGGGACTGGGCGCAAGGGTAACCAGGGCCCTACAGGACCTCCTGGCCAGGCAGGACAACAAGGACAGTCTGGCGACAGGGGTGACACAGGACCGATTGGAAACACTGGACAATCAGGACCATCTGGACAGCCTGGCTTCCAGGGTCCTAGTGGACCGAATGGACAACCAGGATCTCAGGGACCTCCTGGTCCATCAGGTCTCTTTGTTGTTGTCTACTGGCTCTGAGTCAGCTGTGAATGTGTTGCTGTTGACTGAGTTCAGAAATCAATGACAATAACGATAACGATAACGATAATGACAATAACGATAACAACAACAACAGTAATAATAATAATGATGATAATAATCGCAGCAGAGACTCCCAGTGTTTTTTAATGGGCCGAACAACCCCCAACATTTACTCTTCCTGTTGAAGATCTTGACCCCAATCAATACATGGTTCCTTGGTTCCATATGAGTCAGCCTCCCAAACGGCATCTCGATTGGTTCAGCCGTGTGCTCATCAGACAGATACACTGACGTCGACATCGGTAGCAATAGGCGCATCTATGCAATGTATGTGATGCGGTCTAATAGTATTTTTTATTATTATTATTATTATTATTATTATTATTGTACATAAGATCCGAGGGGTTTAAAAAATTACCGGAAAAAATACGAAAATAGGCATGAACAAACAATCAGTCGGTGCAGTCATAAGCAGGTAAACTGTCGTGGAGCAGTATGGCATTAAAACGTTGCACAAGCACTGAGCATCTTTGAAACAGAAAGCTCGTTTCTCTGACTTCCTCTGTGTTCTCAGATATCTTCCTACCGAGATCACACAGGAGCTGGCTAGTTGAGATGATGTGTTAAGTACACCCAGTGTCTCAATGGCGATCGGATCGGTTATTATTATTATTATTATAATTATTATTATTATTATTATTACAGTCTATTATAATAATTATGAAATTTAGATTATTATTTCGTGCTCTTTCAGCTACAACTGTCGTGAACGTAATATTGAATAAATGAATAAGTAACTGACATAAACCTTTTTAGAGCACACGTTAATTTTTTCAAATTTGTGTTGTTCCAGTAATTTGGCTTTGTCATTATTTGTTTGGTGGTGTTTTGTCTCCGAGTGCACAGCAGTGCTCGAATTACCGGGGGACGGGGGATTTCCCCCACTGTGGTTGTCAGTCCTCCCTCGGCGCCCATGGTGCCTCGACTCCGCCCTTTTGGCGCCTAGGGGTCGTCCCCCTCTGCTTTTTCTTATTTCGACCACTGGTGCACAGCTATTGAGATGACTATGTCACGTGGTGCGGACGATGTTGTCTTGCAGGACCTGTGGGACCAGTCGGACCACAAGGACCCCAGGGTCAGGAAGGACCACGAGGACAATCTGGACCTGATGGTCGGAAAGGAGTTCAGGGACCTGTCGGCGCTCAGGGTGACACCGGGGATACTGGACGTGTAGGATTTACTGGAAGCACCGGGTTTAGTGGCCGTGTTGGAGCGACTGGTCAACCTGGTGAATCCGGAATCCAGGGTCAGCCAGGTCCAGACGGCCCGTCTGGGTTGCAAGGACCAATTGGGCCTCAGGGATCACCGGGATCGCCTGGACAACCCGGACCATCTGGACTGCAGGGATTCACAGGTCTTCAGGGTTCTGAAGGACGACAGGGACCTGCTGGTACGTGACTTGCATACTGCTCTGATTCTTCACCGTACATCTGACTGATAACAACTGAACGGAAAGCATTTATCATTCTCAGCTGAATACGAACAACATAATTTGCTGGCTGGATATAAAATCAAAAATGAAAATAGCAACGCTTTTCGGATTTTTTTTTGCCAAGAATAAACAGAATTCGATTTTTCTGCATTTATAATTTCCTTTTCGTGAGTTGCTGATGTGGTTGAAGTTGCGTGGAGTTTCTGCTTAACAGTAAATTGCGAAATATTCATAAAAAGGTAGACGAATCGTTTTACGGCCAAAATGTGCTACAAGGCACGAAGCACTGGCTGCCCAGTTTACATAGCACTCTATGGACTTTTGTTTACAATACCATTCTGCAGACTGTCACTAGGTAACCGAGCTTTCGGTATAAATGCGTGTTTTAAGCGTATAACCTGAAGACTGAACTATTTAACGTAGCCTATATCCGGTCTGTCCCAGCCCCAGCGTCTCTGATTCGGTTGCGGTATACGTCGCTATATAAATTTGCGCTTGATTCGATTTGATTTGTTTGTTTCAGTTTTTCCGTACTAGGCCAAGCGATTGGCTGAGAAGAACGTCTCCGAATGACCTATTTTGTGTCGTGTGCAGTGGTTCATCCAGTCCCCAGACCATTGGAGGGGAAATGAAGACTGTCGAGGAGATACCAGGGGACCGAGACGCCGTATGCCGTATAGGATCGGTGCACTATGGGGGAACTAGACACAATTGGGGTGAAAGTTTCCCCCAAGAGATGTCTAGATAAAACACTGTATTGTGTAAGTAAGTAAGTAAGTAAGTAAGAATATTTGTACACGGCGTAAAAAGCAACAGTCACTATGCGCCGAACGTAAAACGTTCGGCGCATAGTGACTGAAACCTTAACTTATGTCATGTTACGGCACAGATGATCTGTTTTTGTGTATGTCTGGGCACTAGAACTTTTATTGTACCTTTATTGCATTGTATTGTACTCACACACACAATCAGTGTCTGTTCAACTGGCCTTCTGTTCTGTAGTTACTCACCAGAAGAGAATTGTGGGGGGATAATTTGCAGTGGATTTTACAGGCTCGAATGCGTCTCGTTCAGTCACTCAACCAGTGCAATACCGGTACAATTCAATGCAATACAATAACAATACAACAACAACTAGCAGTGTCAAAGTACTGAATAGAACTCGCATGCCTGATATCAGTCCAAGAATATCATCCAGTGGCCTCATCAGTGACTGCTTTACGCCCGCCCGTTGTTCGACGTAATTGAAACTGAACTGAATTGCTTCATTGATCGGTCTGTCGCTGGGTGCAGGTGCTCCGGGGCCGGGTGGCCTACAAGGTGTAGTCGGTCAGCCTGGAGTGATCGGTGCATCCGGCAGCGAAGGAGATCGAGGACGGCAGGGAGCCATTGGCCTCAAGGGAACGGTCGGAACGAAGGGTCAGCAAGGTCCCTCTGGCGATCGCGGGTCGCCAGGTCCACAAGGTGCTACTGGATTCACTGGAGGCGTTGGTCAGCGTGGTGTAGAGGGTCAACCAGGTACGTCCAGTCTGCTCACTGCCGTGTGACTGACTCATGTATTTCTATCACGTCACGTCCACAACATAAACACGGTCATGTCTTTCTCTCCTTTCTGTCTGTCTGTCTGTCTGTCTGTCTGACCTTCTCTCTCACTCGCTGTTCCTATGTCCGTAAATCAGCAGAATTGCGTTCAAAAACTGACTTCATAAGATTCTGGGAAGAGAGAGACTTAAACCGAGTAACAGTGGACATTAGATTTTTGGGGTAGTCTGTTTGTAAACATCTGAAATTAAAAACACAAAAAAAAATTTAGCGTTGCATTAAAGGTTGGTAAAAAGCGGCTGATTGACATTTGCTGATTGATGGCTGGTGCTCAGAACTGTTTATCGGACGACATCAAATTGTTCAGCTGATAACCGTACTTTTTATTTTCTACTGAGAAATACACGCGTGAAGTTACGATACAATACGATACGATATGATGCGCTATAATTACATGCGCTCAAAAGCTGACGAGATGGCCATCTTAGTCTAGCGCACGACACAGAAACGAAAAAAAAGGAAAACTAAAAACAAAAACTGAGTAGCTCAAAAAACGGCAGTCCGGGAGGAAGAAGTGAAACTATGGGGGTAGGATTTGTGAAACAGGTAGGTTTTAAGTCGTGAATAAAAGAAAGAGGGGGTGGTTTTTTGCTATTCTTTATACAGACAAGGAAGGTTTAGGAGAAGGTTAATAACTGGTATCCCGACTTCTAAGGTAAGTGATTGGCTGGAAAAAACGTCTCCAAAATGATATTTTGTGTTGAATGGGACGTTAACACTTAATCAATCAATTCAGACTGCTAATGATAGTGACTGATTTCATTGCTGCATTTTATCACGATAAACGACAACAACAACAGTTCTATTCTAGTTCGTAACTTCAGAGTGAGTATGACGAGTTGACGATGCAGTTTGCGTAGCATAACTGACAGATTTGTTGTAGATTTCATGTGTTTTGTCGTCTTTTGCAAAACAAATTGATAAATGAGTGGAGTAAAATGAGCTAGTCATTAAGTGATTACTAGACAAAAGACAACAGTGCTTGGTTTTACGACAGAACAAAATGCAAGAAGTTTTGAAGCGCGTAATATTCCGTTGTTGTAGCTGTGTTGATGACGTTTGCTGGTTGCAGGTCGGCCAGGTCCTGGGGGACCGATTGGTGATCCGGGAGACATTGGTCCGGCAGGATTCACCGGTCCAGTAGGTACTCGTGGTCAGCCTGGAGACACTGGATCCAGTGGATCGATCGGCAGCCCAGGTCCTCAGGGTGCACAGGGATTTACCGGAGCGAGTGGTTCACCTGGACCGTCTGGATCTGCAGGACCCGCAGGACCGCTGGGGCCACAGGGTTCACCAGGCCCTCTGGGACCTGTCGGTTTTACTGGGCCGAAAGGCAACCAAGGCGAGATGGGTCAGCGTGGTCTGGATGGTTGGACGGGACCAATCGGCCCGACTGGGAATATCGGCCAGCAGGGAAGTCCCGGCAATCGCGGCCAACCCGGTTTTCAGGGATTGCCAGGTGGCATGGGGTTTACCGGAATGACTGGTGACCAAGGAGACACTGGCCCACAAGGCTCGCCCGGACAACAAGGACCCCAGGGCAACATCGGACCAGCAGGATTACCTGGCGACAAAGGCGTTATGGGATCACCTGGATGGACAGGTCCACCAGGACCTGAGACTCGAGGACAGAGAGGAGAGGTTGGACGAATTGGCGGTCCTGGAGATCAAGGTTTCACGGGTTCTCCAGGTACTCGAGGAAGTGATGGAGGCCCCGGTCCACCTGGAAGCATAGGACAGCCGGGCCCGCAAGGTACCGTGACACTTGCATACTTCAGGGTAGTTGTAATCATGCAAACGTTTAAGAGAACGTCTGCTTGTGACAGAGTCATTCTCGGCTACCACGATAAGGCATTCCGTTCACAGACTATCAGTGTGACATAACGTTTGTTTGATTTACAGCTTGCGTGCTGTAAGTGGACATTAAAACTTGGTCTTTACCATCCACTTTGAGACGTCACGTTAATGCAGTGACTTTCCTACAGAAAGGGATGGACGGTTCAAGTGACAGGGCGCCAGAAAAATCCATCCAGCTGGGCGATTTTACAGTGCTAAGTTATAACACGAAGCTGTGTGTCGTAAAGAAAGCGCGCCATGCATCACTGCGTCATGGCACACGTTGGTATAGTAAAGGTGACCTGTTGTACTTTCAAAAAAATAAAATTTACATGCGACAGGAGTCGGCAATCACTTGAATTTCTGCGCTTGGACTCAAAAAGCAACTTGGCAAAATACAGAATTTTTTCAAAGTATAGTGATATGTATACACATATTGCATATTATTTCTTGTTTGTTAGTTTCATGTCAAGCACAAATATCAGGATGCCAGGGGTTTTTCACCACTTAGTAAAATTATCTAACATTTTACTGCCAAACAGTCCCGTAGTCATACGGCATGTTCAAAAGTCACACCAACGAATTTTCAACCTGGAAATTCAGCTGGATACCATAGGAGTGGTGTACAAACCTGGGCCCGATTCACAAAAAAAATCTTAGGAAAAATCCTAAGTTTATCATAAGTTTTTCCTAAGTTTATCTTAAGTTCATCCTAAGTTATAAAGTTAAGATTTTTATAGACTTTTACATGTAATTTATTAAAGCAATCTTATAACTTACTGCGTTCTTCTATATATATGCAGACAATTCTGTAAATAAATGTTAGGTTTTTGAGAAATTGCATTTTTTTATTAAAGTGATCTTAAATTTTTCGTAAGTTCATCCTAAGTTTATCGTAAGATTTTCCTAAGTCACACTTTATCTAAGTTTTTCCTAAGTTTGTCGTAAGATTTTTTGTGAATCGGGCCCCTGGTTCGGGTACAGAGAAGCAGAACGTTGGTTTATTCAACAGCGTGAAAATATTTCCGGTATGTCTGTCTGTTTAGTCACAGATAATACAGCGCATCGTGACCATAGCGCGTCATCAGTGGCGTCGCCAGGATTTGGCGCCAGGAGGGACACATGCAAAAGTTACTGGATTTCTACAGGAGGCAACTGTCGACATATAGTCGCTGTCAGGTCAAAGTGCACTAAAAAAAATAAACTGTTGTAAGTCGAGGGGGGGAACGGGGGCACGTGCCCCAGAGCCCCATAGCTGGCGACGCCAATGCATGTCATATGCATATGCATGACGCACTAAACACAATACAAAATCCAGAAAAACCAGGAACTACAGGATTTACCGAAACACAAGATACAGCACAATACATTGAGCGTAGTGTTTCTGGTGTGTGAACCGAGTACTTGAAAATAATCGTCAATGGTTCGACACTGTTCGTTTGGCGCCAAGAAGGGCATGTAGCGTGTGACAGCTATCAGTCCAGCATCCCACAAACATCTCGTCAGACACAGCTGAGCCAAGTGCGGAAATTGATTGTTAAAGTCGTGCTCTGTCAAATAATGTGTATGTGGCTGGCGAAATGACGGACACATTGCTGTCAACACTGACAGAAGGTGGTAACGAAAAGACTGATGTACAGTATATGCGTGTGTGTTGTGGTGTACTGGGTTCTGGTGTGGACGTTTGACGTTCCATCCCACATGTGTGTTGTGGTGTACTGGGTTCTGGTGTGGACTTTTGACGTTCCTTCCCACATGTGTGTTGTAGTGTACTGGGTTCTGGTGTGGACTTTTGACGTTCCTTCCCACGTGTGTGTTGTGGTGTACTGGGTTCTGGTGTGAACATTTGACGTTCCATCCCACGTGTGTTGTGGTGTACTGGGTTCTGGTGTGGACATTTGACGTTCCATCCCACATGTGTTTTGTGGTGTACTGGGTTCTGGTGTGGACATTTGACGTTCCATCCGACAGGATCACTGAATGAGTGATTACCACAATGGTGGTGGTAGATTGCAGTCAGCAGTACACCCGGCCTCACAGAACCTTTGCACTAGTCGCCGGTCACACGTGTCAGATCAAATTCACCTGGAATATATATGTGTGTGTGTGATTGTAGGTGCAACTGGAGTACCTGGCGTATCTGGAGTTCCGGGTGGCCCAGGACTTCCTGGATCTGTGGGACAGCCTGGTCCTGATGGACAGCCTGGTCCTAGTGGTCCACAAGGTGTGGACGGTGTTCAGGGGGTGAAGGGTGTCGTCGGGACTGTAGGGCAGCGCGGCCCGACTGGGCTACCGGGCTCCCAGGGAGGCCCAGGATTCACTGGAGATACTGGACTTCCGGGAGGTATTGGTCCAGATGGAAACAAGGGACAGAGTGGACAGGCGGGACCACCCGGTGCCACTGGAACCATTGGAGCAACTGGACCTGTCGGACCTCAAGGTCAGCGTGGCCTTATTGGACCACCTGGCTCGCAGGGATCACAAGGTACTCTTTATTACATATATTGCTGAAACAAAAACATAAAATATGAATGTGAATAAATACAAATTCACTAATAGCCTGTCTGAGTAGCCACTTGGGATCTGATTTACAAATATATGTAAGATTTTTAAATCAGTTTTTTATAATATCTTTGTAAATCTAACATAAAAGTTCCATAAATCTAGTCATTACGAATTCAGGAGGTTTTGCTAAGGTTTATGAAGGTTTGTCTTCAAATGTTTAAACGCTTAAGATCTTTAAAACGCTTACGAAAATCGTTTTTATTTTGAAGCGTTTTGTTATGAAACGTGTTCTGACAGAGGTAATAACACAAAAACGCCTTCTTAAGTAAGTAAGTAAGTCCATTTATAAAGTGCCTTTTAAACGAACGTTTTCAAAGGCGCCTCTGATGAGTAGGCTCGCACAAACATGAACATCTTCAGTTCTTGAACAAATTGGCCATGATCAAGTAATACATTTGTAAATAGCCATAATCATTTAAGTATAAATGAATCGGAGGCGCTGGATAAGCCGCTATGGATGGCTAAAAGCAGATTGAAACTAGAATGCTTGCAGTTAACGTTAATGTAATTAATTCCCAACGTGATGTGGTCGCCCGATGTCGTGCAGTTTCGACTGTAGCAACTCCGAATGAAATGAGGAGATTCTTTGTAACGGCATAGTGGCAAACTATGTTAAAGGTAAAAAGGTAAAGGCTTCCCATACTCGTTACCGATCGTTGGGCCCTGAGCTGACACCGGTGTATACAAGCAGTCAGCCCACCCGGCGGTAGGCTGCTATTACTTTCTGCCAGGCCTGCGGTTACCTTCCCGGCTGCAGAGCATCACCGCCCCTTGGCTGGTATCAAGTTATACTGCTTGGTGACAGAGACACACAGGTGTGAACAACTTGCCCAAGGTTGTTATGCAGCTTTTGCCCCAAGTAGGATTTGAGCCCACGACCTGTTGATCGCAAGTCCAACGCTCTACCCGTTGCCCCACCCAGCAAACTATGTACAACTTTTCAAATAGGAGCTACTAACAACATGTAGCATGGTAGATACTGTTGTAAGAGCTGTCTGTGTCAGCAGCGTGCATATATGTGAACATCTGACTTCAGGTTTCCAGGGTCAGTTGGGTTTCACTGGCCAGCCAGGACGGGCTGGAACAGCCGGATCACCAGGACCAACCGGTCCACTGGGCGCAGCTGGACTTCCAGGACAGAAGGGTGATCGTGGATTTACTGGAGGCACTGGAGGAGCTGGACCTGATGGACAGATCGGTCAGCCTGGACAGATTGGACCAGCTGGAAATCGTGGCAGCGATGGACAGCCTGGACCTCGAGGTAATTTATCCTGTGAGCACTGACTGATGATAGGTACTGACGTCAGACAGCTGCATGCCTTTTCTATATGGCACGCCGGTCTTTGACCAGCAAACTTTCTTGTCCCACGCTCGACCTGCAGCTGACGGGTGACCGCTTATATGGGTAAGCCGTCCGCTATAGGTCAGCCAACTAGGCCAACTCAGCCTTTTATCCTTTCGGGGTCAATAAATTGACTAGTGAGCGACTTTATCGGATGTGTGCTGGTCGCGCCTATCTGGTGAATGTTCACGACGTTAAGCCGGTGCGGTTGCTTAATCGCTGTGCGCCGACACCATGCCTTCAGTAATGCATTAAGTAAAGCAGCTTATTTACGAAATCATGTCGCAGTACTTAGAATGCGATATCAATTTCGCTACAGGGCAACAACTAATTAATTCTTTACCGTAAAGTTGAACATAATTAATTTCGCATTATTAAACGGCATAATTGTGACTAACTATTTCGGCATTAGTCGCAAAATGAGCTAAAAGAAGAACCGAGAAATTGGACGATTAATGGAAAGAAAAATACAAAAACAACCTCTGTTGTTGGTGTAATTATGGCAACGGACGACGTCGCCGAAGAAAGATATATATATATTGATGGACGTAGGAAGGCGAAGTTAATTTAGCATTAACTGGACTTACGTTGAGTAAGCATGCGATAAGCATGCGATTCCACACCGCCGGCAAAGCGAAGTTGCTCACTCTGCTGTCTACAATTGCCTTGTTCCGAACGACGATACAAGCATGGAAACCACTCATAGAGCCTAGATATGCTACAGTTATTATTAGACTACATCGCAGTTGGTTTCATGTCACAGCGGTAAAACGTCGGTCTTTGGCCGGCGAACTTTCCCTGTCCTGCGAGAGACCTGTAGCTGACCGGTGACCACTTATGTGGGTAAACCGTCCGCTATAGGTCAACCAACCGGGCCAACTCAGCCTTTTATCCCTTTGGGTTGATAGATGAGTAGTAAGCTGCAATTGGATGTCTCTTACCTCAGTTAGAGGTGGCGCCATGTGGTGAACGCATACGAAGGAAAGCCTGCCATGGTGTATTTGAGTCGACTGATCCAATAAATACTTGTTGGATCCATAGACAATAACAGAATTTGGCTTCTCCACTGTGCGCTCCACTTATTGTTACCGACCGAGTAGCGTGGTCTGTCAGTCTGTCAGTCACCTAGTGAGCCGTGCAAAAACGGCTGAAGCGATCGAGATGCCGTTTGCGTCCAGGACACGGGTGGGCCCAGGGAAACACCTGTTGCATATAGTGGACCGCTTCGGGCGAATACTGTATTGTGTTCATTCAACACGATACAGCCTTCTAGTTGAGTCTGTCATTGTTACACCATATGGTAATGTTGGTGATGTTTGACTCATCAGTTACGATGTATTTTAAAGCATTTTTAATCTTTTACAGAGAGTAAGTAGATACCGGTAGTGGTCAGGGAGTGTATGCCTCGTTGGTAGCGATGATGTTGTGCTGGCAACTGTTGCTGTGCGGTCTGTGTAACCAGGGGCAATCGGTCAGCCAGGCCCAGGCGGAGATCGTGGACTTCCGGGTGCTACTGGGCCTCGGGGTGAATCTGGCTTCACTGGAAGCCCAGGTCCACAAGGCAGCCCCGGTAGACCAGGACCCCAGGGATCCCAGATACCTGGACCTGTCGGAGCAACCGGTGCTACTGGGTCTACTGGTCCAGTTGGTCAACGAGGACTTCAAGGATTTACTGGACCACAAGGATCACTTGGTCCACAAGGACAGCAAGGAGCTACTGGACCAATTGGGCGGCAAGGACCACAGGGCCCGACTGGACAGCAAGGACGTGACGGACAAGCAGGCAGTGTTGGACCTGTTGGAAGTCAAGGTAAATATTACGCCAGTAGCTGCTAGTAGTTAGCAAGCATCACACGGACATTCTTTTACTACGTGTATAGGCACTAGAGAAAAACGTTCACATACGGAGTATTGCGCGGTCTGTCTTCAACAGCTAAGCCTTTTCTGTGTCTGGCTGAACTGATCTTACGTCTAGTTGTCCATACGTCCTGTCAAATTCAGTTTATTTTGTCGCTGATAATTTGCCTATTTAAAAAATATCTATGCACTTCCTAACGGTAATTTTTATCATGTTTGTCTTCGTCATGAAAAATATTAAAAATGAATAATATTGACAAAAATATTATGTTATATATTTTACTGACCTCAGTGGCAGTGCGTGGTATTTTAAGACGTAGCATGACAGGTTGCTTTGCGTGGTGTAGGTGTTCAGGGTGCGACTGGCTCGTCTGGTGCAACTGGTGACCGTGGTCAGCAAGGTCAACCGGGTCAGCCCGGAGATCAAGGTCCCACGGGACCGATTGGACAGAAAGGCGACCAGGGACGCACAGGACAGGTTGGATCTGTTGGTCAGCCGGGCCAGCAAGGAAGTCGTGGATCTCCTGGAGACACTGGACCTCAGGGTCGTGAAGGGCCCTTCGGAGCACCAGGTCGGAGGAACCTGCTGTTTGGTAGTTCTTATTTTCAGGATTCTGATAGACTAAATGGGATAGACTGAACTAGCTGGCGGGGTCCGGCCGATCACTGCATATCTGTTGGTCCGTGGCCAGCAGATGGCACCGTAGATCTGCTGACACGCGGACACTGATCCTTCGAAGAACAAGAGCACTACTTGCTTGCGGCACCAGAGATGTGGAAATCTTCCGAGCAGTCATCTGTTCTTTTTGAACACAGTTGACACTTGGCAGCAGGCTGTGCTGGTTCGTTAGACTATGCATGTGATAACAAATCAATACAAATTACCAAAGTACATTTCGCTAGTTTTTAAGCTCCGTTGTTTCTCTTTCACACCGTTTGCGTGCGTATTTGATGGATTACTCGTGACCGGCTAGCGCTCGGTGTGTTTACAGGTGCTCCTGGGTTTGAGGGCATTGTCGGCCGTGCCGGTGCTCCGGGTCGGACCGGTTTCACTGGATTCACTGGAGCCAGTGGTCTGAAGGGAGTCGTCGGAGCTCGCGGCCTGGACGGATTTACCGGATCGTCAGGGACGCCTGGACTTACCGGACGTCAAGGTTTGTGTCAGCTTGCTACTGCTGCCTTGCTGAGTACCGCGCGTTGTATGATGTTGTTTGCATGCAGGAAATACTCGCTCACTGAGCTCAACTTTGTACTGCAGATTAGCGTGTTCGTTTATGAGAGACAGGAAGGGTACCATCTGCACAGTTCCCAAGGATTCTCTATTGGAAAGCCCGAGAAACCCAAAGTAGCGTGGAGTAGTTCCGTAACTTTTGTAAAGCTTAGCAACTTACATACGGCAGTTCAAGCTGTGATAGCCGGCACCTCTGTGAAGAACTGGATGATTTTGTTGGAGCAGAGTTTTACTACCGGCATACACTTGCTGACGGCAACTGCAGTAGAAATGCTGTTACCTATAGACCATCAAGCTTAGCAGGTCAAACAGAAACCAGAAGTAGTAGTAGTAGTAGTAATATGTTAAATTATTTCTGGATAGTTTTTCTTTATAAATAAATTTACTTTATTTACGGTATTGAACTTGAATTATCCCTGGTGTGTGGCTTGTGTTGTGTAGACAGTTTTACAATCTTTGTCTTTTTAATTATGTCTTCGGTTTTCTGTATAAAGTAGTGTTCATTACTGCAGTTTATGGTGCATACTTAGTCTATGATGTGTTGTTGTTTTTGTTTATTTGTCTGCCCGTTAACAACAGCGTAGTAATGAATTGTTTGAGTTTGAGAGCATATGCTGAGTCTACAAATGTCTGCTGTCAGCGTGTCATATTGATGCTTCAGCAGTTACTGTTGTTTCACGATGTGGTCTGATGGTCACTGTACAGGCTTCACTGGAATGACTGGAGACACCGGCGGTCCAGGCCGAGTGGGAGATCCCGGATCACCAGGACGTGATGGAAATCCCGGTCAGCAGGGACCTACTGGACAGCCGGGATCTCGAGGTCCGACCGGTTTCACCGGATTCACTGGAAACAGTGGAGAGAAAGGACAACAAGGACAGCCTGGCGACCAGGGTTTGTTTTTCTTCTTTTCTTAGACTCCCGTGCAAAGTTAGTAATACTGGCTTTTATCGCGTGTCAACTGATGGACTGGGAGAAGAGAAAGCAGTTAGAATGGTCATTGAAGGAGATGTACAAAGAGACATGTCTGTGGCAACGTAACCCTTGGAGAAGAATCATCTTGGGTGACATGAGAGTCTAGGAAACAGTGAAACCGACAACAGTGACTAGCCGAGACATCAGATCTTTATGCATTCCATAATTGATGTATTTCGTCAGTTTTCCTTTTTTTCCTTTTCCCCTTTTACTCTGTTTTAATAATTTTTTGTTTATTTTCCTACTGTTAACATGAAACTTATTGTTAACAAATTTATTATGCTTTAATGCTGGTAACTCAGGATGGTTGAGTTCTCTTTCTTTACTGTTAACCATTTCATTTGACATCACTAGTATTATCGTATATTTGTACTTGATTATGCTATTGCATTGGAACAGTTTATTTTTATTTGTTGTTGCATAATTTGTTTGATTTGATGTTAATAAAACGTAATAAGCTGAAATCTTATTGATACTCGTCAATGGCAGTCTGGCATGTAAAAATTTTGTTAGCATGTCTCCCTATTCACTCACTAGGGAGACATGGAAACGAAATTTGTACATACCAGACTGCCTTAAGTGAAACTTCTGAGACCTCGCTGAACGCAGTTTGACAATGGAAAATAATGGGGCCGTTAATGAGTGGTCTAACTGTGTGTATGTAGGTAATGTTGGATCACCGGGATTCGATGGAAGTCCCGGTGACAGAGGCCAACCAGGAACCACAGGCCAGCCTGGAGCAGCTGGTCGGCCAGGAGCTACCGGCTTCCAGGGTAATGCCGGGTGGACTGGTGCAACAGGCGCCGTGGGATTCACCGGACCAGAGGGACAGGTTGGCGTCGACGGAGAGAGGGGAGACCCAGGCTTCACTGGGAACTCCGGACCGCCGGGTGACGTTGGTAATCCTGGACAGGTGGGAATAGTTGGTGATCAAGGCGCACCTGGACGACCTGGTGACATCGGACTTCCGGGATCACGTGGTGGGCCTGGAACTCCAGGATCTCAGGGTTTCAAAGGCGTTGCTGGAACTAAAGGATTCATGGGATTTACTGGTCAGCAGGGATTCACCGGATCGCCCGGTCAGCCTGGGGACACCGGACCTCAAGGAGGTAATGGAAGACAGGGTGACACAGGTCAACCAGGACAGCGTGGAGATCCTGGACCAGCTGGAATCGCTGGACCTGTTGGAGCTACCGGTCGAGCCGGATCAGTTGGATTTACCGGATCGTCTGGAACTCCTGGTAAAGTTCCTTACTCATATTTTGCATATTTTGACTTGTGCAGTCCAACTTCCACTTTAATTGCAGTTGTATTACTTGTCTTTAATGTTTTTTTGCATTAATCCTATTCAGTGCAGTGGTAATCATGGTGCCATGTAAAGCAGCAGTGAAAAACTATTAGTACTTAACTATCGTAGGTTAACTACTTTTTATAGTTAAAATATAGTTATTAACTACTTTTAGACAGCTAGTTAGTAACTAGTGGTCAAACTACTTAAAGAAAAGTTCTTATGTCCTATGTTTGTGTTATATGTAAATGTTAATACAATACAATAAATAAAAGTAGTTAACTACATTTAGTAACATACTTTTTAGTCGATTCACGGTAAAAACTTCTTTTATTTCTGAACTGTCTCTGTCTGTTATGTTTCCGTGTTTCAGACTAACGGCCGTTTTTTCCACCACAAATTAACCTTCCCTTAACGTTAATGGGAGATTAACTCCTGTTACTTTATGGGAGTTAATCTCCCATTAACGTTAACGGAAGATTAATGTGCGGTGTAAAAAACGGCTTTAAGTTAGCTAAAACTGCAGACGTCATGCGTTCGTCATCATATTGTGTCCTATTACTTAAAGATTGTGTTACATCTTTATTTTGAGTTGTGTGCACATCAGTGTGCATGCTTGGATACAATGTCTGCGGCTGTGTATTAAACCAGCTTTTGTTGATATCCAGGTAACGTTGGTTTCACTGGAGCAGTTGGACTTGACGGATTCACCGGATACACTGGACTCAGTGGAAACAAAGGACAGACTGGAAGAACTGGGCCGCAAGGTTTGCAAATAGATGTAGTACAAGTTCATTCTTGACGCCAGCTAAATGCTTTACTTTAATCCAGTCGCTTTCATAAATGTATTATCACGTTCATGCCCAAGTTGCAGCAAGCGATTACACGTGTCATGATACAGACTTTGATGTGTTTAGTCACAGTCGTATTTTTACGGTGCAGCATGTAATGACAGTGTTGAACACCTTTGAATGCATACTGTTTTAGCATTATTATTACTATTATTATTATTATTATTATTTTTTTTTCTACCCCAGGTAGTAAAGATCCCCGGGGTTAAAAACAAAAAGAATTAAAACCAAAAGCTGGATGGCTATAGATCCGGCGAGTCGACAAT
>Ga0209780_1001160_pt1 | contig 16726 bp, 13 predicted proteins | sample WorMetexBAHAMAS2_FD_187384 | JGI IMG/M metagenome (GOLD analysis project Ga0209780, IMG submission 187384) | Marine gutless worms symbiont microbial communities from Max Planck institute for Marine Microbiology, Germany - Inanidrilus exumae... | ecosystem: Host-associated > Annelida > Digestive...
GTAATAATATAATAATAGACTTACATTTTACCGTTATGGACTTGTTCCGGGCTCCCGGCATACTATCGTGGAACAACCGGATTATTCGGACAAACTTTTCATGGCAGCCATGACACCTTTCTCTGACCGTAGATAGAATTTGAAATATAGTTTGAAACATCGTCAACATATGTTTATAACCAGGTGCACGTACTATTGTATGTAACGTATAACAAGGTGTCGCCCTAACGGGACCGTACTGGCCCGCCGTGCAATGTTGGCCGCCCGACCGCCCACACTCCCGGCGGTCGGCCCGCCTGCCCGTCGGCAGCATTACAGACGACGACAGACGACAGACGCCAGCGAGCAAAACAATACTGGCCCATTAGGCGGGCCAGTAATAAATATTCATTATGAACGTGTCATAAGATATGGCTTTTCGGATGTATCTTAGCGATACTGTGGTGATATTTACTGTGGTACTTGTGAAGATTTGAAGCTTGAAACCATCAACGAGATCTCAGAAACGTGTTCCAACAAGACGATTGACATACGACTTCGAGCCCTCGGTGTTCAGGCACGTCTGATTTCCTTACAGTTACCCTCACCAACAAGGTTGCATGCATACATTGAATTCACGGCCGGTCCGCTTTCACGTAACATAGGTCAACTCAGCCTTGCATCCCTCCCGGGTCGCTAAATCGAGTACTTGTATGGACTACATGCATGTTCTGACGGCGTAACCCAAGAATATGTTATACCGCTGTGTTATGTTTTGGCATGCGCTGCACACGTGCTAAGTGTGATATAGTTCAGCCGTGTATTGCAAACGCCTGGTTTACACGGTTGCTAATAGCTGACGCCATGCCTCGCTCGCTGTGGTTTCGACACCTGAAACTCACTGAGGCGGAAGTTATTTTCGCAGTTCCACCGCGCCAGCGCACCTGCTTTCGCGGTAATGTATACCCTCGTCGCTTTTTGGCGGCCGTTGTCTCGTCAAGCGCTTTCCAGATGATGCTCACCGCGAGGAAAAACGATGCAAACAAGAAGGCTCTCGCTAGAGCGCATACTCTCCGCCACGCTCCATATACAGCGGCGTTTCTCGCACTTAAGAAGTGGGGTGCTATTTGGGGGGGGGGCGACGTTAATGTGGAGGGGAGCAAAGACTTGAGGTGTATGTAAGGAGCAGTTTTACTGTAGTTAATTTATACGACTTGTGGCACGTTAAGTAAAGTAAGTGTTTATTTTAAAATGGCGGTCATGAGACCGAATAGCTCAATAATAAAACAATGGATTGTAGGCCGAGTGTATGACGAGTGGAGGCAACCTGGGGGCAAACCCCAATTCTGGGGGTCACGAACCCCATGCCTCCCGTAGAAACACAACTGCCCATATATTGTTGCCGGCGAGCAGCAGATGCGCTAACCCTAACCCTAACCTTCAGCCCTAAGTAACGTAACCTTACAGAATCTAATCAACTCTTCACTTATCCATATTCATATTCCACCTGTTTTCAATATTTTACGAATATTCACCTATGACTTTTCTAGACAAGGAGTGGTAAATTTGTCGCGGTTAGCCTAATGGCAAGAAAACAGCGGCTTGGGTATAGTTTGTGCGGGTCAAACCGCAAGAAGGTATGGGGGTGAGTAGGGAACATAGAAGTGATCATGTAATGCGTGCGCCTATTGTTACCGACCGAGTAGTGTGGTCTTTCAGTCTGTCAGTCGGTCTGTCACCTAGTCAGTCCTGCAAAAACGACTGAACCGATCGAGATGCCGTTTGCGTCGACGACACTGGTGGGCCCAGGGAATCACGTGTTGCAAATAGCAAGATTTAATGCGCAGTACTTGCCTAGCTGTCGTCTAATTTGCTAAACGAAGTACGGTTCACTTTTTGGTATTTTGAAGTACGTATGCTATGTCGTCGTAAAACGGTTCACGTTCGCTTCGCAGCGTTAGCTAGCGACAGCGGCCTATTGCGACACACAGAGTAGCGTGGTCGGTCTTTGCGTGCCTGTTTGTTTGTCTGTTGGTCACTTTCGTGAGCCTATCAAAATGGCTGAGCCGATCGAGATGCCGCTTGGAGTGCTGACTCGATGTTTTAGATGGGTCCAGACACCCAACGGAAAGGGTCACTTTTGAGGGGTGGCCGTCCATTAGGAACAGTTGTAATAGTGAGGAGTGCAATAAGGATTGTATGCTTACATTCGCGCAATACATCGACGAAAAGCTTTTGCCTCATCAATATACAGGAGTAATTTTCTAGAAGATGTACATTTGCATTTACGAGAAATCAACGATTTAAAACTATGAATGTCGCGAACACGCACAGCAAGATTCCCGTCGCCGCTGCAAACGACTGATTAACGCTTCGGCGTGACGCTTCAACCAATGGGAGCGCATCCCCAAAAATAGCACGCGCAGGCAATAGGGATGCGCGAATCGTTTAATGTTGCAACTGTTTAACCGAGACGTTTTCGTAGGCCAAACGATCGAACGATTCATGAGCGGGAGGGATGCGGCTTTTATCATTATTATTATCATCATCATAATTATGCTGACTATAATGACGCTTAATGTTAGAAAAGTTGTACGGACACTTTACAAAGCCCGGGGTGTTCGGGTTAGGTGCACTTTGTGGGTGTTTGCGTTTTTTTATTGTGCCGAAAGGTGACAGGTGACTTGCTTACTTGCAGCCGGAGCGATGTCTGTACCTAGTTCTCGAATCGCAGAACACGACGGTTGTGTTGATCGCTGACACTAAGGCACGCCGAGATGGATGGCTGCTAGCACTGAGACAGCTTCTCAGCTTCCGCATCTATGACGTCAGATACGCGTATCCTTGACAACCGGCATCACCTTCGTCGTTGTCATCATCATCGTTATTTTAAAAATTTTTCAACGCGCAAAGACTTCTCGAAGTAAGTTAGCACTTAGCTGAACAAATTAAGAGATCTGCACTTAAAGGTCTTGCTGACCTAAGCGCTTAGTAAACTCTAAACGTTCTCTGCACAGTTCGACCTAATGGAAGTACTTGAACAGGCGCATTTGCTTCTCTCCGGCGCAAAGATGGCGACACAAGTGGAATGGGATGATAAACAAATGAGTTCAACCGACTTACATAGGTAACATAGTTTATTTAATGCTCATTTGTCCCGTTTTTTAGCTTGGTGTCCCGGATTTGTCCCGATTTGCCCATCTCTGCAGCCGTATGCTTATACATCAGTGGCCAAAAATTAGCTGTAGTGTATACACGAAAAAATCGTTGGCGGCTGGGGCTGTGTCCCGGACCCCGCTGTGGGAGCTCACGACGCTCCCCAAGACCCTCAAGTCGGACTCCAGACGGCTCGCGTTTGTGGCGCTCGCACCACACGATTCGCTTTTTCGCTGTTCGTACCAGATTGCGGTGCCCAGATATAATCTGGCCCAGATTATGGTCACCTTAAATACGGGACGGGGTCAGGATTTGTGAAACTGGTAAGTTTTAAGCCGTGACTGAAAGAGCGATGAAGTCGTGATTGTTGTACAGTTTTATACTCTGAGTTTCGACTTCTTTAACTAGTCTTGTACAAGCTGGTTGCTGAAGCTGTGTACTCAAGCTGCCGCCGATGCAACTTCGTCGAATGAAGCTGAAGCTACATCTGCAACTAAAATGACGAAGCTACTATCTTTTGGCTGTGAATCGGTGATTAGAGTCGGCCGTAACGTGACGTTCGACCAAGCTGTCGATATCCTCGTCCGTGCAGGTCGTACTCCGGACCGAAACTACGCAAACGAACTTTTCAAGGTTGTTACTTGAACAAACTGGATGCTAACTAGTGACCTGTAGCCGAAATTTCAAAGCAAGTACAACACTAGAAAACATAGGCAGTCGTATCGACATGCAGACGCACACCGGCAACGGCCGCACGTAGCAGAGCAGCATGTAGGTGTGTGGGATACCGGCTATGGGCACTAGCAACCGTGCGACCGGGACGGTTTTTGTAACCGTGTGACCTTGACCTGCGACCTTTTGACCTCTGGGTCAATGCATGCCGAGCGATTGCTATAGAGTATACGTGTACCAAGTTTGGTGTTGATAGCTAAAACCGTTTTCCTGTTAGAGCGCGGACAAACAGACAAACAGACAGACGCGACTGAACGCCGTACCCACGCCGGCGGCTACTCGTATGCCGGCGTGGGTAGGCCTAATAACGCAACAGAACAAAAGAATACTGATGTTGTTGTCCGGCAGTTTATGAGTATTTTAGTTATGTCTTATTCTAATGACTTACATCTGGATACAGTGCGTTATAAGGTTATGTCTGTTGGCAAATTGCATCACTTTTGTCAAAGGACTTTGAAGAACTGTTAGGTACTGCTATTGTTATTAGTAGTCTGTTTCCGTGTGCATGTTTGTGTTTTTGCTGGTTTTTTCTTCGTCTTATATGTCAATGACTTTGGCAGTGAATAAAGGTGCGGAATAAACTAGTGTCGTTATAGTTTAAATTACCTAATCATTACATTCAATTAGGTAACGTTTGAGTAATTTGCTGCTAATTTTGCCGGTTATATTCAGACGTTTGCTTGTGTCGACGGTCTACTTCGCAAGATGTCGATGAGCTTAGACATCCGAGCTCAGAATCACGTGACTTGGGAGCAGTTTCTCGCCTTCTTCTCCTGTGCCGCCAACAGACCTGAGATCAACGAAGTCTACGACCGGTTATTTATTTACCCGTTCACTTTGCTTTTTTTCTGACCATTGCTTGGGCGATCCCAGTTTTTAGGTCGACCCTTCAATAGAGTCGACCTAATAAAGCCGGTCTCAAAGGTCCGTCCGTCTGTAAGTACATGCATGCCGAACCATTGCGTGCGTACGTCCGTCCGTCCACAAAATGTTTGTTCGATTTCAATGAAATTTGGCGTGTAGGTAGAGGTCGATGAGTGATGCATGACAGTATGCAGTATGACCAATCCAAGGTCAAAGTCAAGGTCACGAACCATTCAAAGTTGAAAATCCGGCCATTTTCAACAGCTGTCTTTTCCGCCATTTACAATGGGAGCTGGCAACTGACCCATTTTTAAATTAGCGCACATTATCTAACTTTATCGGGCCGGATATTTGGCCTAGTTTTTGTGTCACGTGACTTGAAGCTGGCAGAAACGTCACTTGCAAAGAGTCGACCGTCAGTCACGTACGGTGCTAATTTATTTACCGCATGGAATTCTATGGAATATTCCACTTGGAATCTCATAGATTTTCCATGGAAAATTTTATACAATTTTATAAATTGCATTTTCCCATTATTGTGATATGATAATAGAATTTTACGTTGATGTCCATCTTGACTGATCGATTCTCCCGTTTGGCAGGGCTCACCCTTATGCCCAACACACACAAACAGACAGACCACGCTACGTGCGACATATGTAGCAGTAGGCCACATCTATGCAATGCATGCGGTACGACCTAAAACGTGCCAATATTATACTCGATAATAATAACAATAATATCATCATCAACAACAGCAACAATAACATTTATAGAGCGCCGTGGGTCCGAAGATGCAGAGAAGCGACGCATTTATTGATAACTTTATTATAGTGTGTATTTAATCAATGATTGGTGAAAGAATTTTCCGAATCGTTCAGAACTTTCGTGCAAGATTTTAGTGGCAGCTTTGTAACTTAAATTGGTCACAAACAATGACGTTTCCGCGCCACTCTGAACGCCTTCCGCAGCTCTGTTACAAAGTTGTGATCATTCTAGAATGTACACGAGTATTTTATTGCAAGCACGTGCGTTTTTCATGCGGATACTGATAAAACTTGCTTATTTATTTACATATCTAATTTCAGATACGTTGATCGATCGCAGAGCACGATAACAATGTCGTGCAAAAAGTTCCACGATTTCGTCAACGACATACAAAAGGTTTGATGGTTTATACAAGTAGCGGCAGGGGGACTGTTTGTCATGAGTGGGAACGAACTTTTTCAACGGGCAGTGTGTCCTGAGGTATTTTGTCCAGAGGGATTATTGTTGGATACTTTGTCCCGGACTTTGCATCACTGTGGGCCTGTAGGCACTCGCGTACCTGCTTCGGCTGGGGGTAAAGGCGGGAATCTCACCTCTGCCTGGCGGCAGGTAACACTGTGTGATCTCATATGGCATGTGAGTTTACCGTAGCGGTGAGGCTAAGTAGTTGCTAACTGCTATACACTGTTTACTTTGCTGTTTTACTTATATCGTTGAATCTGGACACGAACGTATGACTGCAAAATACGCGTAGTTTAATAATTATAAATTAATGTTCGTTCACTAATTTAAAAAGTGAAGCTTTTGTGAGAGTTTTTGCTGATTATCCACGGCTGTTTTGCAGTGGTTTAGTCGTGCTTTAAGTCCGTAATCAGCAGTAGGGTGCTATCTAAAGATATACCATCACCATCGTCCATCTCCCATCGGCCGTGGCTCGGTCCTTCTCTGACGGCAGTACAATACTTTATGTACTTCCGGTTTTGTGGATGACGTCGTGTTAATGGAGCGAATGGGCCAAATCAAACACAGCGTGTATGTTTTGTCGAGTTCGCCAGGTGGCGGCACCGAGGGCGAAGTATGCCGTCTCCGACTGCGTCTTGTTTAGTCTGCGACGTTTGTAGATGTTGTAAACTTTGCTGTTTTTTTGTGAAAGGAAAGAGTGTTGTTGGACGAAGTTCGAGCCTGGGTCACGAACTTTGAACCCGTTCTGCAATCTCTGAACATGTCCTACATCGGTAATGTTTATGAAATAATATCATAATCACAACGTTTTATTTTCAAATTATGTTTCTTTGCCAGCTTTAGACGCGTGTGTGGCTGTGTCTAGTGATTCAGAGACTGAGTTTGATCGTACAGGTTTCGCTACGTACATTTTGGACGACGATCATTCGATATTTCGTCGTGACTGTCGAACTGTTTACCAGGACATGACTCGACCGATGAGTCACTACTTCATCGCCAGTTCTCACAACACGTCAGTACTCGCCATCTGTCTGCTCGAAATAAAAAACATCTGGGTTGGTTATTTTGCCTACCGATGTAGTGGTGGTCCAGACGAAGCGGTCGGTCTGACGCGCGAGTGTGTGTCTGTGTGTCCGAACAATAAGTTCTGAACTAAATCACCTTTGACCTAGATATTTGGCACGCTGGTTCATTTTGACACCGTCTAGTAATCTAGGTCAAGGTCGAATGTCAAGGTCATAAATTAAAGCTTACAATCACAGGAACAGAATGTTGCTAAATTGGTCGATGCGACCTCACTGTTGACCGTCTTTTAGGTCGGCGATAACCTTGGCAATCGTAGACCGATTTGTGCACTTATAATTCTTTTACTATTGGAACCAGAATTCTCCGTGGAAAAGTCTAGCCCTGTAAGCAAATCAACAGCTCGTCCCAATTACATCACTGAAGTACTTTGAAGGACATAAATCTGAGCTTTTACTGGAATGCAGTCGCAGTATGTATCAGAATATCATGATTCGTTCTTTCTTCAGCTTAGCGCTTTCCCTTTAAACATTGCTGGAGGGCAATAAATCTAACCATTATTCACCGAAAGATGTTTTACTGTTACTAATAATAACTCATTATGGCTTATTTGGTCATTATATATTCGCCTCATTGCAATAATTACCTTCGCAACCTTTGGCAACTGTTTTCGCCGCTGCTGTCTCTGTTTATTCGTTTGTTAGCGGGATAACTAAAATAAATCTATGGGTGAATTTCCACGAATTTTGAGTATTTGGGAGATGAGGACCAGAGGAGAAATAGTTAAATTTTGGACGTAATCTGGAACATATTAAGGATATTTCAATTGTATTTATAGATAGTACAGTAGTCGAATGATCTGAAAAGTAAAAGTAAAATAGGGAAAACCAGTTACAGCGCAGTGCGGGAAGGTATACGTTCTACCGAGTGCTGTCTGATTGCTATTGCTTGAATTGCCGTTCAAGTCTGGCTTTGAAAAATGGCTTTATAAGATGGTAGCAGATGCCTCTGAGAACTCGTTAAACAGGTTCTGTGTAAATTTTTATTTTGATTAGTTGATTTTTTTCGTTTATAAATGTTTTTCGCTGCATAGACGAGTTGGTTACCTGTTAATTGTTTTCGCCTGTAGTTACCTGACGAAAGATCAGTGGCGAAGCAAAAGCAGCGTTGAAATGTACATCAAGGCGTTCAAACGCGGCTGCAAATGTGTCGAACGTAAGTGTGTAGACTAATGTCACGTCTAGTTGAAATTTAACTTAAATTTAAACCAAAACAAGTTTAAGCCGTTGACGTATTTGAAGAAACAGTTTGCCAAACGAAGATTGTGTTGTACGTAGTCGAAACGTTACTGAATTAAACAAGCTGTCGCCCTAACTGGACGTAACACGACTGGCCCGCCGTGGTGTCGGCCGCCCGACCGCCGGCGCGCTCGACGGTCGGCGCGCCCGCCCTCCCGCCTGCCGGCAGTGTTACAGATGACGACGACGACAGACGCCAGCGACCGTTACTAGTCTGGCCCCTTTACACTGTGTGTAGGCGGGCCAGTAATAACATTATAATAGATGACTATTGTATAAAATTTCCTTTGCTGTTAACTGCTGATTTACAGACTCAGTGACTTCAACCTAAATACCGCGAACGTAAACTTATGCCCTGAGAAATTTTACAAGGAAATTGTCTAGCTGGCTTATTTTGATGTCTTTTAGTGGATATATGGGATGGCGCGAATGACGAGCCGGTGATATACCATGGCTACACGCTGACTTCGAAAATACTCGTCAAAGACGTACTGCAGGCAATTCGAGAATACGCCTTTGTCAAGTCACCGTGTGTATTTCTCGGCATTTTACATTATAGCTTTGTATTTTTTGTACGTGTTTTTACCAAACAAAATTATTATACACTGGGTCTCAAAAGTGTGCAGTTGAGGGGATGGCGGGGAAGGTCTGGTACCGTGGGTGGGAGGTCCCCCGGATGCTTTTTTTGGGTTTTACCTAAGAGAAGCATTCCAAGTTAGTTAGTTAGTTGGAGTTTAACTTCCTCATTCAGCACAAATATGGCTACATCAGAGAGAAAAGGTCAGGAGTGGAGAGCTATCCCTACCCCGTGAAGGAAGGTAAGCCACAGTGAAATGATAACAAGACAACAAGAGTCGTTAGACATTGATATGTCACCCGTGGAACATTGTTCGTATTACCCAAGCCGATGTCAATCTCGTTGGTAGGGTTTTACCGCTCGTTGTATTTCCAATTCGGCGCCATATCTAAAAACCGATGCAGCTAGGATCTGCAAATTTGACACCGACGTCGTCCACATTGAGTCCTGGAAACCGTTTATTTTGTGGGTCAAAAGGTTAAAGGTCAAGGTCACGAGTCACAAAACATTGCCGGCGTGGGTCTTTGCTCCCTTGTGAGTGCTGGCTTCTTCAAATTTGGAACGAAAATTTTCAAATTTTAAATGTTTAGTTTTATTTGTGACTGTTGCAGATATCCGGTGATTTTGTCGTTCGAGAATCATTGTTCGGTCGAGCAGCAGAAAATCGTAGCTCAGTACCTCACTAGCATTCTGGGCGGTATCCTTTTATTTTTAGTTACTTAATGGAATGCAGTTGTCTTTATCATCATCGGCAGTCTTTTATCGCTATGAAACAACTCTACAGGTAGTCATACTTCGCCCCGGTATGGGTGCGAAGTATTGCAATCCTCGTGTCTGTCTGTCTGTGCGTCTGTCTGTCTATCTGTCCGCTCGCATTTAAAAAACCGCATGTCTAACTTCATGAAATTTTCTGTACATTGTCATCTGTGGCCGTGGCTCGGTCCTTCTCTGACATCAGTGCATTATGTTATGTACTTCCGGTTTTGTGGATGACGTCATGTTCACATAGTGAGGCATATACAGATAACTAGTCATAACAGTAACAGAGTTTGGCTGTAGGGGAGAAAGTACGTAATGATGTCATAATTTACGTGACGCTGCACTGAAATTTCGACTTTCCCGCAGTTTTACTTTAGTCGAATTGTTCAGTCCGTATTGTCAGGGTGTAAAATAAGTGCGTCCACCATTCTTATTTTACACCGTGGTATTGTTACTTGTTGCGTCGCCCTCAGACGTGCGTGTAAAATATTGCGATGAGCGTGTCTGTATGTCAGTCACTTTGTCTGTTTCCGTATCTTTGAATTGCACACGGGAGCGAAGTCTGATGCAAACCAAGTCTTTACAATTCGTCAAAACTCTAATTTTGTCATCTTATGTTGGCTTGGCTGACTATACTTAGTGTGAAAGTATCAATACCTGGTACCGATCTAGCACGACGCGCCTTCAGTGTCGTGGCTACTTCCACCTGGAACTCTTTGCCTGCTGAACTTCGACTGTTCCACAACACTGCTGCATTCAAACGACACCTAAAGACACATTTTTACCCTCGTCTAGTCACCCCTCACCGCCACCAGCTACTTTGCATCTTCGGGCCCCGGGCCTTCTATAAATGCTATTATGATTAAACTGTCATGGAGTAAAACAGCATTAAAACGCTGAATCAGAACAGTAATTCACTAAAACCAAAAAGCTAGTCTTTTTGTCATCGCTAGGCTGGGCAGAAACCTTGCGACGACCCAGATTTTTCAGGAATGCGCAACCAGATGCATTAATCGATCCCAATGACTCGATGGCGATTGGCTGAAAAATGTGATCCATCGCCAAAGTTCTGTGTATATTTCGTCGACTTCCAAGCACCTGCCGTGTCTGCTGCTGAACCAGCCTCGCGGGCTGCTGCGGCAAGGCATCATTTTGATTCACGTATACATTTTTTTGAGTCTTAACCAGTTCTCCGTCCAGATCTACTCTATACAAAACCGATTCCAAACAACGAAAAGTTCCTACCATCACCAACCGATCTTCAAGGCTTCATCATTGTCAAGGCACGTGACATCGAAATGCAACTCGTTTTTACTTACTTATTTTCTAGGATTTGTCTAGTATATCTATTGTGAATCGCACGAAATTTACACAGTGTTTTAATTAGACAATCGTAGCCAAAAATAGAAATGCTGTTACTGTTAGCAAATAGTTTTAACTAGCGATTAGGGCTGAATTTTGTAGCGAGCCGTTGAGAAACAAAGGAAAGCAGAATGGATCAAACATTAACATCTGTGTGCTATCATTGACCGTTTCTTCTGAACTGCTCGGTTTTTGTTTTTATTTTTTTATTCTTTCGTTTCTGTTGCGCGCTAGATTAAGCTAGCCATATCGTCAGCTTTTGAGCGCACGTTAATCTACCGTATCATATCGTATCTTATTGATAGAATGAACACACAGATATCAAAAATGTTGCAAATAGGCATCCATGTTAAGGTCATTTTGGAGCCGTGCCAAAAATGCCAAAAAGTGCCATTCTCAGGCAATACACCTTTTTTCTAGGCAGTTTCGCATGAATTACTATAGATATACGAGTATAGCTCACACATTGCTGGAACCGTTTTGGTCCATGTATGTGCTTTACTGGCGGTGTCTGAGAGTATATGAGTTAGCATAGATGGTGATCTTAGGCCAAGAAACTGGACTCGGGCGTGGAAGACGAGGACTACGGCGACGACGAGTATCTGGATAACTCCGACGACGCCGACATCGGCGACATACTGACGTTGCCAAGGCAACGGGAAGACCGCGACGGCGATGACGTCAGCGTCACTAGCGATGACGTCATCTCGCTCAACGACGACGAGTCGTATGACGTCATCGGGGACCGGAAGTCGAGCGTCGTGGATCAGATTCGAGAAGACTTGGAGAAGTTTCGCAAGATGCGCACGGAAACGGAGAAGTTCAAGGTCGACTCGCGTAAAGTTATTGCATTAATTATGATAATTTATTTTAATTTGTTTATGCCGTAATTGAGATATTGTCCGAAATGTCCGTAGTTCGACCATGTGGTTTCCTACCGAGTACCAGCTTCGTCCGTCGCTTTGGAGGAGAAACATTTAATTCTATATACAACCGGAAGTAGCCCAATTAGCCTTACGTTTGAAGCAAAAGCCGCCAATTTGTTTGAGGTCGTGGTTTCTTTTGTCTGAGAAGGTATACTGTGCGAAAGGTACTAATTGGGTGTTTACAAATACGTCCGTAACACCGTAACACCGTAACACTGGTAGAATAGCTAAATCGTGTGCGGCGTTTATCTGTAGTTGTAGGAATACAAAAAGAAATCGAGCTTTCTTAAATTGTTCCCAAAAATATACACGGTGTTATCCTAACGGGACGTAACCATACTGGCCCGCTGTGCAGTGTCTGCCGCCCGATCTCCCACGCGCCCGGCGGCCCGCCTGCCCGCCTGCTGGCTGCGTTACAGACAACGACAGACGACGACAAACGACAGACGCCTGCGAGGAAAACAATACTGGCCTATTAGGCGGGCCAGTAATAATAACCCATGTCGAAGAAACGAAAAACTTTTCATTAAATACTTCACCAAGAAAAACTGTATTAATGCATTGTATCCATAAACAACTGAGCTTGCCAGCTTCCATGTGACAGTTGTCATTTACTTTTAGTGTGTGACACTCGGGAGCTTCAAGTTGAAGTTCGAGGGACCCGAGATTACAACTGCATAGGGTCAACTCAGCCTTCTACCCTCAGTGGGACGGTAAAATGAGTACCAGCCAAAGGGCGGTAATGCTCTGCGGCTGGGAAGGTAACCGCAGGCCTGGCGGAAAGTAATGGCAGCCTACCGCCGGGTGGATGACTTATAGTCACCTGCGGGCTGACCGTCTGTACACCGTGATCAGTTCCGGGCCAAACGCTCGGTAACAAGTATGAGAAGCATTTTTACCTTTTTAGGGAGTTCCATCGGTTTAACTCATCACTGATGGTGAACATGGAATGATTGCTGTCAGGCTGTTGTTGTTGGTGTATTTTCAGCCGGAGAAAATCGCTCAGGAACTGTCGGACCTTGTCATCTACTGCCAGCCAATGGGCATCAAAGCATTCGACATGGCCAGGCAAGCATGTACGTACGACAAAATGCCACAGTCTTAATTCAATCCACGTTTTACCACTTCAGACCAGCAGCAGCTGAAACCTGGAAACTCTCTTCATCCGTGATATCGCTACACTGTGTGTAAATTTGGCGAACTTTGGTTCCGTAACTCTGGAGTTTAATATAGACAAAGCGATCGGAAATAGAGAGTCAAATCAGTAAAAATCTACAGTCAAATATCTACCATATTGTGAAAATTTGGTGAAAATTGGATGGTGTATCCTGAGATAATTTGTCTGAAAAATAAACATTTCAGACAAATTATCTCACGATCTACCAGACCGATTTTTTAAACCAAATTTTCACCTTATGGTAGGTATTTTATCGTAGATTACTTATTTGACCTTCTATTTCTGATCGCTAAAGGGACATGGCCATGGCAACCAATTTTAGAGTTAAAAAATGGGCGATATCGGCCGACTCGCCTTCATTCGTCGCCTTGGCATTCCTAAACGGAGTGGAATATCGCAATTACGATTTCAAGACGTTTATCTGCGATGATTTGGCTACATTGTCTAAAAATTTCGTGAACTTCGGTCCAGCAACTCCGGAGTTTAAGAAGAGCAAAAATCGATCAGCAGTTTGGCTACGCAGCGCCACTGCTAGACCTTGCGGGGATCAGTACTGAGTTTTGTGGGGCGATCACTACTCAGTTTAGTTTCACCTATACGCTAGAGGGCATCACTGTTATGCCGCGCGGGCTACACGCTATGTTCTGCCGTCCCTTTCTAGATGTTGCTATTGTTGTTATTGTTGTTGTTACCCACAACGACGGCAGACACGGGGGTAAGGGTTTTAACCTTCATTTGTCTGTGTCTCTGTCTGTTTTTCCGCACGATATCTCAAAAACCGATGCAGCTAGGATCGCCAAACTTGACACAGAAATGTTCCACGATGAGTCCTGGAAACTTATTTATTTTGGAGTCAAAAGGTCAAAGATTAAGTTCGTGAGTCACAAAAACATTGCCGGCGTGGGTCTATGCACATTGCACTCTTGTGAGTGCTGGCTTCTTGTAGTTATTATATTATTATTTTTATTTATGTAGCTATTAGCGTGGCTGGAAAGCATTATGAGATGGTATCGTTCGGTGAAAAGCAAGCTAATCGATACGCCAAAGAAGACCCGTGTCACATGCTACGGCACAATTACCGTCAAATGACACGCATCTACCCAACAGGTGCTCGATTTGACTCCAGTAACCTCGACCCGGTACCACTCTGGAACACAGGCTGCCAGTTCGGTAAGCGCGTCCATTCAGTTTTCCATAAACTATAACCTTTACGAAATGTAAATTTATCTCCTCAGTTTGTATTTTCATTACTTTATCATATTTATTCAAGCTCACAGTAGAATAGTGGTATATGCTGTTGTCGAAGTTAACATTGCTGATAGATGTATTTGCTTACTCTATCCGTCGTGCAGTATGTTATGTACTTCCGGTTTTGTAGATGACGTCATGTTTTCACATAAAACACGATACGATACGGTATATTTACGTGCGCTCAAAAGATGACGCCATGACCAGCTTAATCTAGCGCACGGCACAGGAACGAAAAAATAAGGAAAAACTAAAAACAAAATTTGAGTGGCTCAGAAGAAACGGTCCGGGCAATAGTCCATGAAGGCAGTTCGGGGAGGGATTTGTGAAACATGTAGGCCTTAAGCCGGGAGTGAAAGACGGAGTTACGGATGAGCATAGTGGTGAATCAAAAAAGGAAGCGAATGGGCCAGAATCAAAGACGACGCATGATTCGTCCAGTTCGCTAGGTAGCGGCATCGGGGGCGAAGTCTGCAGACTCTTGTTGTATCTTATTGTTTTTGCGTGTTTGTTTGCACACTGTTGTAAATTGTCGTGCAGTTGCGTTGAACTATCAGACGCCATGTATTGAGATGCAACTCAATCAGGCGAAGTTTCAAGACAACGGATTCTGTGGATACGTTCTTAAGCCGGAGTTCATGAGACAAGGTTGGCGTGCTATTTCATAGCGGCGTAACCACGTATGTCTTGTCTTGCTGCGATTTATTCACTAGCATATATACAGGGTGGGCCAAAAAAGTGATACCTCTCGTACAATGTAATATAATTAGTAGAGGTATCACTTTTTGGCCCACCCGGTATCAATTTATTTGTTAACAGTGCCGTCAGTGTCTTAAGACAACTAAAAGGTGATCGTAAGATTTTGTCCGAAGACGCGTCTTCAAATTGTTGTAAGTGCTTTGTGAATTAGTCATAAGATTATCATAAGATTTTTCTCTCAAGATATATCTTAAGATTGTCTTACGATCGTTTGTGAATAGGGCCGTTGGTTCACTATTACGAAAACTGATATATTCCCTCCCCGCTAGACCTTATCAGTGATGGATTTACACTTGGTGAGGACGTAAGCTATAGAAGCTAAGCCGGGAGACCCCTAATTAGATGCCGTTGATGGTTACAGTCTGCATCGACTGGATGCACCCAGCTGTCGAGAGTACAGAATATGTCAAGCGGACAGCGGAGTTTTGCGTTCGGTGATCCGGCAGTATGGACCAGCCTGCCACTGCAGCTTTGCATGACAACAGTCTGTCACTGATACTGTTAAGACGTCTCCGGACAACGTCGAACAGCAGTTGGTTGCGTTGCACAGTGGTAGAACGCCGGTCTTTGACTGGCAAACTTTCCCTGTCCTGCGCTCGACCTGTAGCTGACGTGTGGGTAAAACGTCCGTTATATGTCAGCCAACTAGGCCAACTCAGTCTTTCATCCTTTCGGGGTCGATAAATTGAGTAGTAAGCTGATCCAGATGTGCGCCACCTTGCTAGGGCGACGCCATCTGGTGAATGCTTACCAAATAGGATGGCTCATTCCATTCGTGGCAGGTAAAACTGTGAGAACCTCGTGCCATCTAGCCAGTTATAGCCGCTGGTCACGGTTTGTTGAGTGTAAGCGTTGGACAGACTGCATTTCATTTCATTATCATCCGGCGCCGATTTGGTTTTGACGCCGTGATAGAAGATTAACTTACTTACTTATTTACTACAGCTTCGCGTTGCTTTATTCTCTATTTTTGATTTGAGGCCGACTACTATTGGCAAAATATCGCTGCAAGTCGCTTATCGAATTGTAGAGTTGTTGTCGGAAAATCGGATGAAGTCCGTATTTTCTGTTAATTTGTATGCTGTTGCAGAAAACGTGACCTTTGACCCTCGCTTGTCCGTGGCGCGACACGAACTGCTAACGATACGCGTAAGTATATCGTGTTCACCTGATCCGCACGGCAGGCGAAAGGTCTTTGGGCAGTAGGCACCATTTATCGGGGCCTCTTCCGAAATCATCATAAAGTTTTGATAGCGACGAATCCGAAAGTGTTGCTGTGTGCAACTGACACGAGGTGCAGTCGGAAACGGCAGAGAGACTTCGCCCCCGGTGCCGCCACCTGGCGAACTGGACGAATATACGCCTCGCCTTTGATTCGGGCCTATTCCGTGCATTATAAAGCCTGGTCCACACTAGCAACAATGTCGAAGCAACATTGTCGAAGCAACAGGCAACAAAGTTGCCTGTTGCCTGTTGCTTCGACAATGTTGCCGTTTTGGCAACAAAGTCGCACGTTGCTTCGACATTGTTGTCCAAAAACTGCAACATTATCGAAGCAACATTCGACATTGTATTATTCGACAATGTTGCTTCGACATTGTTGTGGTGTGGACCGGGCTTAAATGTGAAAACACTA
>Ga0209780_1001161_pt1 | contig 16719 bp, 12 predicted proteins | sample WorMetexBAHAMAS2_FD_187384 | JGI IMG/M metagenome (GOLD analysis project Ga0209780, IMG submission 187384) | Marine gutless worms symbiont microbial communities from Max Planck institute for Marine Microbiology, Germany - Inanidrilus exumae... | ecosystem: Host-associated > Annelida > Digestive...
ACTTGTAATATAGTTAAATATCTACATTACGGGTATTTTTTAAGTTAGCTTAATGCACATTTTGACACAGAACGTTAATTTGTAAACAACAGATTTTTTCGGTAACCACTGACAGGAGGGCGATTAGAGATTTTTAAAAATAAGTCATATTATGCGTCAAAGATACTGACGTTTATAGTAGCTTTGAAGATCGTATTTTCAGCTTTCAGCACATGTAAACATTTTGCAAGTTGGTCAAAGATTCATAGTTATATTGTCATTTTAAACACGATGTGCCGAGCGGCATCACCATGCGGTAGAGGGTTAATGCAGAGAGGTGTGTAGCCCAGCAGATAGGCTGTCTAACGACACAGTATGCGACCTCTCACCATTCCAGAGTGTATGAGATGAGAAAGGAGAAGGGGAAGAAGAAGAAGGGGAGGGAGAACATGCAGCATCATAAGCCCCTAAATGGGTCTACAGGCAAAGTCCTCATTACCCACGCTGTTGATAGTTGCATGTGTAACGTTTGCAGTGTCTGTTTACTTTTCCACATGATATCTGAAAACCGATGCAGATAGAAACACCAAACTGACCTAGAAATGTTCTACCATGAGTCCTGGAAACCCATTTATTTTGAGATCGAAAAAGTCACAAGGCACAAAAACGTTGCCGTCGTGGATCATGACACTTTTGTGAGTGCTTGCTTCTGTTTTTTATTAGTGGTGTTTTGTGTTGTGTGAAGTTACCAATGGGTCGTGCGTGCATCGACCATTATCGGCTGCTGAAACGACAGTGTGTGTTTTCTCATGATGAGCTGGTGTGCAAAATGGCAAGCTTGCCTCCCGGCACCCTGGACCTCACCATGTCTGTCATGGTCTACCAAGACATGGTAGCGATGGTCGAAGAGGAGAGGAAACTTCGAAAGCAACTTCTAGACTCTGTATGCATATTTTTCCTAGACCATTGTATTTTGTCGAACTATACACGTATACTGTGCTCAGGTTGTGAGGAAGACGAGGAAACACCGCCTTCATTTCCTGAGGAAGTGTTGTGCCACTGCGATAAGAAGGAGATATCACCATTAAAACCTAGTGCAGTTTATCAAAGCCTCGTCAAGTTTCGTTAACGTTGATTACACCATGGCTGCACATTGGGCGAAATCCAATACGGCTTCAATGCTGAGTAGTCTCTTTCAGGCTGCTCGCCATGAAGGTTAGATGCAGTACGGTGTTTGTCAACTGAAATAATTACTGCAGAAATAGACGGTTTGATGGACATTTCCAGTTGAGCATGGTTTAGCCGGTTGTGTACGTGATTTTCTTGCTTCAATGTATTTCAGGCCTCTGCATCCTGTTGGGGCGGGCCAAAACTTTTCAAGCTATGTTTCTTACCGTCTGTGATAATGGTTTGGCTTATTCTGTGGTTATCTGTGTGACTTTGATGTATTGCGGCTAAACACTTAAACGGATCAAGTTGTTTTATTGGTGTGAGTGTTACCACAAAGAACAGCTACTTTGTTTCAGATGGGGGTACGGATCTGCCTATGAAAGGGAGATATCCCCACAGAGATGGGCGTTAGACTTTGAAAATCTTAAGCTCTCACTGTGCCACGTTGTTCCATCGAGTCTTTCTTGAACATCTATTCTGTATTGTCATTATTATTGTTGTTGTTCTTATTCTTGTAATTACTTTTAATACTATTGTTATTACTCGCCCGCCTACACATAGTGTAGGGAGCCAGTATTGTTTTGCTCTTTGGCGTCTGTCGTCGTCGTCTGTAACATTCTATGGTGGCGCATATGCAACGTAACTCTCCAAGGGGCAGCACGCGACGGCGGGCCAGTAGTGTTACGTCCCGTTAGGGCGACACCTTCTTATGTTACATGTGTCATGTCACACTGAGACGAATAAATACAGGAGGTTTATGTGACGTTGGGTTAGGGAACGGTGGAGGCAGAGCAGGAAACATTTGAACTCGTTCCTGATGACTCGCGGCAGTGTGACATCTGCAAGACCACATGCTTCCTATCAGCAGTTACATGTATATGTGTCGAGGGTGAGTTCTTAGCCATCATTTCCTTATTAGATTTATTATCAGTTAATTCAGCAGAATGCAAATTTGTTGCAGTTTAGTAAAGTAACAGTAAAGTAAACAGTGTATAGCAGTTTGGCATCAACTTAGCTCTTCACCGCTACGGGAAACTCACATGCCATATGGGATCACACAGTGTTACCTGCCACCCGACAGAGGTGAGAATCCCGCCTTAATCCCCAGCCGAAGCAGGTGCTTGATTTAGCGACCCCGGAGGGATGCAAGACTGAGTTGACCTGTTGACTAATGTTACGTGAAAGCCACCGGCCGGGAATTGAACCCGCGACCTGTAAATCGCAAGTCCAATGCCCTTTCGCCGAGCCTGTCGTTATTCTGTTTGGTTTTATTACAGTTGCTTTAGTTGTAATTTGGAATGGTTATAAATTTCCAGTTTTGAAGGAGAAAGCAGTACAGTGTTACCTGTAGTTTGTCCCAGGCTGCCTGCCGTAGAAAGGTTGTGTTTATTTGTGATGGAAAGACTTCAAAATGGTTGAGTCATTGTGTGCTTTTAATTGATAGTTAGACCCTTTTTGTCCAGCCAATTTTAGCAATGTTTTGTGGGATATTCTTCAATTAGTCTCCCAACATTCTCGTGGCACTGAATATTCTACAATGTGATGATGTGCTGTTAATAAATTACTTACTTTATTTACTATCGCGTATTAGCATGTTTTTATATTGCAAACGGTGGGAGAACTGTTGAATGCAAAGCTATCATAAGCATATGTCAAAGATGCTATTTTTTCTGATTTCCAGCAGCAGAACTGGGGATTTAGCTGTAGGATGAGATTTTGATTGTGGTTTGCCAGTATGTATCTTTTCTTTAGTATTTGGCACTTTTTTTCGCCGGTAGGGATGCAAAGTGTTGCAGTCAGCATGTCTGTTTGTTTATTTGTTTGTCTGTCCACTCACATATCTCAAAAACCACGCAACCAAATTTTACAAAATTTTCCGTGCATGTTACTTTTGGCCATGGCTCGGTTTTCCTCTGACAAGACTGCGATATGTTGTATACTTTTGATTTCGTTAATGCTATGTATTGTTGCATAATGATTTAATAGGCCAGAATTAACGACAACACATGTGTTTTGTAGAGTTTGCCAACTGGTGGCATCAGTCAGATGTCAGATGACATAGTTTGGTCAAATTTGGTCAGTTTCAAAGATGACAGCACTGGCAAGACTAATGACATAGTTTGGTCGAATCTGCCAGGTGGCGGCACCGGGGGAGAAGTCTTCCATCTCAGACTGCATCTTGTTGATGGTTGTTGTGATGTTGGTGATTTGCAGGCCGGTTGGTGTGTCTTCACCATGCAGACAAACTGTGCCAGTGTTTACCGACTCAGCATCGCTTGCGTTACCGATACACGCTTGATGAGCTGCTCACAAAGATTGGTCGACTGAAACATTCACTTCAGGACTTCGAGGACTGGGCGCACCGAGCAAAGTCGGCTCTTGATGCTAAAGATGAATTGAGACTTGGTTAGAAGTTTTATAGCTGATGTTATTATAATTCTTTAAGCAGTGGTCACGCTTTTACAGTATATTACCAGTCAGAAACAAAAACAACAATAGTTTTTTGACGATATTAAAATGCAAGTGGTGTTAGAATGCCAGCATAAAGGAAGTAGTGATTCTTTCGTCAGGAGTCCAATGCTGAATAAAGAAAGGATGATGCTAAGCCATTAGTTGACATCAGTGCTAAAAGTAATAATAATAATAATAATATTAATAGATTTGTATAGGAGCATTAGGTCATAACTTTAGAGCTGCTGGGGCCAGGCAGCGTGTTAGTAAGCAGAGGAAAGAGAGAAAGCCTGGAACAAGAGGAATGTCTTTAGTCTAGACTTAAAAACTGTAATACTTTGAAACTGTAATACTTCCGATACTCAGCCAAAGCTGAGTACTGGAAGGTTAATTTGGAAAACCGCCATAGGTATGCCCTCTTGACCAAGACAGTAAATGTTTTTCCTGCATAGATCTGGGCTCATTCAAGGCGTTGATCACACATGCTGAGGAACGTGATCTGCCGTCTTGTCCTCTGCTTGAAGCGCTATCGTTAACTGTCACCGAAGCACGAAAGTGTTCGGCTGTTGTTCGCAAACTACTCACCTATAAAGTCTCAACACGGTTAGTGACAGTGGCATGATCATGTAACATGTTATTTGTACAGTGTTACATTACGTGATAATGAGATCAGCTGTTTTATTCCTGTCATCAGCAGTGTCATCTTTTATGATTTTATCAGTATTAGACCGAGTGCTCTGGATTAATTATTCGGCTGGAAGGTGGGCTTCTGCCGAATATTGGATTCACTCTAGGGGAAATTTGGCGGTGTTCACGCGTTTGGCTATAACTCCGCTGAAAGTGAACCGATTTGGATGAAATCTGTAGCACTCTGAGTACATTGTTGGGGGCTGGCCGTGGCTGATTTTGGGCGCAATCCACCCAGTAGCAACAGTTTTTGAGAGGTAAGGAAAATTTTGTTATTTGTCCACTAAATGCACGATTTCACGGATTTCTCGTCGGACAAATTTTACGAAATTTGAGTACAACAACGTCGATCGGTGTCATGATTACAACTTTCGGAATTTAGTTTACTGGGTCACTTTTCAAAAAAACAGAAAAAATATCAAAAAAATATCAACGTCTTGCGACTTCAGGCCGCCATAATTATGCATTGATTACTGATCGCCAGAAATTCGCTACCAAATGATCCCTCCACGGGATGTCTAATTTCCATTTTAGGTCTACTTTTCCAGAGTAGACTTAATAAAGCCGGTCTCAAATGTCCGTGCGTACGTAGGTACGTGAGTACATACGTACGTACCTCTGTCCGTCCACAAATAGTTTCTTCGATTTCATTGAAATTTGGCATGTAGGTAGAGGTCCATGAGTGACGCCCGACAGTATGCAGTATGACCTGATCCAAGGTCAAGGTCACGAGCCCTTCATAGTTGCAAATCCGTCCATTTTCAACAGCTATCTCCTCCGCCATTTAAAATGGGAGCTGGCAACTGACCACTGATTCCTAAACTAGGGCACAATATCTAAATTTGATCATGCCGGATTTTGCATATTCGGCCTTGTTTTTGTGTCAAGTGACTTGAAGTTGGCAGAAACGTCAGTTGCGAAGAGTCGACCGTCAGTCCCATACGGGGCTAATTTATTACCATTAGAATCAATTCACAATCATTCCCTTGGGCTGTATGCTCTGTACAAGAAAGTACCTACCCAAATTTTTGCCATCGTCCGATGTCCGATATTGGGTAAACCAAGTACGCCGCGGTGCTGTCTGGCTGATTGACATGGAAGAAAAGCAGACTGAATTGTAAACTGAAAATAAGTAACAAGGCAAGTAATGCTGACATCGCTATGTCGCAGGCACATGGCACTAGGCATCGTCGAATATAGGAAGTAAACCGTTTGTGCACAGATAGCAGACCGCTTCCTGCCGAATACTGTATTGTGGGCATTCCACACAATACAGCAATCTAGTTAATTATCACTTTACCAGTAGGTGCATCAGAACTCATGCACAGGGAAATGTTTTACATGCATCAAACTAGAGGGAACATAGAACATGAATTCACAGTCTAGAAATAACCTGAAGATGAAACTGTTTGTCGTGGACTTAATCCATGGTTGATACGAGTATTGTATGTTTTGTACAATTTCTATTGTACTGCTTTATTGTGCTATTTGGTCTCATGACCACAAAGTTGAATAAACTCTACTACTACTACCTTCCCATGGGTGTCAGTTGATGGATCAGGAAAGAATAAGGTCAGCTGTGTGATTTATCCTTGTTGGAGTCAGTTTGAATTCTCTCACTGCTTTCACATGGGGTGGAGGGGCAGGTCTGGTAACGTGGGCGGGAGGTCCCCGGGGTGCTTCTGTCGGGTTTTACCTAAGAGAAGCATTCCAAAGCCAGACCCACATGGAAAAGATATTATACAACAAGAGTCGTTAGGCGCTGATATGTTATAGGAACTGATGAACAGCAATTACACAAGATATGACATCAAACTCATAAAGTGGTCTGGTGGTGGTTGGTTAGTTTCCACCCTGTTGTAGCGTAATAACTTAAATGAGCCTCCCCTATCTTTTCCATTTTGTGTCGTTACTGAACAAAAAAGCAACGACATTGGGAGGTTGATATATTTTTTGCCATCCTTAACCTGGCAGAACTAAATCTCCACACAAGACCTAGTCCCTGATGTAGCCTATTTTTGTGCAGAAAGGGGACGTTAATCTTCTAACCAACCAACCACTGCTTTGACATGGTGGGTTGGATGACAGAAAGGTTTCTTATCCGTAAGAAAACTTGCGCCAGTTATCTTTAAGAACGTGGAACAAACAGATAAGAAGAACAGAAGCTTGAGGTGGTGATTTTTTGTTTGTAGGCAGCGGGAGACTGGCGACAGTCCATATGCCGTCAAGTTGTCCATGGAAGAGCTGGAAGGTTTCTACAAGCAGATCGCCACCCTGCCTTGTCGTATTAGTGAACAGTCGACTGTCTCGGTAAGTACATGCTGTTTAGTTTGTATGCTGAATGAACAGTGGAAAGTTCTGGCATACTGATGTGGCGTGGTGGTGCAACAGATACAGCATTGAACTAGTGTTCTATAGCTCACAGGTTCAATACTCAACCATTATTCCACTGTCACACAGTGATACTAGGCAAGTTATTCACACTCACTGTAAATTGATACCGGCTAAAGGTTGTAATGCTCTCTATAGTTGGCTGCGTTGCACAGTGGTAGAATGCCATCTTTGGCTGGCGAACTTTCTCTGTCCCATGCTCGACCTGTAGCTGATGGGTGACCACTTATGTGGGTAAGCCGTCCGCTATATGTCAGCCAACTCAGCCTTTTGTCTTTTTGGGGTCGATAAATTGAGCAGTGAGCAATTTTATCGGATGTGTCCTGGTCGCGCCATCTGGTGAGTGTTCATGAGGTTAAGCCGGTGCAGTTATCAATCGCTGTGCGCCGTGTGTGGCAGCAATTTAGTTGAGTTTAACCCTTCTGTATATAGTGCCGCCCTGCATGGCGGATGTCGTCAGTTGAATAAATGAACATTATTATTATTATTACTCTGAAACTAGGAAGGTAACTGCGGGCCCGGCAGAAAGTAATGGCAGCTGGGTTTATGGTTAACATTACCTGCAGGTTGTCTGTCTCAGCAACTGGTGATCAACACCGGCCCCTACAGTCCTTAGGACACTGAGTGTACCTTTGTCATTGCCGGGATACTGACGTCCGAGAGCTGCTATAAAGAAATCAGTGTCCCTACTCTCACATCTCCAGTGGAGAATGGACAAAGGATGAAGCCATGCGTCTGGTTGTTGTCAGCGTTTTGAGTTTCATTATTCCCGTTGACAGGAACGGCATCCACATCCAACCCGCAAAAATACTTGTGCCGCTTGTCGTCAGAAATTCTCTTCTGGAACAAGTGGTGGAAGCAAACCAAGGTGGACCAGCTGACCCAGCAGGACCGTAGCTAGCCATCTCTTGGTGGGGGTGCTCACCACATTGCTGGGGGTGCTGGACGATTAAACAATTTCAGTCAGTGTAAGATCGTGAAGTCTGTCCTGCATGGTAACGCAGTACTGGAGCTGCCTTGCCACCGTAACTGATCATGTAATCACATGCTTAGAGGCCGGAGCCTTTTGCCTCACCCTTGGCAGGTTGGCAGCCTGTAGTTGTGGTACACTATAGTTTCTAACTACTGCCAATGTCAATTCCAACTTTCTTTCACCTGGCACCATCGCCGTTATATGGTACCTATTACCACGCCCTGCTAGGGCGACAATATATCCCAGTCAAAGTGACGACATATATACCATGCACGCCACTTAAGGAGTGAGGAGTAGCTGGCAATACTGCCGGTTTTGCAGCAGCTCGGTGATGCGTTTTGTAGTTTGTATTAAATGTGGTACTAATGTGTTGCAGGACGTGTTGAAGAAAATTCATCAGTTTCAGGAGGATGTTCAGCGGGAGGTGAGCACAGAGGTGATGGACGTCTCACGGCTTGAAACTCTACTTGAAGAATTCAGCGCACCTCCGGACATTGATATCCCAGAACTGACTCTGCTTCGAAAGGTAACTGCCTCTGCTTACCATGACTTGTAAATGCTTTAATTGAATTTTTAGTTAAATTTGAAAAATTGTTATATGTAATTGAAATATGTAGACTGGTATCAAACTCTCAATCTATCCAGACTGTTACATGATGTTTTGTTAGCGGTTTGTTTTTAGGAGATTTAGCTTGGCATTGATCATCACAGGAAAACTCAGCCAATTAAGCAGAAACCAAAGGCGGTGATGGTGGTTGTAGTAGTAGTGGTAGTAGGTTATGAGTGGAGATAGATTTCTGCATGCGATGGAGATAACGGAAATCCAGACGAATTTGTGAGAATCCCATAGAAATACAGTGTGACTTTGTGGGATTCTACTGGAGATAACAGCAGATGTCATGGGACCTCAATGGGATGCGAAAAATCATGCTGCATTACCATGGAATTGTGGTTCTATCAGAGTTTAGTGGTGCACATCAATCAGCAAAATGAATACACTAGCAACTTCTTAAATGCAAGAACTTTTTTTACTGATCTGTACTGAATTTTGTTACCGGTTAACGGATTCGGTTGATTTGCTGCTGAGTTTGCACACCTTACTGTTACATCAGAGGTGAGTAGATAATCTGTCATTTGGCTGCTTTACACGTGGGGACGGAATAGGGATGGAAACTAAATTTTTGTGGGGACGGGCCGGGATGGAATGGAAGTCGTAAAGGCGTGTGGAGACGGGCATACAGCTTGTTGGCAGTTTTTGTTTGCACTGGAATGAAACCGTTGATGTGTCCAGGCGGTGCAGCAGTGCAAGTGGCTGGATGAAGTACATAGCAGCCTGAAGCCCGACACGCTGTCGTCGGTTGACGTGAACCTAGTCCGGCGCCTCATACAGACCGGCGTCGGTGTCGTCTCTCACCCGTCATGTGAACGCGCCATGTCCGAGCTGCAGCAGTTGCTCACAGCAAGTGACACGTGTGAACAGAAGGCACTCAAGTGCCTCAAAGCCAGGTCTGACACCAACCTTTTGGTCAAGTTACTACGTGGGCTGGCGATTACTGATTGAACCGTGATGTCTTTTTACGTCTTTTTATAGTACCTCTGTTTCAACAGCAACTTTTCACGGAAACCTGGATCGGCGGGTTTCCCATCTGTATTCTTTCTCAGTTTGTTCCAAAATAGAATCTTGGGGGATAGTGGCGTAGGTTTTGTTACAGGCTGGATGTTGCTTTACCAACAGTGTCAAAACACTGAAGGAGACACAGAGCACTAACCCCAGATGATGACCTGGTCTTATCCTTTTTTCAGCCACCACTGAACGCTTGAGGGAAGGGGCGTTGCAGTCTTCATGCTAGCTCTCTGACGCCAGCGTTAGATTAACTTTTAGTAAATTAACTATGCGACCGACGGTTACTTATTGAAGAGTGAATGTGGAACCTCAGTCTCGCGTCATATTTACATTTTTTTACATATCTACATAGCGTTGAATTTTGCTAATTGCAGCTAACACTCTGGTTTAGATTTGTAACAGTGAGTTACAGGATTAAATTTCGTTCTAACAAAAATTCACTTTAAAAATTTAGTTGTCTGTTATATGTAGAATTTTATTTCTTATTTGTAAACTCTTTGAAATGACAAATTGCATGTGGCTTTTCATTGTTAATCAGAATCAACCGCCACTACATGTTTTTGAACAGCACTCGTTGTCTTATGATTTTTGACTTTCAGTTGTTTAGAGAATTCCTTGTTGATTTATTTTGCAAAGTTTTTCAGCATTAGCAGCCTGCCAGAAAGGTTCGTCAGTGTTCTCTATATGTCGAAAGTTCTGTGAGCGTCGTGTTATAAATCACTGCGATCGTGATCATTCTCTGATGTATGTGGTAGGTCTCCAATGAAGATGGCTAAAATTAAAACCATTGTCGATGAGTCGTCCTTGTTTTCCGTTGTAACACCGTCCGTTGCAAAGCTGACTGAAGCTCTGAAATCGGCACAGAGCTGGACGACCAAAGTTGCGTCAATGCTGGTAGGTCATGTAGTATCTTACTTGACCATGAACACGTAGAACTTACTTCCCTCTGATATTAGACCTGGTTGTACTGGACGCACTTAAAACAGAGCCTTAATATGAAGCCACCAATGCCTCTTGTCAGTGATGTTATCTTTGAAATTGGAGAGAGAGCCTTTAGTGTAACCCTGTTACCTGTTGACAGTTAATAACAATGTTTGATCATTTTCAATCCCCTTTATGGGCTCCAGAGCTGTAATGCACCCCGATTCATTTGCTCATTCCAGCTCTATATAAATCGTTTACTTACTTACTTATTTATTTCTTTAAGAATAGGCCCGTTCTGTTTCTAGGCCAGAGATCACAAAAGAAGACCAAACTTGGCTTTACTTTTTTGTGTTTATTTTGTGTTGTAGTATATTTTGTTATTGATGCATGTTTGCTTTTGTTGTGTTAGATTTAGTTTTTCAGTACTGAGCCAAGAGATTGGCTGGAAGAACGTCTGCAAAATGACCTATTTTATGTTGGGTAGGACGTAAAACCTTAATTCAATCAATGTAATAATTTTGCAGTGAGCTGACTGTTCGCAGTTTTTTCATTTGCATTATTGCGACGTTTGTTATTGTTTAGTTTAGCGGTGATAATGTGGTTGAAATGTCTCGGAATGTGGCAGGAGTCGACGTGTCCGAGTTTATCGGCAGTTGATGATCTCATTATCCAAGGACGAGAAATTCCAGTGTTTCTTGAGAGACTGGTTGAGTTAGAGCTGCATGCGGCCACTGCACGGACCTGGCTTCAGAAAGCGGCAGAAGCATTCCTTATTGATCGATCTCATTCGCTGATCAGTGCAAGTGTCCAACATACATTTCTTGTCATAATTGCTAAAATTTCAGTGACTTGGTGCTGTTGGTTTTTGGATTATGTTTGTGCTGTTTTATTGGCCATTTGTGAGTTGAAGAACTAAACAAGAACGATGCTATGTACTGTAATAAATGGCGGAAATTAATTACTTTAACCCTGCTCTCACATATCTCAAGAACTACACATCCAAATTTCACCAAATTTTCTGTACACGTTGCCTGTGGCCGTGGCTTGGTCCTTCTCTGACGAGAGTGCAATATGTTATGTACTTCCATTTTTGTGGATGACATATTTCAATTTAATGCAGTTTATGGACCAGAACAAAGGCAACACGTATGTTTCATCCACTTTATCACATGGCGACACCAGTCTGACATCAGACCACATTGATTGGTCAAGTCTGTCAGATGGTGGCATCAGGTCAAAGTCTGCTGTCTCCGACTGCATATTGTTAAAGATATTGAACAAGGTGTCGCCCTAATGGGACGTAACTGTACTGGCCCACCGTGCAGTGTTGGCCACCCGACCGCCGACTTGGCTGGCTCGCCGACCGCCCACTCGACCGCCCGCCGGAAGCGTTACAGACTCCGACAGACAACAACAACAGATGGCGACAGACAAGAGATGCCAGCGAGCAGAATAGTACTGGTGCATTAGGCAGGCTAGAAATAATAGACAGGGACTGAGTGAGTGGTGTTTTTTCTGATACCATCTTACCCTGAGTTTTCCTGGATTAAAAGCTGTTAAGCGGGTTATTGTTGTGAAGTTAACCTCGGTTTGCCAGTTTCAGCATTGATTCCAAAAATGAACCTTATAGAGGCTGGATGTTCTTCCTGTTAACCAGTCAAACAGTGTCAAAACTCTGAAGGCGTATACCCAAGCCATGGAAAATCACCATATTAGCGTCATCTTTTCTTAGTCCACCAACTGACTGTAATTATTTTCACTTTTGCAGTCATTTTTAGAGGCACCCTTTAGGAGAGGATTGACATGTTCCAAAGGTCTTTGCAGCAAAACCACAGAATAGTGCCGTTGTCATGCAGTCTGTTAATTATTGACTCTTTTCCTGTTACGACAGATGTTTGAATTGCTTGTAGCTGACATTCAGAGCACACACTTTTTGTTGTTTTGTGATGCCTTTGGTGTCATTGTTGATCAGTTTGCTTGAAAATTACAAGTTTCTCCTACCACTCCTGTACTTGGCTCCCTGCTGACAGTGAATCTGACATAATGTCGCCAAGTGAGAACTAGAGTGATGGGACTATTAGGTGGCGAGGAAATTTTTATGACACGTTTTCCCCTTTTTGCCCAATCCAAAAATGCAATGGACAGAATTGTGATAGCACATACTGCACTTTGCAGTAGCATCACGCAGTAAAAAATTCTAAGGAGTAGCTGGCGTCCTATATGTTGATGCTGTTGTTGTAGGTGTTGACACCACGCTCAGATATTCCTGGTTTTGATCTGTCTGCCATTCCTAGCAATGTAACTACTTTCTCCGTTGCTATGTGTTCTGTAATAACAACTGCGTTGGCCATATAATGTTTAGTGAATGTAGCTGGAAAGTATATTGTAAAGTGTGCCTCTCTATCTGTCCAATGCTTACTGCTAATGCAAGAACACAGAAATACGGAAAGTTGAGAATTGACTGAATAGATGAACAGGTCATGTGAACAAGTTAAATGTCTGTGGTCAAGGTCATGGTTAATGACAATGCTACTCGATGCCAAAATGCACTGTAACTGGTGAGTGGGTAGCCAGTGACATTGGTTAATAAAGCTTTTGCTGGTTTTTCTACTAACTTCGGAAACATTTGCTATGTTAGCCAAAATGTGCCAAAAAATTTTTAAAAAATTGGTACTACCTAAAAATTGACCTGACCGAGACCAGTACAACAACTCATGATAGGCAGTGCTTAAAACTTGACATTATCCTGCAAGTTCTACCATGATGATAATTGATCGGTTGAGTTTCATGTGTTGAACAGATTTGCACTGGATTGGGTAAAAACTGGCTGGCCTGGTTTGGATTAAACCATGCCAGCAGTAGGCTGACCGCTTCCAGTCTGCTGACCATTGAGTGATCCATTGTCTCCAGACCAGAGAGTCTCATTTATTGTGGGCAGAGTACTGGCCCACTGTGCAGTGTTGGCCACCCGATTTACTGTTTAAGTTCACTCTGGTGCTAGCTGAGGGACAGGAGGAGAATTGGTAGGTGTGTGCGTGAGTGCAGGGAGGTGGGGTTAGTATGATGTGAACCGGGTATTTCTAGTGCGCCCCCTGTAGATGTGGCCTACTGTCTGGCTTAGCCCTGACTTGCGCTGTGTGTTGTGCCAGCCAGTGGCCATCCAAGTCTATTTGCTTCAGCTCACGCCGGCGCGGCTAACAGCCTTGACGCTGCTATTCGAGGTGGCAGCAACGGTCACCATTTATAGAGGACACCGTCGAACCCTCTTTTTCCAGCCCGGAATTATTTCCCTGTTCATCATGTGCATAGGAATTATTTGAAATAATTCTTTGGTAGGCGGATTCGCCCGGGCTGAGGTTTGAACCCCTGTTGCTGAGCGCATCACACTCTACTGCACATGGCACCCGAGTGTTTTGCCACTGGGCTACGTGGCAGGTGGCCATTAGCCTTGTATCTTGTTTAAATTATATTAACAGAAGGGAATGCTATCACTGTTTAAGTTCAGTTTGTTTTGTTGTGTGTTCTTGGTGCTGTAAAATAATTTAGAATTTTAGTATTGTTTATAGGTTCGTCGATGTCCTCAGTTTTAGAGTACTTAGCTCTGAATGTCCCTAGTCAAAAGCAGTCTAAGTTGGAGAACGGTACAATGTCGGGTGAAAATTAGTTCGTATGTTTAATGTAGCTTTCTTCAATACTGCAGTGTGCATTGTAACTGAAAACTGTCCAGTCTTTCATTTTGTCATTCGTTAATGGGTGAAATGGTTTGTTGTCATGTAGTCAAACGAATCGCCATGGACACTGGAGCTGATAGCCATGTTGAACCTGCGACAGCACAACAAGTTGAAAAAGGAGCAGGCTGGAACGACTTACTGCATCTGCCATCGAATTCGTTCCGGCAAGATGGTCCTCTGTCAACTCTGTCTCGATCTTTTTCACGGTCAGATATCTGTGTATTTACAGTCGTTTTTCTTGTTAGTTGTCGGTAGAACCATAGTGGCATTCTTTATGTTGATGGTTTTATGGAATGTATTCAAAAAACTTGACCACTTTTATTTCTACAGTAAACTGTACAAAGTTATTATAAATGATAAAAGTGGCTGAGATTTTTACAGACAGCTGTAATATCTGTAAGTCAGTGTCTTTTGTTGTGAATTGTTTCATTAGTTAAAAATGTGTAATGAAAATTGGAGAACAGTGGTAATTATATAGGTGTCCGTGTGCATGAGGTAGTTAGTGATTTTTTCTGATCATTTGATACTGTGAAAAAGAAGAAAATGTTGCTTAGACATTGCAGCATTATAAGCCAGCACTTTTAACCAACTAGATCAGTATGCAAGCCGTCCTGGTAACAGTACCTGCTGTTATGCAGAACTTGATGTTTCTTCCCTAGCGATGGTTGAGACCATTGCAAGTACTCGTTGCACCTTTGACCAGCATGTAAAAATCTGTGTTACGTACCTTCAGAAGTTCTCTTCCCAAACGAGTGGAGGAAGAACTCTGAGGGGTACTGCGTAAGGTATGTTCATCTGGGAAATGGATATTAGATGGAGGTGGTCTTGGTGGTGGTTGTTGTAATGGACGTGCGTGGTGAAGTTTGGTCTGAATTCTGCTACTGTAGCGGAGTGCGTGAAGTACACGGAGCCTGCGGCACCAGAGTCTGCGGAGGTCGATGAACTGCTCGACTTACAGCAACTGTACTTCTGCCTGATGTGTGTCCGATCTCGTCGGCCGTCTCTCGAACTTCTGTCCACTCTGACCTGTTCACTGCAGAGCCTGATGGTCGCACTGCCCGAGGTCACTGCAGCCGAAACCCTGCATCGTCGCGCAACTTGTTGGCGTGATAATGTTCAGAAGCTGCTGCAGAGCGACGAGGTCCAGGACGTGCGGAATGAACTGGCCGAGATCCGCTTGATGGGCAGAATTGCGATGAGTCACACTGCATATATTTTTCAACGTGGTAATACTTGCATTGCATCACGTCGCTTAGCACAAGCTAATTCATCCTGGCAATACACCAGTCGGTAAAAATAACACTACAGTAAGGTCAACATAGTTCAGAACTGGAACTAAAATAAATGCTAACATGGTGCAGTTCTAAACGTTGCTTAAATTTGCTGCAGTGCTAATCGTCCTTAGGTACTTGAGAAGAGAGTTGCAGATAGAAGATCTGAATTTCCTTTATTGTTTGTGTGTCGGTGGATTGTAACTAATTGCTGGGTGACCATTCGCATGGAAAATGTGTAATAGTCAGGAAATTGCAAAAAATAGTCAGGGAAAATGACAAAGTCGGGGAAAAGTCATGTTGGGTTCATTTTCTAAAAGTGTGTTGTATTTATGTAATAGGGTGGCATAAAGGTTTGACACCTCTTTCCTCCTGGGTTTGGTGGTGTATGAAGAAAGGATAAGACCAGGTCATTGGTTAGGTGTATTACTTTTATTGCTTTGACACTGTTCGTTGGGTGGCCGGAAGGGAATCTTGCCCCATAAAAACCCATGCCACTTATCCCCAAAAACTCTGTTCCAGAACAGGTGGAGGATGAAAACTTAGGGGAACTGGTTAATCAAGGTTCACCTGAAATGCCTGAGTAGACAACAAGGCCGACCGTCGCATAGTGAGAGCTGCAAATTTCCAAATCTAATACGCCACCTCTGGGGAGGCCTTCTGCAAAAATTATGCAGATGTCAGCAACCACTGTAATATGTGATCAAAATGTTGCTTTCTGTAACACAGCATGCTGATATTTATGACACATGCTTACGGCTAAAAGCCGATTGGCTAGACATAATGTGGTTATGTTCTACTTGGAATGATTGTTGTAAAAGAACGATTGCCATTGTTTGCACAGACAACTTTGAGAAGTTGTACTCCACTCTGAATCGACTGATGGTAGAGGGAGACTTACTTGAAGTGTCGCTGCCGGAGAAACTACAACTGCGCCATGTGCTACGCATTTGTCATCCAGCCGACTATGAACAGATTGTTTTTGGTTTTCCGGTAAATACGGCTGTTTTGTGCATGCATCGTTATGTTATGCTCTTCAGAATTTGTTAACAAGTTCAGAGAAATATGAAAAACAGCATCTTCTGCAGTAGAATTATTCACGAGAAAAGCTGTTTCTGTAAAGAAATAGTCATTCTTGATCTAATTCATTAATATTAATAATGGTGTGAACAAAGAACGGGATAGTGGATATGTTTCTAGCACATAGTTCTTGCTCAGTTGTTCCAGAAATCCAGCATGCATGTGTCGGAGAGCTGACATGGAGTGAGCAGTGACCCCTCTTTCAGGAGTCTGGCAGTGAATCAAGAAATGATGTGGCTTGTGAGTGCTTGTAACTCACAAACCTCATCGTTTCAGTGCTTTGACGCTGTCGGTTGGATGAGAGGAAGATCATCTGGCCTGTAAAAAAACTGAAAGCTTCTGTTCCACAGGGTTCCCACGCCTCCTGGCTGGTCGTAAAAGCGAAAGATATAAAATAGAGCCAAGAATTTCAGTACCCTTTATTCTGGAATTGGAATA
>Ga0209780_1001162_pt1 | contig 16713 bp, 5 predicted proteins | sample WorMetexBAHAMAS2_FD_187384 | JGI IMG/M metagenome (GOLD analysis project Ga0209780, IMG submission 187384) | Marine gutless worms symbiont microbial communities from Max Planck institute for Marine Microbiology, Germany - Inanidrilus exumae... | ecosystem: Host-associated > Annelida > Digestive...
TCTCTTCTCCCAAGCTTACTCTCTTTCCTCTTCTCACTCCTACTAGCACACTGCCTGGCCCAGCGCCTCTGAAGTTACGACCATATGGCGCTATACAAATGTGTATATTATTATTATTATTATTTATATGTATTTGTCCTTGTGTACGTGTGTATGTATGTGTGTGTCTGTGTCTTTTCGCTACCACGTATTGGTGAAATAAAATGAATAAAAATCCAACCGTGCGAATTGTCTGCAGTGCTCTCGCCGATTGTCTTTCCCATAACCATGCTAATGATATTATATGTAAAGTTTCTGCCTCTGGACGTGGTTGTCATGTTGCTGGAATTTACGCTGGAGTTTTAATGTTTGCCGATGACCTGCTGCTGATCTCATCTACATGCAGTGATTTACGTAGAATGTTGCGGACGGTATATAGCAAGCCCACGGTATATAATGCCGTCACTTTTAATACAGCGGTATTGTTCTGATACCGGTATACCGCGCATTCCTAGTATTTGGTTGGCCATCTGGCGTCGGAAGAACGTCGCGCGAATTTCGAAATGATTGCCCAGCACTTCAACGGTCCAGGTACAGCAGTCGGTCTGTTGTGTGAGACTGTGTCTGTGTGTCCAGACAATAACTTTTGAATTAAATGACCTCTGACCTAGATATATGAACCTATGTATGTCAACTACGAAGGTCAAGGTCACAGACCAAAGTTCAAGGTCACAGGATAAACGACACTTCTTTACGGCTATGCATGCAATTAGTTTATTGAAAAGTGAAAGTGAAGTTAAGAAAACCAGTTACGACACAGTGCTGGAAAAAGGAAGCGGTAACGACACTGTGCCGGTTGCAGTGTGGCGTGGCGGAGCGACGCATTCTACCAAGTGTTATTGCTCTAGTTGGTTGTTTGTCGACTTATCTATGCCAAAGTGTTCGGTGCGACCTCGAGTGAAGCATGTCTAGTTTGCAATAAACAGACTATTGGAATGTGTGTCGATTTTTTGCATATGCGAGAAATAATATGATTGGCTGCTAGGAAGTGGTTAAGAAGAATCGTCCACACAAGCAACAATATCGAAGTAACATTGTCGAATGCTACAAGTCGAACGATTCCTTCGACAAAGTCGAATGTTGCTTCAACGAAGTCGAACGTTGCTTCGACATTGTTGCTGGTATGGACGGGGCTATATGTTATTAAGCAAACTCGACGCCATATTTATTGTAATGTGTCATGTCTCGTCTGGCTTTCCGTGATTGAGATTTTAATACACGCCACAGAATGTCTACCTACCGGCATTCCCAGACAAGCAAGGTAACCAGTTCGATGCCTTGGATACTGTTCACCGGATACACCAATGTTTAATGACTTGTGCGATAACGCGGACGATGAGTTGTTCAACAAGGCGACTCTCTGGTCGAACCACGTACTGCATGCTCTGCTTCCACCGACATCGGCCTCGTCGCAGCGATACAACCCCCGACAACGACCGCATCTCTTGCAGCTGCCTGAGCATATGACTCAGTTGTCTGACTGTAGTTTTCTGATACGCATGCTGTACAAAGATACTTACTGACTTCTCATTTTCTTTTCTCTTTTTATTTTATATTGTATTGGCTTACGTTATGTCATGCCTTATTAAACGACGATCGATTGAGTATCTGATGACGTGATAACAATGCCGCGTTAACCGGCATCGGCAATATTTATTTCTGTCCAGTAATTAGATAGGAGGATCGCTTTATTAGCCAGCAAAGCTCCGAGCGGTTGGAAAACAAACACGGAGAGACGATGATGTATGCCATACGGAGGATATAGTTGCGTTATCGTCGACGGCAGGCAGCAAGCCAGCGTTGGACGGGTGAAGCGAAGGCGCCGGTGATCGAAGATAATGAAGACTCGAACGAGCACTCGTGCACTCACGCCGCCCACTGTTCGACCGAGCAGTACCCACCACCTTATCATCAGTGGCACCGACCGCTTCCCATCATTATCTCACCGCTGAAGACTCGCACCTCTCTTGGTCTGTGACGACTTGGGACTCGCCTTAATTCAAGTTAATTGGCAGTATTAAACGCGCATAGTTAGACTTACATAATGCATACTATCGACTGTCACGGTTGTATAGCTAGTTAGGAGTTAATCAGCAATAACATTTTAACAATAAACATTTACATTGTGCCGTGGTCAGCTAATTCCCAAATAAAAATAGTTTCAGTAGTAGTTGATGTCCTGTCGCAATATGGACGATGGTACACGTTACAAATACCGTACATACAACGATCGACGTGGACTGTCCGAGATGTGCCCAGTCGTTGTCTACTCAAGATTGTGGTCATTCGTGTCTAGTATCGATATGATTAATATGAATGAGTATACTTATCGACTTCTTATAAGCGGTAACATAATAACTATAATCAGTGGCGATTCAGCGATGCCCCTCGCGGACGTAGACCATGTTTTGTTCCCCAAACCTCCTACCGGGGCTCCGCCCTGAACCCCGCTGGGGGACTTCCATCCCACAGATCCTGACCTTGGTCCCCCTTTCTTAAATTCTAAATACATCACCGATTATAATATAGCATTTATTGGACTACGACAGCCAATGACTGGATTAGCAAAATGCAATGCCGACATTCAATCAAACGAAGGCCTACATGCACACAAACACACATTATGCGCTTGATCTACGTCCTCATTTAAATAACGTTATTCCATTCCCGTGAGGCCCATCTTATTTTTTATACACTATCAGCTTGTCGCTTCCCTTATGCATCCGCACGACGGTGCCCACATTGCAGTAGTCGCGGCATCAGAGTTCGCTCCATCGTGTCGCGATGCCCTGACGTCCTGCAGGGTGGCTTGGCTGCGCGTAACGCGCACTCCAAAGTCGACATTTCGCCGACGCCGAAGCGCAAGTCGGCTGCAACGGCGCGACATCCGTCAATCACTGGCGAACAGCAAGACTTCAACACTCGCCGCCGCCGCTGCCGTCGCTTATCATTGCTCCTTCAGTTGCAGCGACTGTATCAGCGGGATCTCACGCCGCTCATACTACCGACGCCAATCGCCATCTTTATCGACTTCACTAGCCATACATCTTCATCTAGAGTCCCGTGAAGCACTGCTGTATCTAATCGTCTACCAAAATATATGTATTTTTGCATTTTAGGCTGCAATAGCGACATACGGCCTATTGCTGCAGACGTAGTAGTGTGGTCTGTCTGTCTATGTGTATGTATGTCTATTGGTCACATTCGTCAGCCCTGCAACAACGGCTGAATCAGTCGAGATGCCGACTGGACGGTAGACTCGAGTGGGCCCAAAGAACCACGTAGGCTATCAGATGGCCACCCAAATCCCTCTACAAGAAAAGGCAATTTTTGGGTTTTTCCGGCCCATTGAAAAGCATTGCGAGTCACTGCTAAGGTGTATGCAGCAAAAATCAATAACGGCCTCAGCGCAACTGCAGCAGCCAATGATCTACATTGCTCCCGACCGGCCGGTGTCACTTTAACTTTTCACCCGCGAAAAAAATCATCGCCCACTGTGATTGAATATCACTGCAATGACTTCCAGTTCCTACTTTTCAATCATACAGAAACATAATATTACGACAGTTACCATGTACCGTCAACTGAAATATTAAATGCTTACCGGGCATAATTGAACAAGCGAAAATATTTCTTCGCATAGTCTTCATCTCCTCAGGAGAATCGGATACTAGTGAAGACCGGCATTATGTGACCAGCAGTTGGTTCTTTCGCAACTGCCGGTTCGTCGCTGACGCAGCTGATGTTCTCGGTGACCTTGCACGGTTGCATTTCTTCCACGGTGGTATTGCTTCCTGTTTACACAAAGTAAACGCGACATCTGAGCTGTATATCTAGCAATTCATTAAAGGTAAAGGTCGGATTCTTATATAGCGCAGCTTACGCGATGACCGGACCAGCGCGCTTTACAATCTCGGAAGTGGCAGTAGATTGGCAAGAGCCAATGGTGCTGCAGCGCAAATTGCGGTCATCCAATTGCACGCGTTAACGTACAATTGGACCCGCGTTATGCAGCTAGCAAACGCACCACCACTCCAATCAACCGCACCAGGCCTTTACCCCGTAAGCATTCACCAGACGGCGCCACCCGTGCGAGGAAAACATCCGATTACAGCTTACTACTCGATTTATCGACCTTGAAAGGATGAAATGCTGAGTTGGCCTAATTGGCTGACATGTAGCGGATGGTTTACCCACATAAGTGATCACCCATCAGCTGCAGGTCGACTGCAGGACAAAGGGAAAGTTCGCCGGCCAAAGACCAACGTACCACTGTGCCAAGCCACTAACGTACAGCAACAACGTGAATATATACACCACAAGTCCTCTTCTGAGAAACGTATACAATGCTCCTCCTTGAGTTCGAATTCGTCCACATCGCAGCTAAAACCTATATCGAGTTATAGCTTTTTGGGATTTTTCCGTTTAGTTAACGAAGAAAAAGTCCCAATCTGTACTATACAAGACCAGAAAAAGCCAGCACTCACAAGAGTGTAAAAACCTACTCCTGTGCTGTTTTATGCCTCGTGCCCTTGACACATGACCGTTTGACCACAAAATAAACGGTGTTTTCAGGACTCATGGCGGAACATTCCTGTGTCAAGTTTGGTGATCTTAGCTGCATCGGTTTTTGAGCTATCGTGCGGATAAACAGACAGACGCCGGTGAAAATCCAACACCCGCGACTGAGTCATTTGAGACTATTAAATGAGCCTCCAGTACGATAAGTGGAATGGAAGCTGGGTGAACCAATTGTATGTGACTTGCTATACCGTCGAACCAGCGCCATACGGTATCACGTCATGCGTAGACAAGCTAATCGCATTGTACCGCGTTCCAAATCGCATCAGCGGAATGTACGGACAGTGTCCGCAGCCGTACACAACGTACACTCATTCGTCCGTTCACCGTTGAACAAAGCATGTACTGCAGATCATTGTACTTTCTTCGTGACCGAGCGCGCACCTGCTGATGTTTGTTTTCCAAACGTTCATGATGACGATGACGTGAGCAAGCACTGTGAGTGTGACTAACGAACGACATGGTTATGGGTCGTAAGTTGTTTGCTGAATGACAAACGATGAATGATTTCAACTGCCCTCTCGCTAGTGTGACACAACGGTAACAGCTATAGTTTTGGGGTTGTATAGGTCAACAGAACATAGCTTAGCTAAACTAAGTGCTCGACGAAGGCGTCGAACCGTAGTCCAGGATCAGATTGTAGTGAAAAATTACCGAATGTGTAAAAAAGTGCGTACTTACACGAAGTGCGATTATTTCCATTCGTCGATTTTTTTGTAACGTAACTGGTGAAAAAATAAAGCGATACGGCCAAAATTCAGTACGCGTGTGGGCCAATGCTAACCGTGCAAACTGAAATAATGAATTATGACATCGTCATTTTTATTTGAGAAAATAAAAAATAGTTAATTGTGATGATTGCTCGTACTGCGCCGTCGAATGTCGTCTCGAATGACAGTCGAGAGAACCAGAGTGGCTAGTTGCCCGAGGCTTCGTCGGTGCTCTTTGATGTCTGAATATTGCGTGTTATAGTTTTTTTACGGAGACCTGCGCTGTGCAAGTGCAAGTTAATCCAGTCTGTAATGCACAGTTCGTACGTAAATTGATCACGAACGCAGAATTAAGTAGCCTGCAATTCGAACTCTCGTACAAGCCAACCCACAGCATTTGGCAATATACCAGTCACGGTCACGGCTGCTATGCTGGCTAACCGGGTTCAGAGCGCCCGATCCGACTCAACTCAACCGGTTGAGTTGAGTCGGATCTGCCTAACAGACTATCTATATTTTAAAATCTGTCGGTGAGACCGTCGGTGAGTTTGGCCACGGGCGTGGCTTACGTGGGTCACGTGGCGTTCTCAGTACTGGCGAGCAAGCCAAAATCGGTATGTGGCTATGCCATTAATAAGTCAGTGTAGGCCTACTCAGCTGACAGTCTCACAACGTACACCTGAGATGACTATAGAGGAAAGTTCTCGGGGACGAAACTGGGTGTGAAACACATAATCTGGAATTGTTGTTGTCATGTCGAAATTACTAAAATGCACAGATACAAAAAGAATTATGCCGTGGCTACAAATACGTCCGCTACGCCATGTTAAAATTGACACAGTGTTGTTACCGGTGAGCAGCAGGTACATCGGCGGCTTTGATTTCCAGCACTGCGCCGTAACTGGCTTCCCCAACTTCACTTTCGCGTTTCACATCAAATGACTACTAACTAGCCTAACCGATAACCCCAACCCTATCCTTGCAAAATTTAACAGTCGGAGACGGCAGACATCGCTCCCGGTGCCGCCACTTAATCTAATTCTGGCCTATTGTCTGCATTGTAAATTGTAATGGCATCCTATATTACGGCGCGTTAGAAATTGTCTTGGTAATATTATTAGTATTAGTATTAGCATTATTACAAGCTACAATCGCGATTGTGGCTTGGGCCGCCCGCCTGTCCGTCCGTCCGTCCGCCCGCCCGTCCTCAGCCACGCCACTGGCCAAACAAATTCACCAACACCGACATGACAAATTCCCCGACGGATCTTAAAATATAGATAATGACGTCATCCACAAAACCGGAAATACATAATGTACCACATTGTCGTCAGGAAAGAATCGAGCCACGGCCATAGTTAACATGTTCAGAAAATTCGGTGAAATTTGGACGGTAGTTTGTGAGATATGCAAGCGGACAGACGAACAAACAGACAGACATAGAGACAGACCAATTACAATATTTCGCACCTCTACCGTGGGCGTGGTGGCGCGGTGGCGCAACGGGTAGAGCGTTGGACTTGCGATCAACAGGTCGTGGGTTCAAATCCTACTCGGGGCACAAGCTGCATAACAACCTTGGGCAAGTTGTTCACACCTATGTGCCTCTGTCACCAAGCAGTATAACTTGGTACCGGCCAAGGGGTGGTGATGATCTGCGGCTGGGAAGGTAACCGGCCTGGCGGAAAGTAATGACAGCCTACCGCCGAGTGCATGACTTATAGCCACATGTGGGCTGACTGCCTGTACACCGGGATCAGCTCTGGGCCCAACGCTCGGTAACGAGTATGGGAAGCCTTTACCTATGCGTTTTTACCGTGGGCGAAGCAATCTTCTCTGTTCTATAGTCTACCTATTCCCCAAATTTTATGATAATCTACTCAAAACCTTTTTGAGTTATCCTGTTCATAAACAAACAGACAAACAAACAAACAGCGTTGAAACAGTACCTCTGTCAAAAGTGGTGGAAGTAATTACGAGTCAGATAAGAGTGCAGGGACAAGACTAAGAGATACAACTCATTATCATAATCGTGTCGTTTATGACGATAGCATTACGAAAATGTCAACATTCAGAGAGACGAACGAAGAGTCTTCAGGCAAACTTTATATGTTTCACAGCATGCAAACATGTTTTGTCAGGAATGACACATAGCTATTTATCTTACCGACTTCAATTTAGTATCTAAAACTTATGAATGCGCTTATATAGGTTTATCTTTCGCGAGGGTCTCGTACTGACGCGATAACGTTGACCTATGCACGACTGCAACGTCTATAGATAGACGCTAATTATGCCGGTACGTGCCTAATGCGACCACAATCCGTATTTAATTAACAACAAAACACCAACCGCTTAACGAACAGTGGACATACGCGAGGTTCACGATGGTTTACGAAAATACTGGAAACGCGAGTTTGTATCTTTCTGTAGTTCAAATGCACGACACATTGCATTTAGTAGGCCGGTAATCATCTATTGACTGCAGAAGACGAGCTGGCCTAAGTTAGTTAAACACATAACTGTTTACATCATAGGCTAAATTTGCAACATTGCAATAAACCGTTACTTAACGGCTCACAACACATTCAAATACTGCGTAAAGTATACCGTCGTCAGTGAACATGAACCATAACTCACCGGAACCTAGTTGTCGCGGCTGATTTTTGTACACGATTTATAACGAAAGTATAGTACTGGGCCGTAGTGTGTTTACCTGTTGCTGAAGCAGTTCTGCGTGTAGCTTGTGATGTACAACGATGAAAGCCTAGGTAAGAAATGGCACCTGCATGTTGCAGCAGCCACAGCAGCATCTCCGTGCTTACGAACCTCTGGCCTTCATCCGCTACCTATGTCGCTGCTCATAGCCGATAGCACGGTCGTATCAATTATACCGGTGTTTTGCTACGCCGTGAAATAAGAAATAAAACAATAAAGTCCCATTTTGAACTGCCTTTGCTTAAACATTTCCTTGTTCAACTTAGCCCCTATGACCTTCATCATTTTGGAAGTTTAAATACTGAAAAACTACGCGATCTAACACAACCGTACGTAGCGGCCAGACAGAAATATTATCTAATTATTTTGTGACGGTATGTTACACTTAACGAGCCGCATCTGTCGTAGAATGATAACAGTTAATTATCCACACATGCCGTGTGCATATATCGTTTACTGTTTGTTTTTTGTTTGTACGGTTACGGATTTCTCCGGCGAGGATAAAGCTAGCAGCGTGAAATTTTGCACGGTAGTTCAGGGGCGTCCTGGGCAGGGAATCTCCTATTTTGGGGAACTTTGCTCCCCCAGAAGCCCAAAATCGGACGAATCGGCGCGCGGCGAGAGGACGTAGGGTGGGCATGTGTGGATAACCGCCAGTCTCCTTCACTGACGGTACTTGTTATTATTGTGATCCATTTAGGTCACTGTAAAAAGGTAACATAGCTGAGCAGCACGAATCATCTAAAACTTTCACTGATTACTATGCAGCAAGTGAGGTGCTCAGTGCTCATACGTCAGGTATTTCCGTGCTGTACCAACTGCATTAACCGAGTGTACCAATCAACACACTGTTTTCTATTAACTCGCTGCTGCTGGTTTTAATCACGCTGTGTTCGTGGGTCAGTAACAACTTCACATTGTGTATACCGAGGCACGATGTACCTTAAAACGATCATTCGTCAACTCTGCTTGAGTTCAACGCAGTGATCTCATTATACGAGCTGAAATACTATCGAATTTATCGTACTATATTAATATGTTCATGCATTTGTGTGTAAATTGACGCATTAATATGTGCAGCGGAACGGTAAAAAGTTATGCACACTGAAACTGAAAGCACGTTGATCGGCCGTATCGAGTGCACTTGCATTAAATGTCAGCCTTTCATTATAGGCTCGAAGAGCCTCTCATGAAAATACTCTATGGAGCAAACGAATGGCCTTCACGCTTTCGGCTATAACTCCGCCAAACGTGAACCGATTTAGATGAAATTTGGAATATTATGAGCTAAATGTTGGGGGCTGGCTCTGGCAGATTTTGGGCGCGATCGGCGCAGTAGCAACAGTTTGAGAGGCAGCCGAATTTTTTTGTCCGCTAAATAACGCTCGAATTCACCGATTTCCCGTCGGATAAATTTTACGAAATTTGAACACAACAACGTCGATCGGTGAGGACGTGAAAACTTTCGGAACAGAATTTTACAAATCTTACCATAAAGGGTCGTTTAAAAAAAAACTGAAAAATTGCTAAAGAAATTTCCAGGTCTTGCGACTTCAGACCATCATAACTCTGCAATGATTACAGATCGCCGGAAATTCATTAGTAAATGGTCGCTGTACGGGATGTATAGTTTTCATTTTTACCGTTAGAATCAATTCAAAATCTCTGCTGACCTGTACGCTTCGCACAAGAATGGTATTAACCAAAATTTTCAGCAACTTCTGATGTCCGATATTGCGTATTAAAACCAATAGTACGCTGCAGTGCTGGTGCGGCCTAGTGAGCTATATATTGAAAAAGCAGACTGAAATGGAAACTGAAAATAAGTAACACTGCAGACAACGCTAGCGTTACTCAGTCGCAGGCACGTAACACTACGTATCGTCGAGTGCAGGAACCAAACAGGCTGTGAGTCGGTAAATAAGTAAATAGTTGTGTCACATGTCGAGTACGTCGGTGGAAAACGCTCTCTTGGAGCTTATATTGCAGTGTGTCTTCAGATGCACTGCAACCCGTCTAGTTTCAGATGAAAACGTTCATACCAGCTGGATCGCTGCAGGGGTTGATCGCAGTTAATTTAATTACAGGCCTGTAGGTGACAGGCCGGTGCCGCAACAGACGCCGAGTCGCGCTGTCGCCCTGCTATAGATGGGGTAAAGTGACGTCACAGTAATTTTTGGTCTCGATACAATTTCCATGTTGTGTGGCATGATATCGTAGTTTGCGAAGTTAACTGATGAAGATTTGTCGCGCTATTTGAATAAAATCGAATCAGTCGGTTTAAGAAAAGCTAATTGCTATCGCCAGGTCGGCGATGTGACTGTAAGTGCTGCAAAATGTTTACATTTTCCTTGCCCTACATCACGGCGGCTTTAACAACTGGCATAGATAGAAATGAAGAAATTACGTCACTGTCAATTTATGTATACACATAGGCCTACACCTATCTCGATATCTCGACGAGTGACGCGCGTGTTCGCATATTGCTATCGATAAATCACGCAGGTGGCACGTCGTATACGCTACTTGAGGTGATCTCATCGCATGCCCAGGCCATATTCAACGTACAAGATTGTTGGAACAGACAGGTCTAATCTTAGCCGACGCAAACTGTGCTTTTTGCCGCGCGACGCGTATGCATAACGCGGCATATGCTGCGGCGCGGTGTTTGTCCGTCCGTCCGCGTGTTGTCAATCACGCTGACTAGTTTTCTGACACCAAAAACTAAACGCCAACATTCAAAAATCATTGTGAGGGCGATCTTCCCTCCCATCTCCTTCTCATCCCCTCCCCATTCTCTCGTCTCCCATACCTTCCCCTAAATCCAGATAGGGGGTTTCAGGGAGCACTGTAAATCTTCAGCGGGTTCAGGCGGAGCCAGGCCGCCAAAAGATTATTGGTGATTTTCACACTAAAACTGTGCACTTTTTCACGTGCATAATGACAAATTGTTGAATTTTAATTTATAGAAAAATGGCGTTGAAAATGTATGGCTATACAGCAATGAACAGAAATTGAACGTCTCAATTAAACTTCACATCCGTAACTTTTTGACGGCACACTTACAATACACACGTACGCATACAGGGTGGGCCATAAAAAATGATACCTCTCGTACAATGTAATGTAATGTACGAGAGGTATCACTTTTTTTGGCCCACCCTGTAATGCTAGCTTACATGAACAAGACACCGACATAAAAATGTGGGTTCATTTTGCTGTTGCAAAAAATCGATCGCTCCCATAACCCCTTACGGTCGGCGCCTATGACATGTAAGTAAGTAAGTAAGCAAGTAAGTAAATTTACAGAGCGTGGTTATCGTCAAGAACCTCTAACGCGCTGAATGCACTAGTATCGAACGAACAGGTACGTTTCAAGCAAACGTCTGAAACAGTCAGCACTGATGGTCGGGTCCCGGATGAAATCCGGGAGAGAGTTCCAGACTGTGGGGCCGGCAACTGAAAAGGCCCGCCGGCCGTAAGTGTTGAGCCGATAGCCAGGTACGGCAAGCAGTTGACGGTTGGCGAAACACAGGTGCCGCAGAGTGTCAGCCCCGGCGGCCGGAACGCAGTAGTCCGACGAGTACGGCGGTGCGCGGCCGTTCAGACACCGGTGAACGGTCACTGCCAGCTTGAAAAACAGCCGGTCGGGGACGTCGAACCAGTCAATGGTTCATTTTCAGTCACTTTAGTGACGTCTCCTAACCCCGATTTCAATGAATCGCTATACGTACCGCAATAATAAGTAGCCAGATTTATCAGCTGAACATCTTTGAGATTACATATAAAAACTCAGTTTATCTAATATTCTGTAATCCTAGCTCTTAAACGAAAAAGGTAAAATAAATGCCAAATTCTAACCATGAAATGCATGCATTAGGCCTATCACATTTAAATCTGTCAATCGCCAGCTTTAAATGTATAAGCTAGCGCATGTGGATTGTGGAAATAAGCCACGCTTATAATTTTATCTGCAGCCTACTCATCTAGGCCTAGTAGGCTAAATTTACAACGCGTCTTAAATTAACAACGCGTTAGTGGTCGTGATTGCTATACTTGCTACATATCTGCTACTATTTTGTACATGTGGTGGTTGTTGCAACTTGCATTTGAGTGTCATTGGAGATTTAAATATAAATTAAACAGACGCGTACAACCTGCCTTATGCGTGCCTAGACATCGAGCGTTTCAGGAGCGACGATGCAAACTAACAAAAATACAAAGAATCTCATACTGACTCAAATTCCCTACTCATTGCGGCCTCCGAGTCGTGAAAACAGTTGAGTGCATGGACTTAAGACTATTGTTTCTGGTCTGCTAGTTGAACAGTGTATGAAAGATAAACAACTCCAGTGAACTGTTTAGGAATGTCATGCCTGTGATGCAATGCAGAACGTACATTTACGGTGGTTCAAAAATGCCCCCTCCCCGCCTTACGCATATGACTGTAGTTTCTACAAATGTTGATCGATTTCTGTAATATTTGGCGTAGAGTGTACTGAGTTAATTTGCAACATAACATTTATTGATTTAACTACCTCATATATACGTACTGCTGCTACCCTACCTTGGGAAACAACTAAAACAAGTCAAATGCATAATGATAACTTTTTGTCTTAGTCCTATGACTCTTATCTACCAAAGTTACACATTACGTATGCAGTTTCACAGTACAAAACATTCAAGTTTAATTACTATACCAATTGATCAAAATGTCCTCCTTTTTCATTCACAAAGTCTCTTCCGCCATTCGTCAATTAGCATCGTCCACAATGCTCTGCGACAAGCTATGTTATGACATTGTGTCGATCAAGCGCTGTCTCAGGTCGGTCACGTCTCGAACTGGCGTCTGATACACACGATCCTGCATCATGCCCCGTATTCGACACTCAACACGACTAAGATCAGGACTATTCGGAGGCCGTAAGTCCGGATGAATGAATTTTGGAGTTTCATGCTAAAGGAGCTCGATTGTCTGACGTTCAGTGTGCTGGCGCACTGTCTTGACCAATATGACAATAATTATTATTAATATGTTTCTCAAGGTAGTTGAGCAGCATTACATAATGTAAATCGATAGCTGTTATGTGGCAAATTAACTCGGTACAACGTGTGCTAAATATTATAGAAATCAGTCGACATTTGTAGTCAACTATAGTCGTATAAATAAGGAGGCGTTTTTGAACCACAATGTAGTTGCTGTACAAACTACAAGATCTATGGCGTGAATGCTGTTGCTGTCATCCGTCCAAAATTCTACATTTTTGCAATTGTTTAGGCTGTCTCTTTTATTTATTCCAGGTTTGTTTGCCGCCCACTACACGATCGATATCGTCAAATTTGGCGAAAGATGCCTATGCATCTTAAACACTCCTCGGATCGACGTATATCAAGAACGTTCCTTGGATATGCCGCGATGTCACATGACGTAATGACTATATCCAGTGACTTTAACACAATAACGTACGCGTAGTCTGATTGACAGACAGACAGACTGACAGACAGATGGACAGAAAGCCAGCAGACGTCTACGCTATCACGCTTGGTAGTTGCTAGGCCTACAGCTCTGCTATCACTGCTATGCTGATAAGAGATGCTTCGATGCTCAGCGGCGTCCTCTGGCGAATCAGAACAGTGTGGCACGTTGGAAACGAAATATAATCGTTACAAATCGCAATTTTTCCTCAAAGATAAAACCGTTCGAACGTACGGAACAATAATGGATAATTGCAAAATCGAACTCCGAAACCACAGAACTGACCGTCACAAACGTTGGCATGGTTAATTACACTGGCGTTATCATCTCGCATCAGTGTTGTGCAAAATAGGCCTACTCTTCAAGACACAAAATAGTATTCTATCTTGAAATAGTATTCTATCTTGTATTTTCAGAATACCTTTTGAAACTATTTTGACAATATTGAAGATATTTTGGAAGATACTTTTCCCAAGATACTTCTTACCAAAATAATTTAATCAGTGACTTTAAATATTTTACAACATTATACCGACAAAAAGTCACTTGCAGTTATTTGCTGTAGGCTAATATTAACAATCTTTGATCTGCCATGAACGAACACATTGCAGCTAGTAGATAAAATAACTAAAATAACTAAATTAATAACAATTAGAAAATATAGGCAATCGTATCGACATGCAGATCCATGCCGGCAATGGCCGCAGGTAGCACAGCACACAGTTGTGGGATAAGCTTATCGGCGATAGTCACTAGCAACCGTGCGCCGTGACGGCTTTCGTAACCGTGTGACCTTGACCTTTGACCTTTTGACCTCTGGGTCAATGCATGCATGCCGATCTACTGCTATAGAATATACGTGTACTAAGTTTGGTGTTGATAGCTCAGGCCGTTTTCCTTTTAGAGCACGGATAAAGGGACAAATAGACCGACAAACAGACGCAACTGAACGCCCTAGGCTTATCCATGCCGGCGGCTATGCCGGCGTGGGTAGTTATAATGACATTATATAAAACACACAAACGTAAAAATGAGCAGGAAACTGCAAAAATATCTTCCACACTCATGTTGCTGCGCATCCTGGCCCATCCCCATAACCACAAAAATTATCTTGAAGGTATCTTATATCTTGTATCTTCAGACTGTTTAGAATACTTTTAAAAGTATCTTTATCTTGTATCTTCATATTATATCTTTCGAATACTTCTTAAAAGTATCTTGTACAACATGTTGCCACGAATGCCAAAATTCAAAGCGATCGCCCCATGGGGGCGCCCCGGCAATGAGTGAAATATTACCAAGTATACTTAATATTCAGTATCAACTTCAAGTATATTTCATATTACTCTCGCGCAGTTTTTAACTTGTTTCTTTTTTGTTACCGTAGTCAAGTTTTTGCTCATGTCCAGAGACTAAACCGCAGAACCGACTTTTACGCTATTTGATTCATAGCGTATCGATACTGGTTATGGCATTCCTGGATAGATAAAAATCCCAAATGTTTCCGTTTCCTTATTTTATCCGAAAGGCACGTGGATAGGCATTTTCAAGTGGCATGACATTAAAACTTGCATCTTTAAAACTACACACTGTACAGTGTGAACCCGTTCGGCACTAGAAAATTTTGAATTTAAAAATCCAAGATGGCGGACGGTCGTAACGCAAAGACTAAAAAATTAAAATCTATTTCTCCTTCCAGGTTCAAGCAATCAAAACTAAATTTGGCTTGACGATGCAGTGGCCCACATTAAACGCCAATGGCACTTGAAATTTTGGATTTTAAAAATCCAACACGGCGGAAGACAGTTATTATTAAAAATTTGAAAAATTAAAAATGGCCATTTCTCCGAAACGGTTCAACGTCAACATGTCGCGACAAAATGGCAGGAAATCAAAGAAGCCCATTCTGAACCAAATCTGTACTTTAAATTTCGCATTTAGAAATCCAAGTTGGCAAACGGCCGTTATTTGAAAATTTCAAAAATATTAAAGCCGCTGGTTCATGCCATCTTTTGGCCTCAACCAAAGCCTCGTAGTTGAGGCCATTTTTGGCCTCGGACCTTGGCCAGCGTGTCGCAGCCGAGACCCAGGTATTTTGGCCTCGATTCTGCCTCGGGGGTCGAGGCCTAATATTTTGCCATCGCTCAAGGAACTGGTATACCAAAATGAAGTTGACGAAGAGATAAAGAGAGTTCATTCATCCAACATAGGTGATTAAGCTGCCACGGAACAGGTGCATCAGTGAGCTACGCAGAGATAACGACAAGATACATGCGAAAGGCGCGAATCCTCGAAGATAATCAGTCACACGTAGATGGTCGACGGCAACGCGATATGGTACAGTACGTCCACTGACAACGCGCTGACAATGACACAGTGCAGACCTACATGTACATGTAGCTTCATAATGGTAGCGGCAGCAGCATCAGCAGTGTTATATGGTCTCTAATGTCATAAGCGCATATACAAGCAGGCTCATATCATAGGGCCTAAAATAATATATCGTTTCGTATCGCATCGTATCGTGTCGTATCGTAACTTAAAAGTGCAACAGCGTTTTTGTAACATTGTTCTCTTGGTACGACATTAAACAAAGGTCCTGGTAAGCATATTTAAAGTGAACAACGTTGGCTTTTAACAAGCTTTGGAAATAACGGTAATAAGACGCAAATTAAGATACAAATAAAGCCAAAATAAATGTATGAAGCGATCGTGTAAGTTTAGCATTAATTGATTCCTCTTTTAATAACTTGCCAAGTAGAGTTGTTATCCGTTTTTTCATTAAAAAACAGCTAACAGGTTTCTACTTTGGTTGGCAAACACGATTTCCTATTCAAGCGTGTCAGTCAGCTTGAAGATTGAGAATACTGGTGAAAATCGCCATTACAGAGTCTTTGGACAGCAACAGTATTAGTTACACGATTTGTGTTTTCCTATTTTCTTCGAGGTTATCTACGTAATCACTATAACAATGTAGTCACCGTTTTGTTACCCACGCCGGCATAGCCGCCGGCGTGAGTAGGGCTTCAATCGAGTCTGTCTGTTTATCCGCACTCTAAAAGGACAAGAACTCATCAGGAGATGAGATAGCAAACGTCAACTTTTTACGACGATATGGTACATGTAGATGCCAGAGCCTACGCTGATTGAACTGAGTACCTAATTTCTAGTGTAACTAATGGTCAATGG
>Ga0209780_1001163_pt1 | contig 16712 bp, 18 predicted proteins | sample WorMetexBAHAMAS2_FD_187384 | JGI IMG/M metagenome (GOLD analysis project Ga0209780, IMG submission 187384) | Marine gutless worms symbiont microbial communities from Max Planck institute for Marine Microbiology, Germany - Inanidrilus exumae... | ecosystem: Host-associated > Annelida > Digestive...
TTTCAGTTGATGAGCCTGATGAGCCTTTGAGTTTTTGAACTGTGATTTCTGTGCTAAACAGCCAGTTCAAAACCTAGCAAATCAACTCAACCCATTTGTCAGGTTTTACTGACATTGGCCAAAGATTTGAGTTTTATTCGTGCTCGTGATTTGTTGATCTCAATGATGATGATGGACGTTCATGTTATTATTATTTCTTTGTTTGAACCGCCATTGCGCCCGACAATTTTGCCAGACGCTTATCAAAAGTAGAAAGCGTCAAACCCATCTTCCGTACGTGAGCCAAAATGATGCAATCCGAAAAATCCGCATTGGATTCACTGTATTGCTTCAAAGCCGTATGAAAAATATCAGCATCCTGCAACACAAAGGCTGGGCTGATATGTAGATGCTCCAATAACTTAATAATGACAGACTTTTTCAATTTATAAGCGCGTTCCATCACCCAAATACTTTCCACTTGTACGATTTGTGGAACATAGAGTTTTTTGGCAGTCACCGCTAGCTCTCGTGCCGCTTTGACTTGTTCTGGTTGTTGTTTATCATCAAGCAAAATACGAATTAGTATCAGCACCAATCATTTAATCGCTCCTCCCTTGATCGCGTCTTCCATTTGTTCAAGACTAACAGAACGCTCAGGTTGATATAAACCAAACGCATCTTCGATACAGAACTCTGGCTCCGCTCGGTTTTGTAAATCAAATCCAAGTGACTGAGCCAATACCTTGACTATAAAATCATTAGGGGCAGCAAAAGCATTTAGTTGTTCGCCAAGTTTATTCGGTAAATCAATGGTGAATTGCATATTGACTCCTTTTAAAGCTAATGTAGGACAACGAATATGTTATTTGAGCCTGATTGGTTTACTTCATGGAGATGTCTTTCTCTTCTATATCGCCATTTTTCGCATTTGGAAAAACACAAATCACATCATCTTTGCCTTTAGGCACCGTACAATACCAAACCCAATCCTTTTTTTGTTTTTTATATTTCCAGTCTTTAGAGAGGGTTTTGGGTTCTTCTAACTTTTCTTGTCGCCTAATATATAAGTACACGGTAGATTTGTCTTCTCCCCCTTTCACCTGTCCTATCTTGCTCATAAACGCATTTAAATCTGTAGTTTTAACCCGCGAAGGATAATTAAAAAACGGTGATTGTGACTCAGGTGAAGGGAGACTGTGTATCAGATTAAATTCAAAAGGCTTTTTATGAGGATTAAAAACTTTTTGATGATTGTTCAACCAGTTCTCGAAATTGTTTTTATCCCACTCCAAAGGCGCTTTTGAAGCGTCATCAGTAAAATAATACAGAGACAACTTGAAAGCACCATAATGATAGAGTTCGGTTTCTAACAAACGCTGCGTTTCTCCCCACCAAGAACCGTATTCACCAGAGAGCATTTGTAGTTCTTCTATAAATTGTGTTAACAATTTCTCCTGTTCCTCCAGACTACCGTAAAGTTCTTTGTCTCCGAGCTGAACCCCTATTCGATAACACCCCAGGTGGCACAAAATGGCGGGACGATTTTCCTTTCCAAGGTGCGACTCTTTTATCCATTTGTAAAGGCTATTGGCGTCGGTTATCCCATTGGCGGCGAATATATAAAAGCTAAAGGCTTTTCCTGAGTCGGGTGCTTGGTAATTGAGTCGTATTTCAAGTCCTTCTTCTGTTTGTCGCAATTTAGGCTCAAATTTCATTTTTCCACACCCACAACAATTGAACCATTTTCCACTCGTATTGATAGAGGATTATTATTGGAGATATTTTCCGATTTTACGTCGGCAATTGTCTCTAACACTTCAGATTCAAAAGTTTGCTTGACATTACGCATACCATATTCTTGCCATTGCGTACAAGCCGCAATATGATTAATCAGTTCTTCAGTGTCTTCAACAATAAGAAGTACACCAAATTCTGTGTCAAAATGAGAAATCGTTTTTTCCAGCAAATCCCCAATAATTTTATTCACATGGCTATCATCCATGATATGGCGAAATGGGATGATATTGGATAAACCAATACGGTTTAATATTTCCGGATGTTGCTCTAAGCCCCGCGCTTCTTTGAGCACTTGTTGGTAGTATTTTATGAGTGTGCTGTATTCGCTATCCGTCTGGACTTCATTTTCCTCTAAGCTTGCACGTCCCTCCTGTATTTGTTTGGCGCCAAAGTTAGAAGTAAAAATAATCAAACTTTCCGAAAAATAGCAACTCTGACCTTTACCATCCGTCAAACGGCCTTCATCAAGAATTTGTAAAAATTTGGTGAGAATAGAAGGATGAGCCTTGTCTATTTCGTCAAAGACAATGACGCTGAAAGGACGTTGTTGTAATGCGGTAGTGAGTTGCCCACCAGCGTCGTAGCCCACATAGCCCGGCGGTGCTCCAATTAATCTCGCGTCTGAGTGGGAGTCAGAGTATTCACTCATGTCAAAAACCGTGCAACTTGATTCGTCTCCAAAGATTAACTTAGCCAATTTCTTGGAAAGCATGGTTTTACCCACACCCGTTGGTCCAACTAGAAACAGAACTCCTTTAGGACGATTATAAGCTGGCGCAACAATGCTACCCAGGTTGAAACAGGCTTTTGCCACGATTTTTAAGGCTTTCTCAACCGCTTCGTCTTGTCCCAAAATGGGATCGTTGCCGTTGATGAATTTATTTTTGGCATTGGCAAGACTATCGTCGCCTTGACGCTTGAGTATCTCACTCCAGTAATCCCGCGCTTTGCCAAATTTAAATTGACGTACTGTTGCTACTGGTTCTTTGTTGGGACGATTTGCATTTATCACCGCTAGCGTGTGAAGATCGCGCCAATGCAAGCCCTCTGTCACTGCCACAAAACGTTTTAAGATTTCTTCCTTATCCTCATCGTTGCCGCTAGTGAAAGTCTGTGGTTGGTTTTCCTCTACTTGTTTGACCCATTCCATTCGTTCACTGAAGTCTGGAAAAGGAATAATAAGGCGCTTGACACCGGGCACATTGACCAAAAAATTGCCCGGAATACGGCCTTCATCTGGAAAAATCATGAGAAAACGATGACGATTATTCGATTCTCGAATTTTCGCCAGTAGTTGTTCGTGAATATCCCAGTCCTTTTTATTCCATTCCTTGACTTCAGGAAAGGTAGCGGACAGATTTTGTAAAATCCAGCAACTGCGTGGGTCGTCGTGACCAACATTGATATCGCCAATTCTTTTCACCTCAAGCGTTGGTTCGCGTCTGGAGTTACGTCCACCAAATTCATCAAAAAAGCCTATCTGCTCATAGCCAATCTGTTTGGCAACCTCTTCAATCAGTTCATTTAGATCGTGTTGACCTTCCTGGGACGGAAAGCGATCATGTATGTTGCCGTAAAGGATAATAACTTCATGGAATTGTAAATGTGTTTCAAGTAGTTTTTTCCAAAAAATGTCCATAGTTTTTTTACTCCCACTCTCTTGCCATAACTTTGTCTTCTTGTCGACGTTTTGTGTCTTCCTCTTGAATAGATTCTATCAACTGACCATGCTCATCTCTAATTACAAGCCCTTGTGCCGTAGCCACTTCTGCCATCAAACTGCGCCACTTTTTAAACGCTTCGCAACTTTCACCATCACCATTGTCCGTTTTTTGAATGGTGACATCACCATTGTCATTGAGACGACATTCGTATTCTAGTGTGTCGTCAGGGGCAACTTGGAGAGACACCTTTAATTTGTTTTCCTCTAAAACACAGACCAATTCCCGCTCCTCGCCCGATTCAGTTTTAAGAGGCAGTGTCCATTCTTCGTCAGGCTCCAGTTCATCCAAGCTCTCTTCATCAACATTCTCACCCAGCGACTTGAATAGAGAACGCGCTAAGTAGTGCATTTTCAGGAGAGGCAAGCGTTTCATCCGAGTCTCAATGTCGGATTCTAAGTCTTCAGCTTGTTTGAGACTTTCTTCGTCAGGATTGGCTCGGCTCAGATTGTTCATTTGGTTTTCCAAATCCTGAAGTTCGTATTCATAGTCGGTCTCAGGTAAATCCAAATTGGCAAGCAATTCAGTCAGTCGTTTTAAGTCAAACGCCATTTTGTCTTGTTTGGTGGCGAGTGCTTCTGCGATTTTTTCGGCACTTTGTTGACGTGCCTTGGCGGTTTCTGGCAAGCTTTCCGTCAGTGTGTCAAATTGAGAGAGGCATTCTTTAATGGTGTTGACATCATTGTTGTACCGTGCCCGCCTGGATGTTGTTATCAATTTGTTGATTTTGCTTATGATGTCTTGACAGTGGGCCTCATAAAGCTTGAATTGTTGTAATTTTAATGCCCGTTGTTCAATTTCCTCCCCCAGTTTGTGGAGTTCTTCTAGCTGTTTATCTTGCGCTTCCGCCCTTGCTTTTTCTCGATTGGCTCGATATTGATCAAAGGCATTATTTGCCTCTTTGATCAGCTTATCGAAACTTTGCTTAATTTGTTCAGTCGTGAGATTAGGGTGGTGAGCCAGTTTATCACGAATATCTACATTAATATTCGCAGCCCAGTCATGTTGTTTAATGGTATCAAGATAATCGGCCAATTCATCGAATTTTGAGACACATTTTTTGAAATACTGACATTGTTCCCAAAGTGCCGTTTGTTCGCGCCGCAAATTGTTCGGCTCGGTGGCGTTCATCTCGTTTTTATGGCTTACTTTAGTCGCTAGTTGTTCGATTTTGGACAGTAAGGGTTGTTGTCCCGCCAGCTTATGTTTTGCTTTTGACAGCATCTCACGCATGTCTTCGCAAGCCTGTGTAATTTCATGCCGTAATATCGCCGGTTTAGCCGCATCTTCAGCCTGGCGCAAGAGTTCCGCTGCTCGACCATTTGCCGCTCGTGCCTGAGCCAAGTCGTCAGGAACAACGATGTTGTTAAGTTTAGACTGGCAGTTTTGCAATTTTGCCAATTCCCCCGATGTAGCCCAAGTTTTGATGGTCTGACGTTGCAGAGTGTCATTAATTCTTCTACGACATTTTTTGATTGCGCTGTCATGGTACTTTAATTCTGCTGCCCTGGCGGCGGCAGCCGTACCCACAACAACAGCAGCTCCGATGACGATGGCTCCACCCGCCAGAGCAACTGTTCCTAAAGCCGCCGCACCACTTGCCCCAGCAGCAGCCGCGCCCCCACCACTACTGACTGTCGCTGTCTTTGCACCACTCATTGTCTAATTCCTCCGATAAAAGATTCAAATTCACCTATGAAAGATTCCGACTCATAGACGCTCAATAAGCTAACCCAACATACTATCTAATTAATATTAGAGCAATTTTTATTTTGTAAATCAAATCTTTCATATTTGTATGGCATTAAAATAAGCGTACTCCTCTAAAATTTCAATAAAAATCCTATTTATTTAATAAATAGGATTTTTCCTAGTGCCATATAATAGCTGGGCTATTGAACTAAAGTTCTTTTGTAGGGTGGGCAAAGTGTTTTTTTTGCCCACCCGAGGGCTGGTGGGCAACAAAAACACGTTGCCCACCCTACATCTACTATAGGCCAAATTTTCTAAATCAATACCCAATTCTGATACGACTGGTAAAGAAATAAATGGTATGTGGTTGATAATAGTTTTTACCATTTCATCGTTTATCTCCAATTGTGTTTGTTGACGTTTCGGGAAATACGCTTCGCTCCATTCCCGAACCGAAACAACCAACCAAGAAGTGTGTTGTTTCGGGAAATACGCTTCACTCCATTCCCGAAACAACCAACCAATAGCTGGTCTCTTGATCTAAAATCCAGAATTGTGATATTTTAGATCAGTTGTTTCGGGAATGAGGGACGATTTCCCGAAACCAAATGAAAATTTCAATAAAAATCCTATTTATTTAATAAATAGGATTTTTCATAGTGCCATATAATTGCTGGGCTATTGAAATAAAAATTCATAATTGAACACGGAGAAGAATAGAATGAACAGCACGCGACAGGCTCAAGCGGAACCCAAAAAGCAGAGGTATTTAAAGCGAGTCAATCAACTGTTTGATAACGTGAAACAGTGGCTTAAAGATGAACCCTTGTTGGTAGAAGAAACTACCAGAGAAATTAATGAAACCTTGATGGACGATGACATTAGGGATATTTATACGGCCCCTATGCTGAGCCTCTACACTCAAAACCACGAAAAAGTGGTCGATATAAAGCCGGTAGGGGCTTCCGTCATTGTTGCGAAGGGTATGATTGATATCGAGGATCCGTATGGAGATCGAGAACACATTACTTACATGCTAAAAGAGCAGCCGCGTGTACTGAGAAAGGTGGGCGATCAACTGGTAGAAAAACCGAGGTACAACAATGTCAACACAGATAACTGGTATTGGCTAAACGAAGGCGATAGACATAATGCCCAAGTGATGAACAAGAGCCTATTACGCAAACTGATTATGCGAGTGAGTGACTATGAATTCTAATCCACTTTTTGCGGTATGGCAGTCGTATCAAGCACTCCAAGATTGTTTCGAGATCGCAAAAGTTGCCAATAAACATCCAGATAGAGACAACTTGTTTGTCAAAACTGAGATTTTGCATCTCCAAGATCAAGCAAACGCGAGACAAGTCATTAAGCAGGGCAAAAGTGACGCAGACGAATTGTTTGTAGTAAGTTTGTGGGCGACTTTTGAACGCTTTGTCAGGACTTATTTACAGGAGAAGGGTAAAAAATTACAAGAGATTTCTCCAACCAGTTTAGCCGGTTCGATATACCCGTATTTTGAAAAAGAGGTCGAATTTTGGAAAGCAGAGGATATCTTAGATTTACTCAAAAGCACCTTAGCAGCTGATTTAATTGGACAAGCAAAGCAAATCTTACAATATCGTAATTGGATTGCACATGGTAAAAATTCCAATAAAATTCCACCCCAAGTCACACCAGTCTATGCTTTTGATATTTTAAATGAAATGGTTGAGTTGATGTTAGTAAACTAAGTTCTTTTGTAGGGTGGGCAAAGTGTTTTTTTGCCCACCCGAGGGCTGGTGGGCAACAAAAACACGTTGCCCACCCTACATCTACTACAACTCAATGCCATTAAGTTAATAAATAAATGTTTTACAAACAAAAGCTTCTCTCGTATTTTTAATAAAGTTCCCTACGGGAGGAATGAGCGGAGTCCTCCCGACCTTTAGGAGGGACCTTTAGGAGGGATCATCCTCCCGTAGGGAACTTAAGATCGCTACGCTAAACTCAGTCGCCACAACGGTTTGACCACGCTTACCGAGTTTAGTTTATACGCTTACTTGGTTGCGGCAAGATCCCTCCTAAAGGTCCCTCCTAAAGGTCCCTCCTAAAGGTCGGGAGGAGGACTCCGCTCATACTAGAAACACATACAAGCTTTTGTTTGTAAATAATTTGTTCTTAACTTAATGGCATTGACCCTACAACTACTTAATGGCAGGCATTGATATAATAGCTGGGCTATTGAACTAAAGTTCATAATTGTGTATATATAAAATATATGATTTTTATAATACCTTATCAACACGGAGAAGAGTAGAATGAACAGCACACGACAAGCTCAAGCGGAACCCAAAAAGCAGATGTATTTAAAGCGAGTCAATCAACTGTTTGATAACGTGAAACAGTGGCTTAAAGATGAACCCTTGTTGGTAGAAGAAACTGCCAGAGAAATTAATGAAACCTTGATGGACGATGACATTAGGGATATTTATACGGCTCCTATGCTGAGCATCTACAGTCAAAACCACGAAAAAGTGGTCGATATAAAGCCGGTAGGGGCTTCCGTCATTGTTGCGAAGGGTATGATTGATATCGAGGATCCCTATGGAGATCGAGAACACATTACTTACATGCTAAAAGAGCAGCCGCGTGTACTGAGAAAGGTGGGCGATCAACTGGTAGAAAAACCGAGGTACAACAATGTCAACACAGATAACTGGTATTGGCTAAACGAAGGCGATAGACATAATGCCCAAGTGATGAACAAGAGCCTATTACGCAAACTGATTATGCGAGTGAGTGACTATGAATTCTAATCCACTTTTTGCGGTATGGCAGTCGTATCAAGCACTCCAAGATTGTTTCGAGATCGCAAAAGTTGCCAATAAACATCCAGATAGAGACAACTTGTTTGTCAAAACTGAGATTTTGCATCTCCAAGATCAAGCAAACGCGAGACAAGTCATTAAGCAGGGCAAAAGTGACGCAGACGAATTGTTTGTAGTAAGTTTGTGGGCGACTTTTGAACGCTTTGTCAGGACTTATTTACAGGAGAAGGGTAAAAAATTACAAGAGATTTCTCCAACCAGTTTAGCCGGTTCGATATACCCGTATTTTGAAAAAGAGGTCGAATTTTGGAAAGCAGAGGATATCTTAGATTTACTCAAAAGCACCTTAGCAGCTGATTTAATTGGACAAGCAAAGCAAATCTTACAATATCGTAATTGGATTGCACATGGTAAAAATTCCAATAAAATTCCACCCCAAGTCACACCAGTTTATGCTTTTGATATTTTAAATGAAATGGTTGAGTTGATGTTACTAAACTAAGCCAGCATCGGATATGTCAACACTTGCAGAACTCAAAAACGAACTCCAACAATTAGCTGATCCTAAACAACAGCAAATCCTACAAGGCTTTTTTAAAACGGGAAAGGGAGAATATGGAGCAATATATTAGTAATGACATATGTGAGCATATGTTTTTTTTTATGTACGAAAATACAGCAAAAAAAGACTTTACATTCCTTTCCGTTTTGCTACATCACCCGTCTGCGTAGGGCATGATCAAACCAGATTTGATCTCGAAGCCAGCCTGTTAGAGCATATTTTGATTTAAATACCGGGGGCTAACCGGAAATTAACGCACGGGGACAAGACGGCTCTGTAACCATCCGCATGGATGGTAGCAACCAGCTTGGATGAATCGTGAACTAAACCGTGATCACTTTTGATCACAAATTAGATAGCAGAAGGCGATATTTTTCTTGGTATCAAAGTGCCAGTGCAACGGAAATTGGCCAAAAAATATCAAGCTTTATCAGTCACTGATACTTGATGTTCAAGTTTTTTTGTCGTGATGGTGAGTACAGCTAATGTTCAACAACGAATAAAAACCTTCAATATTCGCAGCACAGTTCATGCTTTGTTAGATGACAAAAAATAGCGCATTGTTTGAACAATCATAGCTGACTTGATAGCACCAATGAGATTGCGTAGTTGTTGGTTTTATTCGTTGTTGAACATTAGCTGTACTCACCAAAGCGATCAAAAACTTGAACATCAAGTGATGTATAAGCACTATTGCAAAGCAATATCCATGAATACCGGTTCACCGCCCTTATTTTCCTGATCACGCACTACAAAAAAGCTGATAATAAATCAAAACTATTCGATTTTTATCTTGACAATACCAAGCATATCAATAATTGGGATCTACTGGCTCGCTCAGGCAGTGGGAAAAACGAATAGCGATGATAGCGACTATGACTTTTATCAAAAACAATGAGTTCCAAGACAGCTTTTGCGCCACTCATTGTCTAATTCCTCTGATAAAAGATTCAAATTCAACTTTGCTCCAAATACCAATCTTTGGCGGAATCCCCCGCTCTGATGTCAACTCATTATCACTTTTTGGCGGGTAAAAAAGCCTTTTCAACTTGTTCGGTGGTTGATAAGGTTTTTTTTCAGGCCAAGCTGTGAGTGGTAATTCTACACGGCTTAATGCAAACTTGGCTTCCATTTGCTGTGTACTCGTCGTTCTTGGGACAATAACTACCCAATCATAGCCGCCTGCCCATGTTGGAGGGTTTGTCATTGGGTTAAATAGTACAATCCGCAAATTGATCGCTTTATCTCCAAGAATGAGGGCCTCATTTAGACGTTGAGGCAAACGTATTCTTTTATGGTGATCGGCTAATCCCCCAAGCTTTTGAAAGAATTCCCTGGTTTGCTCTGTCCGACGCGCCATCCCAAACCAAAGGTCTATCTTTTCTAATGCGTGAGCCGCGCTAACGCCGTCAAGGCAAACTAACATAATTCGGTAATATCGTACACTTTCCTTAAGTCCGAAGTTTTGGCACTTTGAACCCAATTGACAGGGATCATATTTAAAGCTCAATTCGCCCGCTTTCACTGCCTCAGCGACAGGTTGCCAAGTCGGGTAGATGTGTTTGCACTGACTATAGGAACAAGTCACAAAGAGTGGATTTGAAAGAATCGGCCAAGTCCAAACATCACCCTGATTACATTGATTACATTTAAGTTTTGGATTTTCAAACAGATTAGAGCAAGCTTCGTGCTGACAACGAATAATGATGCCTTCTTTCCGTATGCGTAAGGCGCGTGCTGTTATCATCATTAACCATGCTGGTAATGTGCTGCTAAAACCCGTGTAAATGTTGCCAACTGTGGTTTGCCAAACTTTCCCTAAAATGACTCTAACACGTAACCATGGTTGTTGTTGGAGTAAGGGGGCTCGTGAGCCATTAGCACTGTAACCGTCAAGCCAATCATTCAGTTTGGCGTTTATAATGCTAAATGCTATGAAGAGGATATCAAGTAATGTTATATAAGTTATAATAATGGTTGTATTTGAAACAATGAGTGTGAAACCAAAACCGGTGAGTAATACAATTAAAAAGAAGAAGCGAGTTGGTATTGTAAAATATTGATTTAAACTATTTTCAATCTGTTTGATACGCCAATCATTTATTTTTGCTGCCACAATTAATACACAACACGTCAATATCCACTCTATTAGATCAATATGATTTAACGAAAGAAAGCGATCTAATAACAATGAGAAGAATTGTGTAAAATAGATGACTGCGATTACGCCAAACCAGAAATGACGAGTGTGCCAATAAAACCACTGCAAGGATAAATTTATCATTAAATGTCCTTTTTAATTTCCTCTACCCAAGAAAACAATCCCATAAGCGTTTTTTTATTATCAAACGGTGCATCAAACATAGCAAATCTTGTTTGGCGCCAAGGCAAATCAAGTATAGGCTGCAAAAAGGGTTTGAGCCTAGCAGTGTGAAGTACATAGCCTTTTAAGATATCCTCATCCAAAGGCTTTTGTGCTGTTGGTTTTAATGGTTTGATTTTAGGTTCATTTTGTTCCAAATGGTTAAACAGCACGTTCTGATTTGCAAGCGTAATCCATAAGCTGGTGCGCGTTAAATCTAGCCCTTCTTTTCTCAGCCTATCAGATAATTCTTTAGCCGAGTCACCTATTTTTTTTTGCCCCTCACTAGAAAAAGCATCTTCTACATTGATACAAATAGCAATTGACTGAGCTTTGGCTATTCTTTGGATCATGTTACTTTTTTTAAATTGACATTCTTTTACCTCAATTGCGCGGGTGAAATTTTCCTTGCGGTTTCTAGGAAAAGGGTGTAAATAGACTAATAGCGGCCACTCTTGTTGATTTGTCGTTGAAGATAGTTCTATAGCAACCGGCTCCACGCTTTTTAGCTTTGGCTTGCCAATCTTTAACTCAGGCATTCCCCAAATCTTAATGGTTTCAGGGAGGGCAGGGTACAATTTATAATCTTCAGGTAGTAATAAGCGAAGCGCGTAAATAAAAGCCGCTAAGCCTTTTTGCGTGCCATCCAGACTGATTATAATACAGTGGTGATGCCGATTTGGTGGCCTATTAATTTTTTCGGAAAATGGATGGGCACAGTTTTGGACGTAAGGCTGAGTTAATGTGTGAGAACAACCGTCAGTCGGGCAAGGGTAAGATTGCTCTGATGAATTAGAGACCAATCTTGAAGTAGTTTCAATATCCAATTCGTGCTTGTTGGAGCCTATTTGACACTCTGGCACACAACGCCATTCTATGTCTTTTTGCCGCAATTCTTCGAGACAAATAGGACATAGCCAATTTGTAGTAGCCCGCTTGGTTTTAGAGGATGGTATGATTTTCTTAAATATTCGGTTAATCATGTCTTGTCTTGTATGTCGAAAACAATAATGGCACCCATTGTTTTATCTGTAGTATCAGGTGAAATACCTTCTCTTTTAATGGGGTTAAGGTTAAACACGCTGACTTGATTTTCTTCAGTAAGGTTGACATGCTCAGCGGCATACCAGCGTTGTTTATCGTCATCATAACCACACCGGGCATAACTCCAATTTGACCATTTTGAAAGCGTCCAAACTTTCTCAACCGGAGTGGGCATCATATCTTGACTTAAATGCTGATAAATTAAATCAACTTCTTTTTCCATCGGCAATCTACCATAGCGTAATTCACACAATGCCTTGGCTTCATACCAATTTAAGCCCGTTAATGGTGTATTGAGATCAGCCGGGCGAATCAAATCATCAGGCGGGCGGAGCTGTGCCTTATTTTCTTTACGCTTTTCGTAATACATACCGGTTATCATGGCTTTTCGAGCATCTTTTAGCGTCAGAAAAGGCTCTTTAGCTCGAATAGCAATGGACTGAAAACGAAACCAGTGCTTGCGGCGATCAACATCCTCACTTTCTCCCACCTCTGCCCAACCGTCATCAGTGTCGAGAATAACCACATTTCCAAGATGTTTGTGTGATTCGCCGCGAGGCGGTAGAATAATTGCCATCTTATCTCCTATCTACACCAAAACGGATTTCAATACGACGGTTTTTTCTATACGCTTCATCTGAAGTCCCTTCGTCAATAGGCTCTTTTTCGCCAACGCCTATTGCATAAATCTTTAAATCCCCTATTTTCCATCTGTTAAATACTTGCTGAAAACCGGATATCTCGTGATTAGCTTCTAAGCTTGCTTCAACTTCCTCAAGAAAAGCATGTACTCTAAATGAGGCAAGTTGGCGGTTAGTCTTAGCACCATTTTCTCTACAACCTCCTTCGTTTATTTTTCTTTTATCAGAATGACCAAATATATCAATACGATTATATTCTGGATGATCATTCAATTTACTGACTATGTTGTTTTTAGTGATTTGAGCAAATAAATGCTTTTTCTCATTCTCTGTCATTGGCTTTCCGGTTTTTGGATCAATAAAAGTCGTGCTACAAGTTTTGAATTCTACTTCTTTAGTAGTAACAGTGAATTTTTCTGGTGGTGGTTTTACACACTTTGCCATATTACCTAGTAAGCTATGATATTTATCCTTCATAGCATTTTGGTAATTTTCCATCAGTATGTTTAACTTTTCCTTGCTTAAGCCTGCTCTTTCCAACACTTCAATAGCATCTTCAGGGCATAAGTCGTACAATGAAGGGGGAATAATAGGATCAGTGTCTATTTCATATATTTTTTTTCTGTCAGAGATTTTTAAGCGTGAAAATTCTTCACAGGCTATTGTTGGAACAATTTTATTTCCCCGAATGTTCTCCATCTTTTCTGCCCACTTCTGCAATTTATGCGCCCATCTCTCCGTTTCCCAATCGCTTAACTGTCTACAAAAAGGACAATCTGGACAAGGTATTGCAGCGAAGAGTAAAAAGATAATCATTAAAAAAACCATAGGCCCCAAGGTCGCCATAGCCAAGTCAGCGAATGGTATTTGTCCGGGTTCCCCCCTGCCGTGTCGTCGCGCCATGACCTTATTACCTATTATTTTCTGGAAGATTTATACCAAGATTATCCCGTAAGTCACGTAATACAGACAAGAGATCATCAGGCGTACCCTCTTGTCCCATAAATACTCTATCTAACCGTCGTATCGCATTATTGATCGCTGTTAATTGTTTTTGATCCTGCTCTAAATACACACGGAATAATTCCCTTTCTTCTATGTGTCTTTCAAAAGTCTGTCGTAACTGATCAGCGTAAAGTTGACGCGAATTTTTTTCTTCTTCAATAATTGTTTTTGCGGTGCCGAGTAGCACAATTCGTCCCGTTTCAATCTGCTTAGCCAAATCTGTAACCAGCTCACGAGTTTTCTCAAACTCACTAATGTGCGTAGTTATTTCTGCGTCTAGTTTCGTCAATGCCTTATTATATTTTTCAAACTGTTGCACCAAATTTTGATGCAGTTCTCCCATTCTCTTGTTCCAAGTTTCAGTGAACTTATCATTATATTCAACAAGTTTATCTACGTTGGTTTGCAAATTGGAAATTAAGGTGTTGCTTTGACCAATAAATGTATTAGTTGTATTTGTCCAAGTTTTAGTTGTGCTCTGCCACGTTTCCGCCGCTGCTTTCCATTCTTTACGCCCTTCAAAAAGCGCTTTGATAATTCTGTCACCTATCTTTTCATAGCGGTTAACCGTTTGGTCAAACCTTTTAACTAAGTCTCCTTGATTTTTACTGAGCTTATCTAAAGAGTTCGCGCTTTTTTCCAAGACTATTTTTAGCTCTTCTGGCAACTCAATGCGCGGTGGTTCTGCTTTTTTTGGTGGAAAACAAATTGTCACGAAATCGCCTATTCGCTGCTCAAGGAATTGTCCTAAAGCGTCATGATCGGTATCTAGCATTTCTAACATAACCCGACCAAAAATATAAGAAATATAAGCAATTAAGCTGGAGCCAAACGCTTCATAAAAACCAACAAAAACTTTGTCCAAATTAGAATAAATATTGTGATCGCTTTTAATACTTGTTACAAGATTAATTATATTTTGGTCAGAAAACACGGTAATCAGACCATAAAAAGTTCCAATAATGCCAATAAACAACAGCGCATTTACAAAAAAATGCCCAAGGAATCGCCATGAGGTTTCATGTGGAATCGATGCCGAGGTGGTACTCATTAAATCTGACTCATTTACCTCTTCGGTGCAATGTTCTATACGCAAAATGACATCATTGAGCCGTTGTTGCACGAAGGATGGCATCGAACCTTTTAAAACTGTTCTAAAAATATTAACGTTTTGGTTTATAAATCCTTGACGATTTAGTTTTTTTTGCATCAAGCTATTATGAAGCTTAGAAAATTCATCGAGCGATAATCCTTTGTCAAGTTTAGCTAAGCTTGAACTGTGAACATTTAACTTAACAATGCAAAATATAAGTAGTGCAACAAGGAAGAAACCAATTGCCAAGAAAAACGGCCAAATCTCATTAACCGCCCATAAGTGCTTACTACTTAAGACAACTACTAAAAAAACAATTGCGGCTCCAAAGAAAAAAATCGTCAATTTTTTGCGCCGCTTATTATCATTAATCGTCATACCATTTTTGTCCAGATGAATCGAGAGCCGTATAACGCCACTGCGAGAGGGTTGGCAAACCCACCATAAGTTTGCTCTCATCAGGCAAGTGGTGAATTTCCTGCGCTCTTTCTTTAGTCTCAAAAAAATTGCGTAAATGAGTGTATCGATCCGTTAAAAAGTGGATAGTTTGGTTAGTCGAACCCCGCAATCCCTTAGAATCGTTTTGACTATGCTCATAGCGACCATCAATTAACACGTCAACCATGCCAAGAATCTGAGCAATTGCCCGTCTATGGGATGCCATGTGTTTTAATTCGTTCAGATAATAACCGCTGTATATTATAATAGATAAACCAAGCTGAGCGCGGATATTCTTTAACAAAGCAGCCAAAGCTTCGGCTTGTAACATCGGCTCACCACCCGAAATGGTGAGGCCTTCACAGCCATTAACTTGCGTTATCAGAGACAATAAATGTTCAATAGTTAATTGGTGAGCGGGTACAATAGGCAAAAAACTCGGTGCCACACAGCCGGGACAACTAAAGGGACAGCCTTGCAACCAAAAGGCAAAACGCTTGCCGGGTCCAAGTGCATACGTGGAGTCAATCCATGCTGCGATGGATAGAAACCGATCATCGTATTGTTTACGTGAAGGCAAAGTCATTTTTCAGCAAAGCAAGCAAATAAATTTTAGGCATACAAGAGTGTGCGTGGGACGCACCCGGAGCTCGCTACCCAGTTGAGTTAATCCGTTTTTTCCACGTTATAAAGCCCTGATTCAAATTGAAGCGAATAAACCGCCAGCATCGGATATTCGCGAAGGAGAAACCCGAACTACCGTCAGTATGCAGGCTCGAAAAGATTTTAGTGATATGAATAAATCCCCTATACTCGCTTGTTCGTAGGGTGAGATTTCAAACGTTTTCTCTCGACCTCGAAACCTAATCTCAAAATATTCAAAAAAGTTCGTTTGTCCCAGAATTAAGCGAACCTCATTCCGACTTTTTTGTGTCCAGGCAAAAGCCTGTGTCACTGGTGAATAGCTTTCAAGTTGGACAGTTAGAAGTACGCCATACATTGGGGCACCGAGTAAGAACCCTTCATCTCGAAGTGGCACGCTTTGCTCTTCCCAGGAAAGTCCCAAGTCTAATCCATCTTCATAGGGCAATACATTGATCGTACTACCAGAGTCCACCAATGCCGTTCGTGAAATGCTGCGTTTGTGATGGCTTAAAGTAATACTGAGAAATGGTAAACCTTGGGGAGCATAAGAAAATTTCATACGGTATCCTGAGCAAGCTTGTGTAACTGTAGTGCGGCTTGGTATGCTTCTAACGGGCCAGATCCCTGAGGACCAACCTGTTTTGCCGCCTTATCAAGACGAGAGAAGGACGCATCATCAACGGCCTCCTTGAGCATGTCTGCGATATCTTGGATCAATTGAATTTTTTCAGCGTAACTTAATAGCCAAATGTATTGCTTTATTTCAACCATATTCATACTTCTTTCCTTCTTATTTCATAAAATATCAGCAAATAAACCCCCGAATCTCTAGCTCAGAGGAAGAATTGCCGATCCTCCCTAATTAGTTATTAAAATAATTATAACCATCAACAACCTGGACTCGTTGACAATACCTCCAA
>Ga0209780_1001164_pt1 | contig 16711 bp, 18 predicted proteins | sample WorMetexBAHAMAS2_FD_187384 | JGI IMG/M metagenome (GOLD analysis project Ga0209780, IMG submission 187384) | Marine gutless worms symbiont microbial communities from Max Planck institute for Marine Microbiology, Germany - Inanidrilus exumae... | ecosystem: Host-associated > Annelida > Digestive...
CGGCCGTTCTCGCGTTCTTCGATGAAGGCGACGACGGTGCCCTCCATCAGTCCCGCTGCGACAAAACCCTTCAGCGTCAGGCGGATCGCCGGAAAAGTCTCTCCGAGCGAGGCCGCAAGGGAGGTCGGCCACCAAAGAAAAAGCTACAGGAAAGCCAAAGCGAAGCCAACGAAAAGCAGATCAGAAGAGAATATAAAAGATCTAGATCTAGGGGGGTTCCGGGTTGTGGATTATCTGAAAAACGGGGATTATTCTGCTCTCCAAGACGCAGCTCCTGGGTGGGACATAGATGAGCTCACAAGCATTTTTGACAACGCCATCAAGGAGGGGAGACTGGAGCGTCCGCGCCATCCTAGGGCCGCCTTCATGGTGTGGGTCAGCAAATTCACGAAAGGCATGGCGCCACCATGATCCATATCTCGCTGGCGACCAACGTCCGGGACTTGACGCGCACGCTGGACAGTCTGGCGCGACGACAACTTCCGTACGCACTGTCGCAGGCCATCAACGATGTGGCCAATGAAGCGCGGGAAGATCAGCTATACCACCCGGGGTCGGTATTTCACCATCCGAACGCCGTGGCTGACGAAGAAGGGCGCCATCAAGGTTATCCGATCCCACAAGCGGCAGTGGCCTGACATCCACGCTTACGTGGGCGTGGCCGACGAGGTTGCTGCGCTCGCCGCTACTGGCGGCGAACGTAGGCCCAAGGCGTCGAAGGGGATGGCGGTGCCCATGTCGGCCGCCGGGGGCTACGAGTCAACACGGCGCCTTCTGAACCCGACGAGAGAGACGCTGCCACCCCGCACGTGGCCGACGGCCCTGTTGAGCAAGAAAACAACGAAGCGGACCAAGCACGTCTACATCGCCATCCAACGAGGCACAGCGCGCTATGTGTTTAGGCGCACAAGGGGGAAGGAAAAGGTGGACTTTCTCTACACTATGAAACGCCGGGTCTATGTGCCGAAGCTGTGGCCCTTCGAGCACCAAGTGACGGAACACCCCGCTGCATGAATCAAATGATGTTAGGCGGCGCCGGTACAAATGTGCAAGCGCCCCCGTCCGGCCTGCGAAACGCGCTTAGCCCGACGGATGAGCCCCGTGTCCAGAGGACATCCGTCTGGGTAAGCTGAACCATATCAGCATGGCAGCTTGGTGGTCCCGGTCACAGGTTCGGGATCGAACTTATGGTGGCGAACCACGAGCCATACAACGGTGCATCTCGGGTGGCATCTCTTCGCTGATGCCCACTTACCTCCCGCCCGGCATAGCCATCCGCCGCACCTCCTCCGGGCTGACGCCCGCGTCGCGCAGCGCCCGCAGTGTTGCGGCGCGGTCGCGCTTGGCGAGCCGGCGGCCGTCGTCTCCGAGCAGCAGCGGGTGGTGACGGTACTCGGGCGTTTCGAAGTCCAACAGCGCCTGCAACAGGTGGTGGACATGGGTGGCTTCCAGCAGGTCCTCGCCGCGGGTCACCAGCGTCACGCCTTGCAGGTGGTCGTCCACCGTCACCGCCAAGTGATAGCTGGTGGGCGTGTCCTTGCGGGCCAGCACCACGTCACCGAAGCGCCCCGGATCGGCGGCGATGCGGCCGCGGTCATGGTCGTGCCAGTCCACAGGCCCGGCCAGTTCCGCGGCCCGTGCGACGTCGAGCCTGAGGGCGAACGCCTCCCCTGTCTCCGTCCGTTCCACCGCCGCGTCGGCCGGCAGCGCCCGGCAGGTGCCGGGATAGAGCGGGCCGTCGGGACCGTGCGGGGCGTGGCCGGCGGCGGCGATCTCCGCCTGGATGGCCTTGCGGGTGCAGAAGCAGGGATAGAGGACGCCCAGGCCCCGCAGCCGTTCCGCCGCCTCGCGGTAGGTATCGAAATGCTCCGACTGCCGCCGCACCGGGCCGTCCCAGGCGAGGCCCAGCCACGCTAGGTCCTCCATCAAGTCGGCCGCGAACGCGGGACGGCAGCGGCCCTGGTCGATGTCCTCGATACGCAGTAGGAACCGTCCCCCGGCGCGCCGTGCCTCGGCCTCGGCCACCAGCGCGGAATAGGCATGGCCCAGGTGCAGATGCCCAGTGGGGCTGGGCGCGAAGCGGGTAACCACGGTCACGGTCGGGGGCTCTCCTGTTCAGCCGGCATCGGCGCGTGACACGGCGGCGCGATCTGGGCTAAGCACCACACCGGTTTTAGCCCATTCCCGCCGGCGGAGGACACCGTGGCAGAAAACCCGACGATGACCGGGCCCAGCGTCGGCCCCAAGGCCGGCGGCGCGCCCGACGCGCTGATCATCCTGCTGCACGGCGTGGGCGCCGACGGCAACGACCTCATCGCTCTGGCACCGTTCTATCAGCAGGCGGTGCCGGGGGCCTTCATCATCGCCCCCGATGCGCCGTTCCGCTTCGACATGGCGCCCTTCGGCTATCAGTGGTTCAGCCTCCAGGATTTCCGCCCCGAAACCCGGCTCAACGGCGTGCAGACGGCGGCGCCGATCCTCGACGCGTTTATCGACGCGCAACTGGCCGAGCACGGGCTGACCGCCGATCGCCTGGTGCTGATCGGATTCTCCCAGGGCTCCATGGTGGGGCTGCACGCCGCCTTGCGGCGCAACCCGCCGGTGGCCGGGATCATCGCCCATTCGGGAATGCTGGTGGGCGAGCACCTGCTGAACGACGAGATCCGCTCCCGCCCGCCGGTGCTGCTGACCCACGGGTCCATGGACGAGGTGCTGCCGGTGCAGGCGCTGCCGCTGGCCGAGGCGGCCCTGAAGGGCGCCGATGTGCCGGTGGAAGCCCATGTGATGCCGGGCCTCGGCCACGGCATCGACGAGGCCACCATTCGGCTCGATCTGCAGTTCCTGGTAAGGATCTTCGGCCCTCCCGGCGGCGTCCCGAAATAGCCGCCATCGTCAACAAAACTTCATCCACCAAGAAAAACGGCGGGTTTGGCAACCGGCCACAACATGATGTAGTCTCCGGGGCGCTGAGAGACCATTTGAGGAATCCGATGGGGCTGCGACGCGGCCGCCGCCAGCCGAGCCGGCAGGAGCCGCGCGAAGGCCGTATCGGGGAATACGGGCAAGCGCGGCAACGCACCGGGGCGCGGCGACGGCGCGTCCCTCCGGGTTGACAGGCGCAGGCCGCCTGCGGTGTCGAAGGGCTTGCCGATACTCCCTGGTATCGGCCGCGCCCTTCTCCTGGCATTCGTCGCCGCGCCGGTCAACGCAGCCGCCGTCCGAATTCTCAAATGGTCTCTTAACGGGCAAGGGTAGGGCCGCATGGGTTTGGACAGCTATCCGGCGCTGGTTCTCAACGCAGACTTCCGCCCGTTGAGCTATTTCCCTCTGTCCCTCTGGTGCTGGCAGGACTCGGTGAAGGCAGTATTTCTGCGCCGGGTCAACGTGATCTCCGAATACGACCGCACGGTGCACTCGCCCAGTCACGAGATGCGGTTGCCGAGCGTCATCTCGCTCAAGGACTACGTGCCGATGTCACGGCGGCCGGCGTTCACCCGGTTCAACGTGTTCCTGCGCGATCGGTTCCAGTGCCAGTACTGCGGCAGCGGCTTCGCCGCCGAGGACCTGACCTTCGACCACGTGATCCCGCGTGCCCGCGGCGGCCGCACCGAATGGACCAACGTGGTCACCGCCTGCGAGCCCTGCAACCTGCGCAAGGGCCACCGGCTGCCGCGCGAGGCCAGCGTGTTCCCCGTCCGCTCGCTGTACCAGCCGAGCAATCACGAGCTGCAGCACAACGGCCGCGCCTTCCCGCCCAACTACCTGCACGAAAGCTGGCGCGACTTCCTCTACTGGGACACCGAGCTGGAGCCCGTGTAGGCCACTGGCTTATACCGCCGTTTGACACCGGCATCGGCGCGCCTATACTCCGCCGCTCATTCCCGGGAACGTGGGGTCCGCGGATATCGCGCGGGTCCCCGCCCCGTCGAAAATCGGGGCCTACCGGGACAACAAACAATCCAACGGTGATGGTGAAATGACCAAACGGATACAGTCGAAGTACAAGATCAACCGCCGGCTCGGCGTCAACCTGTGGGGCCGGCCGAAAAGTCCCGTCAACGTCCGCGAATACGGCCCCGGCCAGCACGGCCAGCGGCGCCGCAAGCCTTCCGACTTCGGCTTGCAGCTGATGGCCAAGCAGAAGCTGAAAGGCTACTACGGCAACATCAGCGAGAAGCAGTTCCGCCGCTATTACGCCGAGGCGGTGCGCCGCAAGGGCGACACCTCGGAAAACCTGGTGGGCCTGCTGGAGCGGCGGCTGGACGCGGTGATCTACCGCATGAAGTTCGTGCCCACGGTGTTCGCCTCGCGGCAGTTCATCAACCACGGCCATATCAGGGTCAACGGCCGTCGGGTCAACATTCCATCCTACTTGGTGCGCGACGGCGATACCATCGAGGTGCGCGAGAGCTCGCGCGACCTGCCGCTGGTGCTGGAGGCGGTGGATTCCACCGAGCGGGACGTACCCGACTACGTCTCCGTCGACCACAACAAGATGCAGGGAACCTTCCTCCGTCAGCCGGTGCTGGCCGACGTGCCGTATCCGGTGCAGATGGAGCCCCATCTGGTCATCGAGTTCTACTCCCGATAACGCGTCGCTGCCGGCGGTCGCCATGCGCAAGGGCGCCCGCCGGGTCGCCGACGTGCTGCCCGAGATCCGTGCTGGCCTCAGCGCCGGCACGGTACAGACCGCGTCGCTGGTGGAATGGTACGTGGTGGATTTCGCCGCGCTGGTGGGCGCCGTGCTGCCCGATCTGGCGGCGCCGGCGAAGGACGCCATCAAAGCAGAGGACGGCATCACCAAGCGCATGGCGCAGGCCGGGCGGCTGATCCACGAGAGCTATGGGCTCACCGCCGTGGATCGCCTGGCCACCGGCCCGTCCGACACCGCTCGGGGCTGGGCGGCGTACGTGATCGCTTGCGAGCCCGCCCTGTCCATGGCCGACCGCCTGGCGCGGGTGCGACCGCTGGCCGACGATCCGCATTTCGGGGTGCGCGAATGGGCCTGGCTGGCTGTCCGGAACCATATCGCCGGCGACGTGGCGGGGGCCATCGAGGTGCTGCGCGGGTGGACGGATGACGGCTCCGCCAACATCCGCCGCTTCGCCGTGGAATGCACGCGGCCGCGCGGTGTTTGGTGCGCCCACATCCCGTCGCTCAAGGCCGAGCCCGAACCGGGCCGTGTGCTGCTGGAACCGCTGCGCGCCGATCCGTCGCGGTACGTGCAGGACTCGGTGGCAAACTGGCTCAACGACGCGTCGAAGACGCGCCCCGAATGGGTCGCCGAGATCTGCTCGCGCTGGCTTAAGGAAAGCCCGACGCCGACCACCGACTACATCGTCCGGCGGGGCCTGCGGAGCTCTTGAAAGCCTGCCAGGCCGGGGGTCAGCTAACCAGCTCGACGCCCTTGTCTTCGAACAGCTTCTGCAACTCGCCTGTCTGATACATCTCGCGGACGATGTCGCAGCCGCCGACGAACTCCCCGCCCACGTAGAGCTGCGGGATGGTGGGCCAGTTGGTGAACTGCTTGATCCCCTCGCGCAGCGGCGGATCGGTCAGCACGTCGATGCCCTTGAACTTCACGCCCATGTGCGACAGCGCCTGAACCACCGCCGCCGAAAAGCCGCACTGCGGGAACATGGGCGTTCCCTTCATGAACAGGACGACGGGGTTTTCCTCCACCTCCTGCCGAATGCGCGTGAAAACCGGGTTGTCGTCCATGATGCTTCCTTCCTCCTCGCCTCTTCTCGGCCTGTTCGCGCCGCTAGTGCACAGACCCATTCGAATGAGTCAGTCGAATGGGTCCGATGTGCACTAGAAAACAATGACTTGCGTGCAGCAACGGTGCATTCTTTGAATGCACCGTTGCACTACGCCTCCGCCGGCACGCTGGTTTGCAGCGACAGGGCGTGCAACTGGGCGCCCATGCGCCCTTGGAGTGCCTGATACACCATCTGATGCTGCTGAATCGAGACTTGCCGCGGAACGCCGACGAAACCACCGATGCCGCGTAGTGGTCGCCGTCGCCGCGAAGGTCCTCGATGATCACTTCGGCGTCCGGCATCGCTTCCTTGATCAGGGTTTCGATCTCCCCCGCGTCCATCGCCATATCGTTCCTCCCTGGCCGCCGCGACGGCTATTGTGCCGCCGCCTTACGGAGCCGCCATGTAGTGCGGCAGCCACGATTCATGAATCGCGCGCAAATCAACCAACGATATGGCGTGCGTGCCATTGACAATCAACCGCTCGCCACCGGTGACACCCATGCGCCGCGACGGCACGCCGGCCGCCGCCGCGCTTTGCTCCACCGTATCGGCCGCGGCCGCCGGCACGGCGATCACGTACCGCCCCTGATCTTCGCCGAACAGCCAGGCATCCAGGTCGGTTTCCGGGGCGTCGATGGTGGCGCCCACGCTTCCCGCCAGGGCCATCTCCGCCACCGCCACCAGCAGCCCGCCGTCGCCCACGTCGTGGCAGATGCGGACACCGTGATCGGCGATCAGCGTGCGGACCACGTCGCCGACCCGGCGCTCCGCGGCCAAGTCCACCGGCGGCGGCGGCCCGTCCTCGCGTCCCACCACCTCCCGCAGGTACAGCGACTGCCCCAGCCATCCGGCGTCCGCCGGTTGGTCGCCCACCACCATCAGCACGTGGCCGGCGTCTTCGAGGGCGATGGTGGCCCGCCGCTCCTCGTCCTCGATCAGGCCGACCCCGCCGACGGAGGGCGTCGGCGGGATGCCGACGCCGTTGGTCTCGTTGTAGAAGGACACGTTGCCGGAAACGACGGGGAACTGCAGCACGTCGCATGCCTCCGCCATGCCCTCGATGCAGCCGGCGAACTGCCCCATCACCTCGGGCCTCTCCGGGTTGCCGAAGTTGAGGCAGTCGGTGAGCGCAAGCGGCTTTGCGCCCACGGCGGTCAGGTTGCGCCACGCTTCCACCACCGCCTGGCGGCCGCCGGTATGGGGGTCGGCCAGGCAATAACGCGGCGTGCAGTCGCAGGTGAGCGCCAGCGCACTCGCCGTGCCGTGTACCCGCACCACGGCGGCGTCGCCGCCCGGCCGGCCGGCGGTGTCGGCCATCACCATGTGATCGTACTGCTCCCAGATCCATCGCTTGGCTGCGAGATCGGGGCTGCCCATCAGCCGCCGCAGCGCCGCCATGGGGTCGTTGCCCGGTGTCACGGTGTCCCGGTCAAAGGTCGCCGGCCGCGGCGGCTCGCCGCGTGGCCGGTCGTATTCCGGCGACGCCTTGGCCAGCGGGTCGATGGGCACGTCCACCTCCACCGCGCCGCGATGGCGGACCACCATGCGGCCGGTGTCGGTGATCCGGCCGACGACGGCAAAATCCAGCTCCCACTTCTCGAAGATGGCGCGCGCCGCCTCCTCGCGGCCGGGGCGCAGCACCATCAGCATCCGTTCCTGGCTTTCCGACAGCATCATCTCGTAGGCCGTCATCCCGGCCTCGCGCATGGGCACCCGGTCCAGGTCCAGCTCCAGGCCGACGCCGCCCTTCGACGCCATCTCGAAGGACGAGGAGGTCAGCCCGGCGGCGCCCATGTCCTGGATAGCGACGATGACGTCGGTGGCCATCAGCTCCAGGCACGCCTCGATCAGCAGCTTCTCGGTGAACGGGTCGCCCACTTGCACCGTCGGCCGCTTGGCTTCGGAATCGTCGGAGAACTCGGCCGAGGCCATGGTGGCACCGTGGATGCCGTCACGCCCGGTCTTCGATCCCACGTAGACCAGCGGATTACCGACGCCGGCGGCAGCCGAATAGAAGATGCGGTCCGCCGGGGCGACGCCGACGGTCATCGCGTTGACCAGGATATTGCCATCATAGCCGGCGTGGAACGTGCACTCTCCGCCCACCGTCGGCACCCCGACGCAGTTGCCGTAGCCGCCGATCCCTGCCACCACGCCGGCCACCAGATGGCGCGTCTTCGGATGGTCCGGATGCCCAAAGCGCAGGGCGTTGAGGTTGGCCACCGGCCGCGCGCCCATGGTGAACACGTCGCGCAGGATGCCGCCGACGCCGGTGGCGGCGCCCTGATAGGGCTCGATGAACGACGGGTGGTTGTGGCTTTCCATTTTGAACACGGCGGTGAGGCCGTCGCCGATATCGACGATGCCGGCGTTCTCACCCGGTCCGCAGACTACCCACGGCGCCTCAGTGGGCAGCAGCCTGAGCCACTTCTTCGACGACTTGTAGGAGCAGTGCTCGCTCCACATCACCGAGAAGATGCCAAGCTCGGTGATGTTCGGCTCGCGCCCGAGGATATCCAGGATGCGGCCGTACTCCTCCGGCGACAGGCCGTGCTGGGCAACGACGTCGGGCGTGATCGCGGTCATCAGGTGGGGCTCCTCCGGCGGGTCCGCACGGTTCTTAGCATACGGGTGACGGGGTGCAACCGCGCCGGCGGAGCGGTCAGTGGACGGTCGCCAGCAGGCCGTCGAACATGGCGCGGCCGTCGGTGCCGCCGAGCCTCGCGTCGGCCAGCCGTTCGGGGTGCGGCATCATGCCCAGCACGTTGCCGCGGCCGTTCAGAACCCCGGCGATGTTGCGTTGCGAGCCGTTGGGGTTGGCCGCCGCGTCTACGGTGCCGTCCGGCATGCAATAGCGAAAGGCCACTCGCCCGGTATCGAACAGGCGCTCGATGGTGGCCTCGTCGGCGTAGTAGTTGCCGTCATTGTGGGCGACGGGCATGCGAATCGTCTGGCCCTCGCCATAGCCGGCGGTGAACAGAGACGCCGACGAGTCGACCCGCAGCCAGACGTCACAACAGACGAACCGCAGGCTGGCGTTGCGCATCAGGATTCCCGGCAGCATCCCGCACTCGGTGAGCACCTGAAAGCCGTTGCAGATGCCTAAGACCGGCACGCCACGCTCGGCCCGCACCTTCACCTCGCGCATCACCGGTGAGTGGGCCGCCATGGCGCCCGCCCGGAGATAGTCGCCGTAGGAAAACCCACCGGGCAGGACGATAAGGTCCACGTCCGGGACTTCGGTTTCGCGATGCCACAGCATCAGCGGCTGGCGGCCGGTGGACTGCGCCAGCGCCACCGCCACGTCGCGGTCGCAGTTGGATCCCGGAAAGACGACGACCGCCGCCTTCATCGCAGCTCCCCCCTCGTCAACACCGCCTAGACGATTTCGACGGCGTAGTCCTCGATCACCATGTTGGCAAGCAGGCCACGGCACATGGCCTCCACCGACTCGCGGGCCCGCGCGGGGTCGGATTCATCCAAATCCAGTTCCAGATACTTGCCCTGACGGACGCCGCGCACGCCGTCGAACCCCAACGCCGCCAAGGCGTGCTGAACCGCCTTGCCCTGGGGATCAAGGACGCCGTTCTTGAGCGTGACGTGGACCTTGGCCTTCGCCATCGAACCGATGCTCCCCCTTGGTATGTCGTCGTATGTCGTCGCTATTGGATCGTCGCCGGGCCCTTGACGTCGCTGGGGCCGCTTTCCGGCATGATGCCGAGCCGCCGCGCCACCTCCTGGTAGGTATCCGCTAGGTGGCTCAAGCCCTCCTTCAGGCGTTCCTTGTCCAGCCGCTCGTTGGTACGGATGTCCCAAAGCCGACAGGAATCCGGGCTGATCTCGTCGGCCAGCACGATGCGCACCTGCTCGTCCTCCCACAGGCGGCCGAACTCCACGCGGAAATCCACCAACCGGATGCCGACGCCGAGGAACAGGCCACTGAGGAAGTCGTTGATGCGCAGCGCCAGCGACATCATCTCGTCCAGGTCCTGGGGCGTCGCCCAGCCGAACGCGGTGATGTGCTCCTCGGTGATCAGCGGGCGCTGCAGGTCATCGGACTTGTAGTAATACTCGACGATCGAGCGCGGCAGCGGCGCGCCCTCGGCCATGCCGAACCGGCGGGCCAGCGAGCCGGCAACCACGTTGCGGACCACAACCTCGATGGGGACGATCTCCACCTCGCGGACCAGTTGCTCGCGCATGTTGAGGCGGCGGACGAAATGCGTCGGGACGCCGATTTCGCCCAGCCGCGTCATCAGGTACTCGGAGATGCGGTTGTTGATGACGCCCTTGCCGGTGACGACGTTGCGTCGGGCGCTACCTGCGGCGGGGGTTTCGTCCTTGAAATACTGCACCAGAGTGCCGGGCTCGGGTCCTTCGAAGAGGATCTTCGCCCGGCCCTCGAAAATCTGTCTGCGTCGAGCCATGGCCGTGGGTCCAATACCGGGACAAAGAACCGCCCCGAGGGAGCGCCCCGAAAGGGACCCCGTTGATATAGCAACTGTGGGGGCTGGAGACAATCAAACCCGATTCAGGCGTTAACTGGGACATACGGGGCGTTTCCCGGCCGTCCCGCCGCGTACAGCCACACGGGAGGCGGCGTCCCTTCTGCGTCGGGCAACGCCAGCAGCGAGGACGATACGGTCCCGAAGCCGGTCTCTGTCACCACGGTCATGGCGCCGCCGGGACCGGCGTCGGGGTCGTGTTCGCGCGAAGCCAGCAGCGTCTGCCACGCCGTCCACTCGCCGGAATCCGGCTGGGGCGCCGGCGCCGAGAGGAATTCCGGCAGGTAGCGGTGGATCCGTGGCGACGCAGGATCGTTGCGATCATAAGCGGTGATCATCGACAGTCCCGCGGGCACCGCCGTCACTTCCAGCGATCCCGCGGCGCCCGGTCCGTCATCGTCGGCCTTACCGCCGGCGCGCATCCAGAACGCGCCGCGACTGTCGGCGACCACCATGTTGAACGGCCGGTATGCGGCCGCGTCCACCGCGGTAAGGGCCTCCGCCGCGTCTGCCGCCGTGCGGTGGGCGAGGGCGATGAACGGCAGTTCGCCGCGGCTGCGCAGGCCCGGTGCCGGGCCCAGGGTCCGCAATCGGTTCAGTACGCAGGCGACGACCCCGTCGTCGTTCAGCCCCAGCCAGGTGCCGCCGGCCAGCACGTCCAGGCCGGCAACAACGTGGGGCCGATCCGGCCAGTGCCGATTGGGCGGCCGTGCCGGCCGCTCGGCCATCTCATCCCGGTTCGCCGCCAGGATGACCGGCCAGGGATCATCCGGGCGATAGAGGACCACCACCGTGCACATGACGGTGATCACATAACCTTGCCGCGGTGCCGGTACCAGCCCGATGGCGGAACGGTGCTAAGATTCTTAGCCCGTGTTTCTCGCCAGGGCCGAGATGGCCGCATGGTTCCCGAATCTGGTGAGGAATGCGGGCTCGTGCAGCGGTGCATTCAAAGAATGCACCGCGGCTGCACGCAAATCATTGTTTTTATTGCATAATTGAACCACTCGACTGAATCATTCGAATGGGTCTGTGCAATAGGCAACCCGGCCATGCGTTGCATCCTTGACACCGCAGACCTAGATTCTACACGGAGAATTGGGTAGAATAAGGTTATGACCGACACCTTCCGCGAGATCGAACGAGGCCACGAGGCGATGTTCAAGCTGGACGAGGAACTTCGCTTCAAGGCCCGCTCGCGCCGCAACAAGCTGTTCGGCCTGTGGGCGGCGCAGCGCATGGGTATGCCCGAAGCGGACGCCGACGCGTATGCGCGCGGACTCGTGCTGCTGGGCATCGACTCGGCCGACGGCGAGGCCGTGGTGGGCAAGGTGGTCGGCGATTTCCGCGACGTCGATGTTGGCGTGGAAGAGGCCGAAGCCCGGGGCGTGCTCCAGGGCTACTATGCAGAGGCGCTGAAGCAGCTCGCCAACGTCTTCCCCACCGCGCTGGGCAACGATCACGTGCAAGTGGGCGGGTAACAGGCGCCGTCGGGCGGTTAGTCCTCTCCGAACACACGGGCGAAGATGGTGTCCACGTGCCGCATTGCCGGGGCGAGATCGAACATTGCTTCGATGGCTTCCGCATCGAGCAGCGCGGTGACCTCCGCATCGGCCTTCAGGCGATCGAGAAACTGGCCGCCGTCCTGCCACACGCCCATGGCGTGGCGCTGCACGGTGGCATAGGCGTCTTCGCGGCTCATTCCCGCCTGGGTCAGCGCCAGCAGCACCGGCTGCGAGAACACCAGCCCGCCCAGCCGGTCCAGGTTGGCGCGCATGGCTTCGGGATAGACCATCAGGTTGTCCACCGTGCCGGCCAGCCGGGCGAGGGCGAAATCCAGTGCAATGGTGGCATCCGGCCCGATCACCCGTTCCACCGACGAGTGAGAGATGTCGCGCTCGTGCCACAACGCTACGTTCTCCATCGCCGGCGCCACGGCGGCCCGCACCACGCGGGCGAGCCCGGTGAGATTCTCAGTGAGGATCGGGTTGCGTTTGTGGGGCATCGCCGAAGAGCCCTTCTGCCCCTTGGCGAAGGCTTCCTCCGCCTCTCGCACCTCGGTGCGCTGCAGGTGGCGGATCTCCGTCGCCAGCCGCTCCAGGGAGCTGGCCAGCACGCCGAGGACGGCGAAGAACATGGCGTGGCGGTCGCGGGGGATGACCTGGGTGGAGACCGGCTCCACCGTCAGGCCCAGCTTCTCGGCCACGTGGCGTTCCACCGCCGGATCGATGCTGGCGAACGTGCCGACAGGGCCGGAGATGGCGCAGGTGGCCACCTCGTCGCGGGCGGCGAGGAGCCGCGTGCGATTGCGCGCCCACTCGGCATAGAAACCGGCCAGCTTGAGGCCGAAGGTGGTGGGCTCGGCGTGGATGCCATGGCTGCGGCCGATGCAGGGCGTCATCCGGTGTTCGAACGCCCGGCGCTTCAGCGCCGCCATCACCGCGTCCACATCGGCCAGGAGCAAATCCGCGGCGCGCGTCAGTTGCACCGCCAGGCAGGTATCCAGCACGTCGGAAGACGTCATCCCCTGATGGACGAAGCGGGCCTCCGGACCCACATGTTCCGCCAGGTTGGTGAGAAAGGCGATGACGTCGTGGCGGGTTTCTCGCTCGATGGCGTCGATCCGCGCCACCTCGAAGGCGCCGCGTTCCCACACCGCACGCGCCGCGTCCGCCGGAATCACCCCCAACGCCGCCTGGGCGTCACAGGCGTGCGCCTCGATCTCCAACCAGATGCGGAACCGGGTCTCCGGTTCCCAGATCGCCGCCATCTCGGGGCGGCTATAGCGCGGAATCATGGCGGGCCTCGTCTCGACGGAACGTGCGATGCGGACAGCGGCGCGATCATAGCGCAGGCCGCGCCGTTGGGAAGGGCGGCGCGGATTCCGTGCCGGCAGGGACGCGGCCGGCGTGCCTCATCGTTGCCGGGCCCGCCGATCATCCCTACCTTTCGCGCAAGGAAACAACTCGAAAGCCGCGATGATCGATTCGGTGACACCGCGTACCGATGTGGGACCCGAGGGGGAACGCCCGGCGATTCCGCTGGTCGACGGCGACGCCGTGGCGCTGGTGGCCGCCTGCCCCGACCGCGTGGCAGACCTGATCGGCTCCGCCCGGCGCCACTACACCGGCCTGGTGTTGCGGCTTGGCGACTGGGCCGCCCGACGCTGGCTGACGCGTACCGTAAACCCGTACCGAGAGGAGATCGACGCCGTCGCACGACGCGTCGGCGTGCCTGGTGGGGAGATGCTCAACCTCTCCTACGAATGGACATGCACCTCCGGCGTCGGACCGCAGCCGGGCGGTCCCGGAATGCGGATGCTGCGGACGCTCGATTGGCCGTTGGATGGTCTTGGGCGAACGCTGGTGGTCGCACGGAGGCCGTCGCCGCACGGATCCTACCTCAACGTCACGTGGCCGGGCTACGTGGGCGTGCTGACCGCCATGGCGCCCGGACGGTTCGCCGCGGCCATCAACCAGCCGCCCATGAGGGCGCGAACGCCCTGGTGCTGGCTCGACTGGGCCATCGATCGGATTGCCATGTGGCGGTCCGACAGCCTGCCGCCAAGCCATCTGCTCCGTCGGGTTTTCGATTCCTGCCGCGACTACGACGAGGCCAAGGCGGCACTTTGCGAGACGCCGGTCTGTATGCCGGTGTTCTATACGCTGGCCGGAACGACGGAGGGCGCCGGCTGCGTCATCGAACGGCTGCCGGATCGGGCGGTCGTCCATGAGGCCCCGACAAGCATCGCCAACCACTGGCTCGGTATCCATCGCGACGAGCGGCCGCGCGGCACCGACAGCCGCGGACGACTGGCGCAGATGGAGCGTATTCGTGACTTGGCCGCCGACGACCTGTCGTGGCTGGAGCCGCCGATCCTGAACCCAACGACGTGCATTGCCGCCGTCGCCAATGCCGCAACCGGGTATCTCGCGGTCCAGGGACTGGAGGCCGACGGTCCGGCGACGGCGACGTTCAGGACGACGGAACCTGCTCGCGGCGAAACGCCAGATACCAGCCCAGCGCGACCAGCTGAAGCGACAGGATGATGCCGAAAGCCGTCTGGTAGGCGGCCGGCGCGTAGCCACCTTCAGGCGTCGTCGGCCACAGTTCGATGATCGCCCCGATGCCCCATTGCATGGCGAAGGCGCCGACGAACACCAGCACGTTGAGGCCTGTGTTGACGCGTCCGGCCAGGTGCGCCGGGAAGCGTTGCGACAGGGCCGCGTAGGGCACGATGCCGGTGGTGCCGAAGAAGCCGAACGCCATCCACATGGGCAGGATCGCCCACGTCACCTGCCAAGCGATGGCGGCCTGGGCGGTCATGAACAGCACCATCCCGACGACGGCCACGGTCATCGGCGCGATGCCGACGCGGCTTAGCCGTTCGGCCAGCCAGCCCATGACCAGGAAGCCGGCGACCATCGACGCGGCGATGAGCAAAAGGTGATCGGCGACCACCCCGCGTTCCAGGCTGGCCACGTCGCGCAGCCACGGCCCGGACCAGAGTCCCTGGATCGACAGAAATGCCGTCTGCGACAGGACCGTCAGCGGCGCCACCCGCCAGAACAGCGAGCTGCCGAAAACGCGGCCGACACCGGCGAACTGCGCCCTGAGGCCGCCGACGGCCGGGCCGGTCCCGGTCTGCCTGTCGGGCACAACGAAGAAGACAAGGGCGGCCACCACCATGGTCAGCACGGCCAGACCGATGAACAGGCCTCGCCAGTCGGTGACGGTCAACGCCGCTTCCACCGGCACCGTCGCGGCCAACGCGCCAAGGCCGCCGGCCGCCATCTGGCAGCCGTTGATCAGCGGCAATCGCCGGCTGGGGAACCACATGACGAACGCCTTGAACGCCGCCATCAGGCACGCCGACACGCCGAAACCGATCAGCGCCCGGCCGGCGACCAGGCCCCAGGTGTTTTCGGCGGTGGCGAAGACCAACGCACCGGCGGCGGCAAAGACCAGCAGCACGGCCTCGGTCCGGCGCGGCCCGAAACGATCGAGCAGGATACCGAGCGGGATCTGGAAGGCGGCGAAGGTGAGAAAATAGGCGCTGGTCAACAGCCCCAGGGACTCGGCGCCGAGACCCACGTCCCGCACCAGGTCCGGGGCGATGACAGCGTTGACGACCCGGTACAGGTACGACAGGAAGTAGCCGAAGGCGAACGGCAGAAAAACGCGCAACAGAATCATTCGGCCGTGTTACACGATTCTTCGCCGATGATAACCCCGCACCTGAGAGGTATACTCGGCGGCGCCGACGCCATCGGTCGTGCCTCGGCACACGGCACCGGGTCGGTTGACGCCACAGAGTCTGGTGCCAGCATGCACTATTTCTCCAACGATGCTCGGCGCTCGGACGCCAATCGCGCGGCAGATGCCGTGCGAACGATGTCTCCTGCGGCGGGCTAGCAGGCCACCATCGTGGCGCGTTTCCACGGCCTGATCGCACGTGTGCGCCGCCTGGTGCGATTCCGTCTCGTAGTGCCGCTGAAGCGCAGTAAGCATGCGCCCGAGGCCACTGCTCGTGGGGTGATGATCGGCGTGTTCTGGGCGCTCACACCCCTCATCGGCATCCAGATGATTCTGGTGGTGCTCACCTGGCTTGCCGTTCGCTGGAACCCGCGGCTCGATTTCATCTGCTGGTCGCCCTGGCCTGGACCTGGGTGACCAACGTCTTTACCGCGCTGCCCAGCTATTACGTCTTCTACATGACCGGCGTGATGATGATGGGCCGGTTGGAGGACACCACCGGCTACACTCACTTCGTCGCCGGATGGGAGGCGGCGTTCGCCGACGCTGACTCGTTCATCGACAGGGTCGCCCACCTGTTCGAATTGGTGATCACCGAGCAGGGGTTCCCGATGGCCATCGGTTGCCTGCCGTATGCCTTGGGCTGCGCCTGGCTCGGCTATCGCTGGACGCTGCGGTTCCTGCAGGCGTGGCACCACGCCCGCCGTCGAACCGCGGCCGTGGCACGTCGGTCGCGGCGAGATCGCGCCAAGGCTGGCTGACTCACCGTCAATTGAGCCGTTCTCGCGGCGTTCTCTCGTTTCCCGAGTTGAAATTGAGAAACAATCTCAAATTCCTCGATGCTTTGTGAGCTTCTCAAAAAGACGCCACAAGCAATCGGCCTTCGCCGGTTCGTTCCGTGAAGTTGAAAATGTTATCCGGCTCTTATGTCAGCAGGGATCAATTTGTTGATAACGATTTTCAATTGCGCAATTTTTTAACAATTTCTTAAATTGGCTGAGGCTGCTGAAAAACCCGATTGAGTGACGCTTCCGTGCGTGATTCCTTGGCGCTGGGTTTGTCAGCGGGGGATTGCGGTGATGCTGGGTGCGCCGGTCGGTCGGCAGGGCCGGCTTTTCTATGAGTTCTGTCTCGAGGATCGGGTTCCGCGCGATCACCTGCTGCGCAGGATCGACGGCGTTCTCG
>Ga0209780_1001165_pt1 | contig 16707 bp, 11 predicted proteins | sample WorMetexBAHAMAS2_FD_187384 | JGI IMG/M metagenome (GOLD analysis project Ga0209780, IMG submission 187384) | Marine gutless worms symbiont microbial communities from Max Planck institute for Marine Microbiology, Germany - Inanidrilus exumae... | ecosystem: Host-associated > Annelida > Digestive...
GAAAATTAACGTGTCAACGCTTATCGAGAACGTAGCGACGAAAAAAATACATTTTACTAGAGAAAACACGATGAGTCATGATTGACAGGTAGTGGGCGTGGCCTAATATGCTAATGAGTCATAGCTGCTCGCTTATTGGTCGATTTAATGTCTATTTAGAGTCAATAACACGAATTTTAATGAAGTGGTCCAAAAGCGGCATATCCATACTACTTATAACGCTAGTATGAACTCGCACGCGCTGTATCGAATGGCGCTATTTCCAGTGACTTTCAGTGACCCCTAACTACCCTAAACGACCCCCATTTCCGTCATAAGTCGGCACTACGAAAACGGCATAACAGATTGTTTTTGGCACAGAGGCTTCCCTCGGTTTACCCTACATCGTCTCAGGTGCTGTCAACTTAGGTGGACAGTCAGTGTGATAAACTGTTGACGGTCGTCGGTCACCAGTGTATCGCACTGACCGTCGACATCTGTGTACAACACGGTGAGCGTGAGACACTGTGTCGCGCGGGTCTGTCAGCAGCAGTGGAAACTGGTATGCTACCAGGTATTATCGCGTTGTGGTTTCGTATATACGAACAGAAAACCATGCATGCAATATTGTTCTGTACAGGTGCAGTACACTGTTAATCAGGATGCGCTTATATACGGCTGCACCTCGTATGTTGCTGCTATGGCAGCCAGCCATGGAGACAACGTTACTATGGCCACCTTGCTTAGTAGCACCTGCCTTAGCAACTACCACGGTTACTATGCCGACGGCGTGTGCGAGTACTGTTGCCTTGGCAACCTGTGTAACCGTAACAGGACGTCGTCGTGGGTCAAGACCGACTGCAGCCAACTCCGCTCGTCCGCAGCAACCGTTACCGTGGCAACAGCGACAGTAGCCATGGCAACAATGGCGTCGTGCATGCGGCTTATTATGGCCGTGATGTGATGCGAAGAAATGGCACAAATTTTAATTACAAACGGTCTGTTGTAAAACAAACTTACATTCGCTTGCTTTTTAGAGCTGTGACTCTATCGTTTTTACACATGGTTCTAAACTGGCCATTTTGCCATTTATAATATATAAACAATATTATAATTACCAGTATCTATGAATTGCCATTATGTTTAATGGTGACGTTTGACGTGGCTCAGCAGGAAACTGACATGAAAGCTGCATAGGCTACTGTCACTGCTGTAATCAATTAAAATGAGGTAAATTAAAATACACAAACTTTACCGGACAGAATTTTATCGTTTCACTATATATGGCTAATTGCTCGTGTTAATTGCTAGTTTTTTTCAGAATTTGCAGCAAATAATCGTCATATTATCTCACTACATGTCTATACGCCAAACACGATATGAATTTAGTTACTGCGATGAAAGCTATGCACATTTATTATCTGCACATAGAATATAGCATATAGCATTATAGCATGGGACAAATAAAATTGTTTAGCATCTGAGCGTGTATGTGACTGTCCGTCTGTGGACACTCACGGTCGCATTTCTTCGTCGATTTTCACCAAATTGGACACAGACGTGTCCGTAAAAACGAGTTCTTTGGGGGTCAATATCGCCCCACCCTTTCCCGTATTTTCCCCATAAAAACCCACATTTTTGACCCAGAGGTCCTGAAAACCCATTCAAAAATGAAAAACGCAATGTCTGCCTTAAATGTTCACGAATCACCGAAATTACCGCGCCTTAAAGGAAATCGGGATCGGAGAACATGATGGTGACGTCAGATTTTTGACCGGAAGTCATGGACTTGTGAACTCGGCTATGGGGCAGATACCGTATTCCACAGAGCGTATTTCTTGTATTAAGTGATATTGTACGCCTGGTTCACGGCGATCAACAGCGGAATGTCCGACAATACACGGTCTCTGATGATTCCGGCCGGGTCAACTGATAGGTCATACAACGTCACACCCACAGAACGTACGTTGCCGTCAGATCCAGCGTGCCGCCGGGAGAGTCGGCGGGCGGGTTCACGTGTCGCTGTAGGCCTATAAGTCGAAGGCGTCAAACACGGACGCGAAACGCCAGCGGCGAGACCACGGAGGTAGGGTTTGAGTTGAGTGGGTTTGAACCCTCACTGTCCTCTACTGCCACTCATGAAATTTGCACAAAACCGACGAGAAAAATATTGGGGGTACCCCGTATATTACCACACCACTATACGCATACACACATCACCGGCGCATAGTGACTGTTATGTTGCTTTTTTGCGCCGTGTACAAATATTCTTACTTACTTACTTACTTATACACCCTGTTCATAGGTCCAGTGATGTGCTAGCGTAGTTTTTTTTCCACTGCAGTAGCCTAGCTATACATCACGACTCGTCAGTTACCACCGATGGCGCCTTCCGCACGATACAATACGATACGAGTAACGATACGATATATTTACGTGCGCTCAAAAGCTGACAAAAGGCCAGCTTAGTCTAGCGCACGGCACAGAAACTAAAAAATAAGGAAAAACTAAAAACAAAAACCGATTAGCTCAGAAGAAGTACAGATGACTGTGGCTAATGACAGTCTAATGACTGAACGATAGACGGAACCAGCGGCGCTGTTGTTGTGTATGTAAATCAAAATCACTGCGAAAATCATTTTTTCAATCAGAAAAAAATGGGTGGGCATAACCCTTCTTACATCCTTTCACAGAGTCCACCTCAGTTTTCTGTTGATTGCGTGATGATACGTTCAGTTGCATTGATAAAACACCGCCTTGTGACAGACAGACACCAGACCTATAGCATATACCGCGCTATGCATGTACGTTGCATATGCGTCGCGCGGTAAAAAGTACGGTACGCAAAATGCACCACAATGCACCAATTTGCTCTAAACCCCCAAAAATTGGGAGGAGCATAGCCCCTTCCAGATCCATCCCCGCTGGGGCGGGGAAACCCCTCCCTATGCTTCACCCCTATCGACCCCCAGGGAAACCTCTCCGTGTACTCCATACTCCACCCCTTTCGACTTCCCCCGCACTGCAAAACCTTTGGCCTCGCCAGTGCGAGACGCTGCGCGTTAGCATCTTCATGTGGATGATGATGATGTCGCCGCCAGTGATGACAGTTCCACTAAGCAGCACGAGCGACTCGAGCATTGAAGTCAACTCGTCGAAAAGCGAAATCGGTGTGCGAGTCGAGCCCGGTCTGTGGACTATCAGAAGAGTGAGCGAGTCACCATCAGGGCTGTAGAATTGGGATTTTAAACCTAGGTTTTTAGTTTTTTTAACCTAAAAAACCTCACAAGTTCAATTTAAGTTTTTAGGTTTTTATTTTTATTGTTGATTAATTAAATAAACTTTAGATTCATATTTTTATTGTGATTTTTGAGATTCATCAACTTTATCTTAATTTTTCACGTGATTATCAGTGTTCTTTTTCACTCGATGCCAGTAACTCACTGGAATGGATACACCAATCGCATAGCTTGAAATCGAAACAAACTGCCCTGTTAATGACATTCATAGCAGACAATTAACAGCGGTTTATTGTTGCCTTATAGTGTCAGTCTTATAATTATGTATTGCTGTTTATAACCAGTTAAAAGTAATGCTTGTAGTTGTCAGGAGTAGGGTGCGTCGTGCATGGTATGTTTTTCATGTGCTTTTGGGTCGTACTTTCGTGTCCGGTCTTCGTATATAAACCTAAAATACCTAAATAACCTAACAACTTCACTAGGTAATTCAAAAACCTAGGTTTTTTCCAACTCTGGTCACCGTCCGCCGACGGCTGCACGCAGGGACTTTCGAACGTCGTCATCGCCGGCAAATTGACTAGCCTGCATGAGATGTGTTTGCGGTAGAAAGCGACGATTCCGCCGTGGCCCGGAACGGATTCACGGACCGCGTCGACGGCTGCGTGTTGGACGGTGCAGCCGGACGCAGACTTAGGTCGTCGCTGCTGAGGTCCCAATTACCGCAAGCACGTCGATTCGCCGATCGTCTCACAGACTGCTATCGTCTTGTTGGACAGAGATTGAGCGTGGAGCCAGTTAACAACTTAACAGCCGCTTTTATGCGTTGAATCTGTAGATAAAATTTTAATATTTGCTGTTTTAGAGCGGCGGCTTTTACAACGAAAAGAAAACCAGTTTTGTTTTAACAAGTATGTCGGTCCTCCTTATTGTCGACTGTCGAGTCGAAATGCACACTGGCCGCGTCGCATGCTGCTCCAGGTGAGTCATGTGACGACGGTGAGCGACCGAGTTGGTCATGTGACGAGTTGACTGGCAGCCACGGTGAGTATGCTGACGGGGCAGACAGACAGAGAGACGGACGGACGCCATACTGTTGCATTACGCGTTCTGTTAGACACAGCCAGCGAAATAATAACTAGTTATTGCTAGCGGACTGTAGCGGTACTGTACGTACCTGTACTTAATAAAAAGCAAAAGGGCCGAAACAACCGCGGCCGAATTTGACCGCTGTCGGCGATTATTAGCGCATATGTTGTTGTTCCCGCCGTGATCTTTTATGCTCAGATCAGTGTCGGAGAGTGAAAATTTAGTATAATCGCGATAAAATTCATTTAAAATGTTCGAAGCTCGGCTTGTTCAAGGTTCGCTGTTCAAGAAGGTGCTTGAGGCAATAAAAGACCTATTGAACGAAGCAACATGGGACTGCAACTCGACTGGAATGAGTCTCCAGGCGATGGACAGTTCGCATGTCAGTCTGGTGTCTTTGTCGCTTCGATCAGATGGCTTCGACACGTATCGATGCGACCGAAACATTTCCATGGGCATCAATCTGGCTAGGTGTGGTGTGCTTACTGTCTGTTACCACAACGGTAGCCAAGTTGTACGTAGTGGTATAGCAGGGATTTCCACATTGAGGGGAACTATTTTCTCTCCCGCCCTTTTGCCCAGATTACCAGTTGTATGGAAAACCTGGAAATATCAGATAATTTAACAGCTGCCAGCGAAATGTCATGTATTTTACCAAAAGACTCTTGTGAGCCTTGTATCAATTTATCCACTTATTATTTCTTTGGGAATATTTTTTGTAGTATTTGCAATGAAGTTAACAACACTCATGAACTAATGCACCAACAAAACATAGACCTTGATGTTTTGCCACAACAATTTTCATAATTAACTGTCACAAAAGTTGCTTTGCCAGACGTAAACGATTTGGTATCAGTTGTCTTGCAATGCACAATGTCTGAATCATTGTTGGCCTCAGTGCTGGTACAAGGAGGTACAATGTATGGCTACATTTAAGTGGCCCAATATCCCTTACCTCACTTTGGTTGCTTGTGCCAATGATCAACGATATAACCACTGCATTGCAGCTGACCGTTGGACATTTTTCGACCATTAATATGAGATCATTTGGTTAGAGATTTTTGATTGTAGTTAATTTGCAGTTTAGCTGATGTCACCTGTCAGATGTACATTTCTGTGATGTGCACCTGTTTGCAGTATGTCAAAGATAATGAAGTGTGCTGGTAACGATGATGCTATTACAGTTAAAGCCAGTGACAACGCAGACACGATCACCTTTATGTTTGAGTCACCAAGTATGTTTACTTACTTTATGTTGTTATTGTTATTTTGTTTTTTACTTTTATTCATGTAATAACCAGGTAACTGTGGTCCAGTGATGGCATTTGGTAACATGCGGGTGTGTGCAATTAGTAAAATGCGGGATACAAGTGTGGGGCTGAAAGTGTTGTGAGGTGGGTAAGTAGAGCGAGTAAGGTTAGGGTTGGGGTTAGTATGGCTACTGTTAGAGTTAGTGTTAACAAAAGTAATTAGCACTTGTGTTAACCCCATATTTTACCCCACAGTTTACCCGTTGTCACACCTGCATCCCCCCTTTTTACCGCTAGTGATAGCAATTTGTGAATGCAATGTACGAGATTCCAGATTTGAATCTCACCGCGGGCAGATGGCGCTTATCATGACAGCCACTGCATCATAGAGACTTTAGACGGGCTGAGCACCCTTACTGCAGTGCCGGGGTTGGCTCAGCCTTCACATTCCAAGTATCATGTTTCAGGTTGGGTCACGTCACGAGCCCTTGAAAGTTGGAATTTTGGCCATTTTCACAGGCTATCTCCTCCCCCATTTATAATGGCAAATGACCACAGACTTTTAAATTAGGGCACAATACCTAAAGCTTATCGGGGCCGGATTTTTAGGTCGACTCCGAGTCGACCTAATAACGGTGTCTCAAACGTTCGTCTGTCCACAAAAAAGTTTCTTCGAATGAAATTAGGTGTGTAGGCAGAGGTCGACGAGTGATGCATGACGGTATGCAGTATGACCCAATCCAAGGTCAAGGTCACGCGCCCTTGAAAGTCGGAAATTCGGCCATTTTCAAAGGCTATCTCCTCCCCCATTTATAATGTGGGCTGGCAAATGACCACGGATTCTTCAATTAGGACACAATACCTAAAGCTTATCGGGGCCGGATTTTTGATTATTGCCCTAGTTTTTGTGTCACGTACTTTGAAGTTGGCAGTAAGTAGGAATCGACCGCCAGTCTCGTACTGGGCTAATTTTTTCAACTGTTGTTGCTGAAGGTGTACACAGGATGATATGTGTGTGAACCCGTAGGCCAAACGTGTTGTGTCAGTAAACACTGCTGTGAAGTTTTTGTCATTTACAGATGGAGAAAAAGTGTCTGATTACGAAATGAAGTTGATGGACTTGGACACAGAACATCTCGGAATACCAGTATGTAGATATATGTGTAATTGTAACTTGTGTCTGATTTAAATCATAAAAATCTGATTTTTATGATTTTTTAATAAAATCATGATTTTTTCCAACCCTGGTTGTGGGGAGATGAGAGGGATTGGGTATGGAGTAGGGGAGAGCACATAGCAAACATTATTAGCTGCATTGAAGCTAGTATTACAAACAGCAGTTTTGCAGTGTGTGGCATCAGTGTGCAACATTTTATAGCAGTCATATATGAGGCTAGGGAATGGTTAGTTTGTAAAATGGGAAGTTACAGGATGACATTTTCTTGAATAAACTCATCAGTTGAAAAAAAGCATAACTGTTAACGATTAATACTACAAACAACCGTAATATTTACCTAAAAATTAGTGATGTTTCTTCGCTAGGGGTCACTATAGTTGTAGCAGCGGAGAGTAGTAGGTAGTCGTAGACATGGGAGAGCAGGGAGACCCCCTCGTCTCTATTTATGACGTCTTGTGCTTCCTGTCGGATTTTGACAGCCTCTCTGATCCACCGTGTTGTCCGATCAGATTCCCGGCCAATAATTGTCACCTCCTCCCAGTCAATGATGTGAAAATCACGTCTGGACATCCAACCATCCCTACTTGTAGTAATCACACAATCTTGCAAGGTGACATGGAACTAACATTTGGATATTATTTTAACTGTTTTTATTATGCTTTCGCCACCCGACTTTCGGTAAAGGCATTATGTTATCAGCTGTCCATCTGCCACTTTCGTTCGTCTGGACGGATCTTGTTACCACGATATCTCATGAATGGCTTGAGCAATCTCGATGAAACTTACAATGAATATTCATTAGCCCCTACTGATGATCTGGTTAGATTCTGGAGATCAAAGGTCATGGGCACAGCAGGCCGTCGAGGTGGTGAAGGAATCCACGTCGACACTGCTCAAGGTCCATCTTCTCGTTTTAGATTTACTTCAGGTTGGGCTCATTCCACCAAAAGAGAAGATTTCGGGAAAATTGTGTGGAGCCGGTTTTTACAGGCCAGATGGCCTTCCCTGTGTGACCGATCATTCTCTGCCGCCGCTGCATGGGCGTGGAACAGTCTGCTGTCAGCCGTATAGGCTGCATCATTCACTGTTTACTCCTGTCAGTAGCTCATTGCTACTTACAGAATACCGCAGAGATACAATAATGCCTAACAAATGTACTGAAATCAGTTTACAAAGTCTTGTAATATGTCCTGTGTTTTTTGTCAGGATGTTCTGCAAAATGTCCTGTTTTTTGGTCTCTGCTGGGATCACTGGACTGTGTAAAGTGCCCTGCAGCATTCCGCGTGACAGTGTCACTTAAATAAAGTACATTTTCGATAAGAATTTAATAATAATCACCCAGCCAACAGTGTCGATGCGCTGAAGGGCATGCTGGTACTGCTGAGTATAATTGATGGTATGGTGATTTGTAGGAGACGGACTACAGCTGCGTCATCAAAATGCCGTCTGCAGAGTTTCAGCGCATCTGTCGCGATCTCAGTCAGATCGGAGAATCAGTCGTTATTTGCTGCACGAAAGAAGGTGTTAAGTTCTCTGCAAGTGGCGATCTCGGAACAGGTATCGCTGGCTGTGTTGTGATAAATGTCATTAATAAGATGGTGCATACAGCTTGTGTTGATAATGTATGCTGTTATTTACCAGCATGACAACATTTAGCACTGCATTTTCATGTTGTTCTGTTGTGTATTATTTTCAATAATCGTTTGAATAATTCACACGTTTATGCATGTTATGTGGTGTATTTTTGCCTCACAATGGGCCAATCTGATAATGATATGCTGGAATCACTGCAGAAACGACCAGTCAAAATCATCGTCAGCAACATTGACCCCGTTCACACTTGCAACAATGTAGAAACGACATTGTTGAATGCTACAAAGTCGAATGTTGCTTCGGCATTGTTGCCGTTTTTGGCAACAATGTCGAAGCAACAGGCAACAAGGATTTTATAGACAGAAGATAGAACGCAGCTGATCTTGTCGTAATTATCTACTACCAGAGCAACGTGATGCTTTAAATAAACTGTGTCGCACAAATATATAAAACTGTTCTTAGCTAAAACGGAATGGTTTCATAACTCTCGTATTCCCAATTGCAAAGCAAAATTCCCGCAGCACTGACTATGATGTTGTTTTGGTGTTATAGTCTTTTAGCTGAAACTGAATTTTATTCTTGTTTTAATCCAGTATTTATTGCTGCCATACGAAATAAACTATTTGGATTTTAAAAATTGCACCATGTTCGTTAATTGGAAAATTATTGAATTTTTATGTGCAGCAAAAGTATGTGAACAATAAAACTAACTTGAAAACATAGGCAGTTGTATCAACATGCAGACCCACACCAGCAACGGTCACAGGTAGAACAGCATAGGGTTACGGGATAGCGGCTATAGTCACTAGCTAGCAACTAGCAACCGTGCACTTTGGCCTCTGGGTCAATGCATGCCGATTGACTGCTATAGAATATATGTGTACCAAGTTTGGTGTTGATAGCTCACGTCGTTTTCCTTTTAGAGCGTGGACAAACAGACAGGCGCGTCTGTATGCCCTGCCCATGCTTAATGCCTGCAGAACTTAACGTTGTTCCTAAAAAGCTGTCAGCAGGCATGTTTTTATGATGATGTTGTTTGCTGTGGCTAGGTAATATAAAGCTTGCACAGAGCGCTAACGTTGACAAGGAAGAGGAAGCAGTTACCATTGAGATGCAGGAGCCAGTGGTATTGACGTTTGCACTGCGATATCTCAACTTCTTCACAAAGGCAACCCCGTTGTCACCGCAAGTCTGTCTGTCCATGTCGGCAGATGTCCCACTGGGTATAACACAGCACTGTTAATTACTGTTTGATTGATTGTGTTAAGGTTTTACATCCCACCCAACACAAAATAGGTCATTTCGGAGATGGTGTTCCTAGTCCTAGACTTGGCTAAGTACTGAAAAACCGAATCTAAGAGTAACACAGCAAAAGCAAACATGCATCTGTAACAAAGTATTCTGTAACACAAAATGAACACGAAAAAACTAAAGCCAGGTTTGGTGGCCTCTTGCAACCGCTGGCCTGGAAACGGAGCTGGCCTATTCTTAAGGAATAGTTCTGAATAGCCTGTTGCGAAAGAGAACTGGTGGGATAAGTGGCACAGATTTTTTACAGTCCGTATGCCCTCCCTGTCATCCTACCAACAGCATTAGAGCACTGAATGGAACCCAAGTACCTGACCAGTGACGTATTCCTGGGGGAGGTGCCAGTAGGCCATGGCATCGCCCTTTGAAAGTCAAACAATAAAAATCCATTTTTCTATGCATAGAGACAAGCCTCTTTTATTATGAAAATCGACATTAACTGCTGTAAAAAATTACTCCATTTTGTCAGTGAATAATTAAATTCTGCAAATAATGTCCAATTTTTTTTACTATGGTTGCTTGATTAGGGTGTCAATACTCGCTGGCATCCCCCTCAGTTGAATTTGCATATGCCACTGCACAGACTCCCAGCTACAGAAGACCACCCACCCTGTGACTTCATTATTTCGTGATCCACCGTCTGATTCATAAGGGGTGAGGACATTTCGAACTATCATTCATTTACTCCAGCTCTTAGGTCACAATATCCAAGCTTCATACTGGTAACACGGTTTTAATTTTGTAACTAATTTCCAATGGCTGGCTGCTTTCCATTCTTAGGAGTGTATTATAGTAAATTATTTAACCTATTTTATGGCAAGTAATTACGCTGTTTGTGTAAGTGCAATCAAAATTGTTTTGACCAGTATTGTGCAAATTAAAGAATGTCAAATAACATCGAGATTATTAGAGGTGTCCAAAGTTACGGTATACATATATGTAGTGCAAGTAATTACTGTATTTCCACGTCATCTTACAGTAACATTAAGTGGTACTTGTCGAAATTTTGGATGGGGCAATGATATTCTAATGGGCCTTATATATTGTACAGTCTGTATGTGTGGAAAGTCACACCTAGTCATCAATAGCCACCATTAAAGCCATCACATAAGTGCCACATGATCTATTCTATACATATTCGAGAATCAGCAGAGGGATGTTTGATTGAAAAGGTAGTGCATTGCAAGCAGACCTCGGATACATTGCTGGCATCAGAACAGACATTATTTGGCTTCAGTGCTGCAGACAAATTCAGTGTTCAGGTTGGCGTATCTGTGGCCTCTCAAATGGGGATTGCATGATAATAAAGATATTTGTATGTATCGGAAACTAATAATTTATAATAATTAAGTCAAGATTGCCCATGTATGCCGTTCGGTATTGTAAATGTGGCCATTGTTGATAAACATTTATTGTCAGTTGCAAGATAAAACTGAATCTTACCGTTGATTTATATTGTAATGCTGTATATTACAGTTGTCGAGTATAAGATTGGTGACATGGGCTTCATTCGATACTACCTGGCACCGAAGATCGAGGATGGCGAAGATGCATCGTGATTTACTTCATTGCCTCGAGCTGGAACTTAGTAGTGGAAACATTAAGCAGATATTATCACTTGATGTTCAGTGTCTCTGGTATTCTGCTTCTCGGACAGTTTCGGAAGTGTTTGCACAGCTGAAGTGAAGTTCAATGATTTTGACTGATATTTATTTCATAAAAGATATTTTAAAATGCAGATCTTAATCACTGTCTGTTCTCTTTATAGCTGTGGTGTTGTGAAGTCTTCTTCAACACTTGACTGATAATAAATGTGATCAGTGTTATATTGCAATATGTGCTTCTTTTTCTACTAGGATCTAAGAAGTTGTTACTCCACTGTATTAGAAAACTCATATGTAATAACCAACAGAATAATTAAACTGTTGGTTGCTGATTTTAAGTAATACTTTTAAGATGCATATCATTTTCAGTTGTGTTTTACAGGGCAGAAAAACCAACTTGTGTGGGATTCTCTCCATAACTCTGGATATATAACTCTACATTTATTCAGTTGCAATGTTAGCTAACATTGAACTTTGCACAGTTTTGAACCAGTGTGTATCTCCTGAGTTATCTTTTAAAACACTTTGCAAAAAGAAAAAAGTGAAATGTTTTCCCCCATAAAAATAACATTAATAGCAATAATTTTGCTGTACTTTGCCATTTCCATCAACGGAGCATACCTTAAGATCTAGTTGCTGTGGAGCATATCCAGTCACTGCTGTGTGATTGCTAGGCTTTGATGACAGCCCACTAAAGGAGAGTTAACAGTAACTGTTGGCTTAAGTTGCACAAAATATACTACAACATAAAATTAAGCCAAAAAAACTACAGCTATGTTTGGTCGCCTCTATGACCTTTGGCCTGGAAATGGAACCGGTCTATTCTGGAAGAAGTCGATAGATAAGTCAGGAAGTAAGAAAGAATGAATGCAGGTTAGGTAACCATACGGTGGCTACGTGCAACAAATAGGGCTTTTGAACTAATGCGTTAAGAAATTAATCGTGATTAAAAAAATTAACGCCACTAAAATTTTTAACATCGTTTGATTTTACTATTCTACATATTTTCTGCCAATGCCATTTATTTTCTATGCTGAGACGTGAAATTTTGGCATCCGCGCTCGTTTACGTCCGCAGCTGTGCTGTCCGACAGGCGTCCATGGACAGTCGACATATAGTCTTATCAGCAACAATGTACTCTGTTCTGTCACGGACTAAAAGCCTTCAGTGCAAAAGGAATGAGTGGTGTTAAGAGTTACACAGATTAGGTTTATATAGAACAGTTTTAGTTAATTCCAAAATTGAAACTGCATGAAATCAACATTCATTAAGCACGCGCCCTATGTGCAACTGACGACCATAGAAGGATGCGTCAGTGTCCGGACGTTAACGTCTGCAACTACAATGCGTCCGTTCGTGGACACGTGAAAGGCTTGCGCTCGCGTCCCCATGTGCGCTTGCACATTAGTCATTTATTACCCCTTATACGTATCGCGCGATTGGAAAAAATCGCTCAACAGCATAGTAACTAACTATGGTATAGCCTAAGAATGCATGCACACCTATATAATGAGCAGTTCCTACACGGTTGACTGGATCGGGCTTTGATCTTGCTTGGCTTAGTTGTCTTCCGAGCACCTCCGCGTCTTCAGTGTACTTGGTGCTGTATGTAGAAAAAATTTTTTGATTACATCCTTTGCTTTACCTTTTAGGTGCTGAGCCTGTGAGATTTGCCCTTGACCTGGCAGACTATCATCCTTCAGTGCTATTACACTGTTGGTTGGGTCATCTGACCTGTAATATCGTCTCCGAAATGACCTATAATGTGTCGAGTGGGACGTTAAACCCTACAATACCAATACCAATGCATAATGAGCCCTCCGCCTACACTCCTTTTGTAGTAAGGTAACCATATGGTTGACAAGAAGCTCAGCTAAGAAGTTACAAGCAGATTACTCCTGATACGACCAGTTGTTGAATCATGCTGAATGCGACTGAATGTAAGACAATCCTTGCATTTTAACCATCTAGATTTTTTTTGTTACAGAAAACAAAGCTGTATCAAGCAAAAGTTATGGTAAAGATGAAATTCAGGTAGTGTTAACATCCAAGACAAAAATAGTCAAAAAAACGAGTTACTGTTGACTACCATAGTCCACTTTGGTTATCACAACATACACTTTCTTTAAAAAATGTTGCTTCCATAACGTGAAATCCATCTAATATTGCAGTCAAGTGTCAAACACTCAACACGTTGTCATGAAATTTGTTCATTCTATGCAAACAAGTATACGTAATGATAATTTGATACTGACCGGCCGCACTAGATCAAAACTTTACAATGCAGATACGATGAAAAAGAAATATCGAAGAACGCGACACTGTATAATTTTCCTATTATGCACACACTGCTGCACTGCGGTTTTCGTTATCTAATAGTTATCACACAAGATTGGATGATCAAGCAAGCCATGGATACATCAGCTGCACTGCTGATGAGTTGTATCACAGTACCAAATAAGCAAACGTAAATGTGACATCCTACAACAAAACTGGTGACCGAAATGTTACACTGCCATGATGGTGCAGGCAGCGTGGTGTCGTGCAAAAATTAACTAAACCGATGAAAACAGCCGCAAACAGCTGGACGACATTTCTTGATCACATTGCGTACTTGCTGGTCCATTCCTTTGCTAGTTGGTTATATCGTGCCCGATCGGTTTTGTACATCTTGGCGATCTCGGGTACTAACGGGTCGTCTGGATTTGGGTCCGTCAGCATTGAACAGATAGAAAGTAATACTGCAAATATATACACATCAAACAGTGAGAAGAGACAGGCGTACCTAATTACAGTAAAACTTATTAGAACGGACCCGGTTATAACGGACACTCACTTAATACAGACTTCTGGTCCCGGCCGAGTTTCTATTAATGGCAATGTAGGATAATACGGTTAAAACGGACTTTCGTATATCACAGACCAGTTTGTCGGTCCCAACATTAGAGACAAACGCTGGATACAACAGACAGATTGAGATCACGACCAATGCCAGCGCGCCGTGACAGAACGGCCGTCGTCGCGTCGTGATTATGTAATCATGCTGGACACCAGCCGTTTTCAATTGATATTGTCTCTAAAGACCATGGCACTAGTTTACAATTGCCTGGCGTGATAACATCGGCTTTCACGTGGTTGTGTTACTTCGAGTTCTGTCACTAGCCATCTCCTGCCCTCAGCAAACAGACGGTCACTGCCGGGATGGGGGTAGGCAATTTTGTTGATTATAGACTGTCTGTCTGAATGAACAGTTCAAGCTCCCGTCTATTTTAAGGTATGTCTAGTTTGGATGTAATGGACTTCGGATACAACGGACCTTTTACAGTGGTTCCCAGAAGTCCGTTATAACAAAGTTTTCCTGTAATTAATATCACTGCATGTTTCCTGGTGTCGGAAATATGATACTGGTGTCGGAGAGCCGGATGAAAGGGAGCAACGCCCCTTCCATCAGGAGCCTGGTGGTGGATTAAGACACGATAAGGCCAGGCCACTGGCTAGGATTAGTGCTTCGTGTTAACTTCAGTACTTTCACAATGACGGTTGGGTGGCAGGAAAGACATCCTGCCTGTAAAAATCCACATCCATAATCCCAAGGGATTCTGTTCCAGAACAGGCAGAGGAGGAACTGGCTGACCCACGTTCGTGTGGAAAAATGGAAGTAGTAGTGGTAGTGGTGGTTCCTTTTACCTTTGATGCTTTCACATTTGATTGTCTAACAGGAAGAAAGTCTTGCCCGTAACACTTTTAGTAGAACAAACCCAACTTTTTAGAGTTAATTCCAGAAAGAAAACTAGTTAAACAATGCGTCGCCCTAACGCGACGTAACCATACTGGCCCGCCATGCAATGTCGGCCACCCATGCGACCGGCCCGCTGGCAGCGTTACAGACGATGACAGATGCCAGCAAGCAAAACAATACTGGCCCATGATTAGGCGGGCCAGTAACAAAAATTGAAAGTAGTTTTATAGTAGTAGTAGGAGCAGCAGAATTATGGTAAAGCACGTAGGTATTCCCTGTCCTTCAGTGCCTACAGGGGCCGGTGAGCTGATCTCTGGTTTACTATGCAGTAATTACCGGCAGGTGACGTTAAGTCATAAACCCTGTAGTAGACTGCCACTTCTTTCTGCCATGCCCATGCAGTTAACTTCCCAGCACCAATTTATATGGCACGCAGAACACGGGCACGTGTGGAAATCACTTGCCCTGGGCTGCTGCATGACAGTGGATCAACCAGGTATTGAACAGCCAACCTATCCCTCGTACCAACACCGATCTGGCACAACGCACCTTATGTCGCGGCTCCTTCCATCTGGAACTCTCTGCCTGCTGAACGTCGACTGCGAATGCACTGCTGCATTTACATGACACTTAAACAGGGTGCTTACAACTCTGGAAAATCTGGAAAACTCAGGGAAATTTGAAATATACTCTGGAACTTTTTGAAAATCAGATGGTATGTTTCGGTGACGCAATCTGAAACCCACAACAAGCCGAGCATAGATTGGTTGGGGGACACAGTGGGTGGAGCCGGTCACCATGCTCCTTAAAAATATATTCCGTAATTCTGCATTAGAGCAAGAAAGGTACCGAAATGGCTGGTAAGGTGGTTCGTTAAATTGTATGGAAAAAACTGTTTACAGGGTCTGGAAAACTGAGGGAAGTTCATTTTACCAAATTTGTAAGCACCCTGTTAAAGACATCTGTTTGCCCTTAACTAGTCATCCGTCACTGCCAACAGCACCACTGCGTCTTTGGACCCTTGGCACTATAAATGCTGTTACGTTATCCACACATGCTGATAGGCAAGGTGCGGATATATCGTTTACTGTTCGTTTTTTTTGTAATTTTGTGTGTTTGTACGGTTACGGATTTCTATGCCGAGGATTAAGCTAGTGGCATCAAATTTTGCACAGTGGTTCAGGGGCGTCCTGGGCAGGGAATCTCGCATTTTGGGGAACTTTGCTCCCGAGAAGCCCAAAATCGGATGAATCGGCACACAGCAAGTGAACGTAGGATTGTGTAGATAACCGTCAGTGCCCTTCACTGATGGTACTTGTTGTTAATATTAGTACAATTAAAAGGGAACCGGTAAATGCAGATTTATCTGAAAAACGGCTGTTAAAACAGAAGTAGTTAGTGCTAAGTGCCAACACATGCCACTGCAGAGATTAATATCGATACCATAACATCACAGATGGGATGCAAACCTTTACTGATGGTCAATGCTGGTGACCACTGCGACCGAAGTATATCCAGACAGATGCTGCCGTTACTGTTGATATTCGGATGATAAATTCGTGTAGTGAATGCAACCTGAAGTTGCACATTATAACTCTAAAGATCACCATTGAGGCATCCTTGTACAAACATGAAAACTTAATAGGCAGTGGAGACGTGGATGGCTGCGGAGGAAAGTGGAGGAGAAAGGCTGCAGCATAATAGGCTGCTGCTGGATTACCATAAAATTAGA
>Ga0209780_1001166_pt1 | contig 16705 bp, 8 predicted proteins | sample WorMetexBAHAMAS2_FD_187384 | JGI IMG/M metagenome (GOLD analysis project Ga0209780, IMG submission 187384) | Marine gutless worms symbiont microbial communities from Max Planck institute for Marine Microbiology, Germany - Inanidrilus exumae... | ecosystem: Host-associated > Annelida > Digestive...
CTGCCTGAGTAGGGTGCACCAACGTCACAGACGACAGACAGACAGCCAGACGACAGACGGAATTGCGATCGCATATAGCAAACGTAACGTAATACGTTGACGTTTGCTAAAAATTGATTCTAGAATAATTTGTGGAGCTGCTCGTAATACTCATTCTGCACCTCTGCTTGAAGCACTGAACTTAGAATCACTGGATAAAAGAAGAACTGATCATATAATATCTCTTATGGACTCCATTATTTCGGAAAACTGCCATCCAGCCTTATTGAATATGTTCACAGTACTGCAAAACGGCAATGTTTCTACTGATCAGCAAGCTCGGATTGGGATCGGAAAGCGACGTTTCTGTGTATTTGCGCCAGGAGAGTACAACTGTTCAATGACCTAACGTCATTGAACCCTCGAGCAGTGGAAGAGGGACCGGATATTAAAAGAAAATTGGCTACAGTAAATGTCAGCTTCTGAGACTGTTTGAAGAATTGCAAGACAGTTCGACAGCATTCGGCACAGGAGTCCAACTGTTATCGAGGCAAAAGATATCAACCAACCAACCAACCAACCAGTTAAATATTTGCCGTGACGTATAGATATTCTATAGAACAGATGTTTACTGTTTACAGTTTTACAGTAGAGTCGTTAAAAGTAATATTTGGCGAAACCCGGGCAAAATTCCCGACAAACGTTTTTTGTTTTCTTTAGACGTATAAGGTCCAGTTGTGTATGTTGAGAGAGTTACACCGCTATCTTTTACTGGGAAAAGATGTTATTCGTGGTCGAAGTTGACGTCCTGTCTGCTGAGCGATAATATGATAATATGGTATCCCAGTGGCAAAAATGCCGTCCAGACAGCACCGTAACTCCAAGTCTAGAGTGCCGTCAAGTTTTTATCTATATGATGACGGCCTACTGTAAATGATACGATTAGGCATAGGGTTAGGATTAGGGTTTAGGGTCAGTGTTTAGGGTTAGTAGTGTTAGGGTTTAGGGACAGTATTATGGTTTAGGGGCTAAGGCTGAAAGTAGACATCAACTACAGTTGGGTAATCCTCCAGTTTAGGTGCGTAAATTATTTCCCGCCGACTGTGTCGGTTAGGGTTAGTGTTATGGTTAGGGTCAGTTTAGTGTTGTTATTACCGCTAACAAGTAAAACTAAACTGACCCTAACCATAACAATAACCCTAACCGACAAAGTAACGCTAACCAGTCGGTGGGAAATAATTTACGCACCTAAACTACAATGGTCTTCACTAGGTGGCCGCTGATGGCGTTACGTGCCGTCGCATATGCCATATTTTAAGGTTACGTTTAGTTAAGTTTGCTGTTGTCGTCTGGCCATCTGTCACACGCCGGTATTGTTACTATTGTACCAAAATGGCTAAACCACATTTTGGACATTTTGTATCGCCTGTCATATCTACGTGGTGGGTGGGTATATAGACTTCAAATTTGGTAGATAGGCTGATCGTAACAAGTGCTAGCCCACGGATGGCAATTGGCAAACCATCCATGAAATGGGCATGGTGAGGTCACGTGAACCAATTAAATTTAGGTGGACACTGGACACCAATCATATCTCTTAAGCTACAGTCGTCAAATTTTGTCCACAGGTGGGCTGTGTCAAGTCCCAGCATAAGTATATCAAATCACTCTTAAAGGGGCATGGTCAGGGTCATGAGACCCACTTTAAATTTTGAGGCACCCAAAGATATTTCTGGCGTGGATAAAATTTTGCCCCAATCATATATTTGGAATTGGTAAAGCTAGGTACTGGTACTTCAAATTTTGTGTGCTGATTGACGCACAGGAGTACTAATGCATGAAAAGTCATGCCTTCAGTATCACGTGACCTCATTAGATTTCCGGAAGTAAAAATGATAATATTTCGTTAACGTTGCAAGATAGAGAGCGAGATAGTTGCAATAGAAGAGGACTAATAAGAAATCGTATGTGGCCTATTGAATGACATCACTGAATTTTGTGGAATGAACACAATACAGTATTTGGCTCTAAGGCTATCTGTGATAATTATACTGTGTGTTATCTACATTTGAGATTATATCATTGGTTCTACAGAGATAATACCGTACCGTGCACATATGGGCAATATCAGATGTCAAGAAGAATTATAGGGGTAGATCGGCGATCTACAGATAGACTTCGATAGCAGGTATGCATTGCATTTCCGGTTGAAAATTAAATCGTTTCTTAGCTTACAGCATCGTTTTCTATCGTTAGTAACTCGCTAAATGGTTTCCAGGGACGGACCTATCTGTAACAATAACCCAGGACATTTTCTCTTGCGATGTGGTAATTATTCTGGAATATGGAATACATATTACATTGATTAACAATATTAAAGATTGCAAGATAAACAGTCCATAACTATACTGACTGAAAGTCTACTTCTTGCACCACCATTAGAAAAGAACATAAGAAAGTCAGATTGTGTTTACATCAAAGATTGTCTGTTTGACTTTATATCAAGCAGTGATCGGAAGATATAGCAGCCACCTCGAGTCTCTACTATGTGTTATCTACATTTGAGATCATACCATTGGTTCTACAGAGATTTTACCATTGTGTTAATACCATGAAGTTTATACTTGGATGATACCGTGCACATATGGGCAATATCAGATGTCAAGAAGAATAACCCAGCTACATCAGCAAACGGGTAAAAAAATTGGCCCACTCAAGAACCCCGCTATGCGCCTCCGCAAAAAAATTCCCTTCATTAATGTGAAAACAACCTTTTTATGGGTGTTAATATCACCATCACTGTGTCGGTTAGGTTTAGTGTTACTGTTAGGGTCAATTTAGGTTGATGTGTTAGCAGTAACAGTTTGGTGGCGTTAAGTGTCGCCATCTCGTGAATTAAACCGGCGATCTACCTCTATCAATTTTCGAAAGCAGTTTAGGTGGATCGACGATCTTCTGCTATCAATAATTATAGCGGTAGATCGGCGATCTACCACTATCACTTACCATTAATTTAGCTGAATTGTACTACTTTCTTATTACCTAACATCTCTGAACATATTTATCCACTGAGCTGTTGTGTTTTGTTGTTAATGCTGCATGTGCAGTTGGTAATCCATTTCCACCATGTGTGATATGCACTTCGACCAATATATGCAGACATACTTGTCACCGAATGTATTCCGTCTGTTATGTGAAGTTGGTGTACATCGTCGTGAACCCAGTGCTGATATAGAAATGTCAAACGTGCTGGTTGATGGCTTGTTAAACTGGTCGGCACTGTCGTCAAAGTTATCAGCAACTGTCAACACCAGTGAAGGATATAAACACCAAGTGCATATTTTGGCTCCAATTTTTCATGAAATTCGTCACTACTACACTGAAATATCGGAAATAGATTTTGAGATGAAATTTGGTAAATACTTTAATTGGACAGCAGAGCCATCGAAGGCAGTTAAATGTTTCAGCATTGTTCGAAATGCAGCAAGCACAGCTGTTAACCATGCATTGCTCCTAATAACTGCAATCCTTGAACATGCTCTTGGCGATCTTGTTTTGCTGCGTACCACACGATGTCCATTTCTGCTGCGCGATCTGTTAATGATGACAGAATTAGAAGATATTTTGTCGCAGGAAGTAGTTCAGCTGCTGCAGACACTCATGGGACCACCTGTGTCATTAAATTTGCGAAATGTTGTCTGGCATGGTTTCACAAGACCAGGGGAATTGGACATACAGTATGTGTATGTTATGCTGTGTGTTGCTGTCAGTATTGGAAAACTTCTTGAAGATCAACAGATAGATGAAATTACTCGTCGAGACATGTTTCAAATAAGTGTGCCGACTTTGTTCTCAGGCATTGATCTCTCACAGTTAAATGATGCAATGCAGTTATTTGCACACAGTGCTTTTATAGCTCCATCAGTTGTTGAATTCTGGCATTTGAGTCTAGAACTTTTTGCCTCGTGTCAATATGGTGAGTGTGTGGTAGTTCTTCTTCCTCAACTGGAACTGGCACTGCGTAGAGTTTTTGTAGCAGTAAATGGATGTTCAGACAGGATTCTGACTGCGGAGAATACTGTTCTTTATACTACACTTGACGAAATACTGGACAAAGTATTACCTGATGGTTCGGAAAATCAGCTTATATCAGCTATTGGCAAACCTTATCTGACACTTTTGCTGGATTGTTTTAATTATCCACTTGGACCATGTGTGCGTAACCATGTTAGCCACGGTGAAGTACTGCTTGCAGACATATCGAAAGATACTGCTTTGCACTTGATTTGCGTATGCATTGCTTTTGCATCAAAGTTCTGTTGTGGTGATTGCAGTAAGCAAAACACAGAATTGGTCCAGTCAGTCTGCAACAAAGCTGACAGTTACGAGTCATTTTACCATCCAGTATCCGTTTTAAAGCAACAGACACTTCTGGTTGCCAGGAGCCTTTCGCTCTGGCACTTAACGCCACAACCCGCCATTGGTGATCTAGTAGCGGACTGCACTCGAGATACCTTAGATAAAACCAAACTTACTCAGACACTAGCAGAAAATGCTTCTAAAGCTATTGAAAACTATGTCTGTGTGTTGTCGGCAGATGATAAAATAGACAAGTCAGATTGTTATCAGTTGTTAATAGTAGATGATTTCACTGCAGAAGTTGAGAAGTCTCTGAGAAATTCACAGCTTAACACTTTATATCGATATCACCACAGTACACTGCCCAGTCGAGAAGAGGAGATCATTCGTTTGTTATTACAAATTGTAAAGCTGTGTGTCTGTATATCTGAACAGATTCTAGACATCTCAGAAAACCGATATAAACTGTGGCAAGCAAAACAGCTGCGATCCAGGCAAAGAGCAAACTATAAAAAATTTCTAACAAGTACTGTGTCAATGTCTATCACCATCCGGCTAATCGTTGTTGTAATTTTGACTACAGTTAAACTTTTCGATGAGCTTAAACACGAGGCTGTAAAGCAGCAGCGACTGATAAAACTCTTTAAGTATGTGCAAAAGTACTGTGAGAATATGCTTAGCTATACAAGGACAGATACAAACAAATGGGATGAAGCAAAGGCTTTATCATGTGAACTTTCCACTAAAGTGCAATTTTTAAAACTTGTATGATCATGACTTATGAAATTGGTGGTGTTTTTGTCGTGTCAAAGTGATCTTTATTGTGTGTAGTTTGTTTTTGTCATGTTACAGTGACATTACGTATTCCCTTTTTGGCCATAAAGCCTAATTTCATGTCTTTGATGTTGTACCGTAATGTGACCTTTATATTCGCTGTTCTCATTCCGTATTAAGGCTTTGTGTAACAGTTTCTCTGTTATCTGTTGCTTTTGCGATATTCATACCATTCAGAATTCAACAATAAGATGAATTTTATGCTTAATCGTTGCTTTTCTCAACGAAATATTTGAACAAGATGAGTAGATGACCCTTGATTTCAGGCGCTGGGCAATGCATCTATTGATGTCAAACATATTTTGGTTTTGTTGTCTATTAAAACTCAGTTAATTGCAGTTTTTAAAATCTTGAGTCAGCTCTAATTATGGCCGCCGAAGGCAAGGCCATTATATTTTACTGCTGTAATTTATTTTTTAAATTTTGTCAGCATAGATGAAAGACCAGCCATGGGATCTCAAGCAAACTTGGCCAGTAGGTCGGTGGTGGTATAGATTTACAAATGACCCCCAAACATTTTGGGGGCCCTCCCCCCAAATTTTGGGTGCAAAAAACATCACATTTTGGACCACTTTTCAATGACTTCCACACTCGACACCGCATATCTGCGATACAAAACGTCGCATCAACAAACAAAAATGCTGGTGTCAATGTACAATGTATACCCTACAAGTTGACCTACTGTTCGTGACCTTTGACCCAGAAATGTCTGAGATACGTTCATCATTGTGACACACCCTTCAGCGACCATTACATTGCAACCATCAAAGTTGCGACATGTCTAGTTTAGATAGCTGTAAGATTGTGATTATCAGACTACTGTATTGGACTCTTTTTCTGTTCACTGATCCAAGAAAAATGTCGACAGCTTTTTGTCACTTTCCTAAGACACTAAGAACATAAGGACTAATAAAGCATAAATTAAATATGAAACTGTTGTCACTTAATATTTATTTTCCAGTTAATTAAATCATGGAAGCACCTTTATCCCATAAATCAGGAGCTGTCAGTTGGAGATGTACTGCTTTATGGTACTGTATTTTGACACTTGTTTTCTTGAGTAAGCAGAAAGTAGCTACCGAAGCTGGTGTGGTGTCTGCAGTAGTACTCTGTCAATGGTTGGTTGATTTAACAGTGCTTTCAACATAATTTAGGTCATATCGCGCCTTTAAGGTAGAACTATATTATAAATATTAAAATTTAATAAGTATTAATTCTTGGGGTAAGAGAATTAAAAAGACAAAATAACAGTAGATTTACAGTAAATAAGAAAATTGAAATTAGGTAGATTATTTCATTGAAAAAGTATAATTTGTCTCAGATTTCTTTTTAGAAATTATACATGATTATATAAGTTGATTTTTAAAATAAAATTTAGTATATTTTGACTGACTGAAAATGTTTTTAATGTCAGTAAAGGAATAGTATTGATGTCGTGTTTGACCATATGAAATATATTCTGTTAGTATGTGTTGGACAGACAGAAGTTGATGTCAGTGGTAGCATGAGAACACTCAACAATCTGATTTGGGTTTACAGGGGAAAGGGGTAACACAAACCCACTACTTAACAGACAAAAAGCTTGTAAGTTTACTATTTGATAATTGTTGACACTTTGTGTATATAAATACATAAAATGCCCAGAACACTTCAATAAATGATTTATTACTCAAATGATCACTCACCAGAAATAGCTGTGACAAACGTTATGCAGTTCTTTCATAAGGAAATTAAGCAAAATACGACACCGAAACCATCGTGTCAGCAGTTCCATTTTCTAGCTGCCAATATAAGACACTGAGTATTGTACTAAATGTCAACTATGTGATATACCAATTAGCAGTAGCAACACACTATCACACATGCAATACTAGTCACCGGGATACTGTGGCACAAGGTTCACTGTAATGCAGAGGTGAAATCATACACTGTATAATTATCAATAACTTGACATGTTGTAACTTTGACAGTTGCAACGTAATGGCCGCTGAAGGGTGGGTCACAATGATGGAACGGATCACAGCCGTTTCTGGGTCAATGATCACGGAAAGTAGGTCACGATTCAGGGGACACACTGTACATTGACACTAGCATTTTGGTTTGTCGATGTGACGTTTCATTGCGGAGATATGCGGTTTTGAGTGCCGAAGTTGCGAAAAAGTGGTCCAAAATGTGAAGTTTTTGCGCCCCAAATTTGGGGGAGGGTTGCGCCGAAATTTTTGGGGGCATTTGTAAATCCACACCACTTCTGACCTACTGGCCAAGTTTGGTTGAGATCCAATGGCTCGTATTTCATGTATTCTAACGAAATAAAAAAATAAAATAAATTACAGCAGTAAAATACAATGGCCTTGCCTTCGGTGGCCATAATAATAATAATAACCACGACAATGAATGCGGTGCCATCATCAATGCACAGCCATTGCAAGAATTTATCCAGTTCATTTGATGGCACCAGGATGGCGAGGTGGCACTAACCCTCAGACAAAGCCAACTGGCTGAAAGTCTTTCTATTGGCTGATGCCATCCAACCACCATTGTCATTTGTTATTATTAGTCAGCGAGAAAGGTGATACTCCTGTATCATGCCATGGAGGTTATCGACCCAGGCCTGCAGTAAGGGTGTGTAGCCCATGCTGAAGGCAGTATATCACAGTGGTTGTCACGACAAAAAGCCAGTGATGGGATTTAGTTCTGGAATCTCTACTGTGACCTGCAATGACTGCAACAAATTATAGTCATATAAGATCAAAACATAATACTGAAATACTGAATATACTATCGCACCAGCAAGTGGTGTGCATGCTGCAGGCATTAAAGTTCACTTTGTATTTGAAACTGCACGCAGCAGTATTGATCATATTCATATGTAATTACCATAACAGTATATATTCTGCTATTTACTTATAAGAAGAAGATTTTCGTATAGACTGCTAATGTCTACTGCGAGGGAGCTCATCCCCTTTTGTGGCACTTTTAGCCAGCGAGGGCCGTTGGACCCAATTAAACCAGGAAATGACCGAAGATCAGTATGCCAGCAGTCCTGATGATGGCCTACCGTTATGCAGAACTCGCTGTTTCTTCCCTAGTGGTGGCCGAAACCATCGCCACTACTCACTGCACTTACCCATAGAGGGATGGCCAGGCTGAGTTGGCCTAGGAGGCTGGTTACATACCAAGGTGGTATGCCCGCCCGAAGATGGTCACCCATCCCAGTACTAACGGGCTCAACGTACAGTAACTTTGTTGATACAACCAACGCTGTTACCACTACACCAAGGAACAATAAACTCTCTTTTAACCGATGCTAATTATAACCCTCTCAGTTTTAAAAATAACCACTAGCAACACTGTCAGTTACAGTCAACCAGCAAGCTATGACATGTTACATCATGCACTAACTGCAATGGGAACAGCTACTATACACGTGGGAACTTTTCTGTTGCTACCAGTTCACAAGAATATGTGCACTTTTTGGTTTTCTACAGGGTATGAAAATTAACCTCTGAACATGACAACAACAAAATAAATGCACCAACACATTACGCGAAAACTTCATAGAATAATAACAAACCACTCATAACTCGGCACTGCACAGACACCTGTCGGTATTAACAACAACAGGCAAATCACATACTTCCCACGCCAGAGTAGGACAGCAATATTCAAGTAGCATGTCTTAAAAGGTCTCAGAAACAGTATGTTGCAGTCCATAACATCATGCAGTCACACAGAGGGTTATAGTGATAGTCAGCAGTTGGCCGTGGAATATAACGCTGCCTACCAACGACTAGCACTCATGACAGAAACTCACAGCTTCACCTTTCCGCCGTCACCTTCAGAGACGAAGCGCTTGCGGCCTCTGAAAACATCAGCATCATAAATTACATTTTGACACAATGTCATCTCCAAGGCCAGAAGCATCCAATGCAATAAGATACTGTGTATGTACAATAACTCAGATTCATAGCCTTTTAAACTCCTTTGTTTTGACTTCAGAATTGTACAGCACAGCAGTCCTGTATACCTTACCTACTGTAGTCTTAGAAGACAGTCAGGTCACTTTTGCTGACCTCATCAAACAACAGTAGTCTGGTAAGGCAACAATTAACACATTAGTGCACGTGCATGTGTAACAAAAACGGTTAGAAAATATTGGGATATTATCTAAAACAACCATTATTTTCAATATTTTTGACATATATCTGATTATTTTTGTATAAAAATTAGGGCTGTTGAATTAACGCATTAATTAATGCGTTAAGGAATTAATCACACTGAAAAAAGTTCATGCCACTAAAATTTTAAAAGCAAACTAGTCACACTGGTAGCAAGATTTAATACAATCCTCAAGATAATCGAACTAATTTACTTTCTGGTTGCAGCACTACTGTAAATTTCGCGAAATTGATGACCTTAAGCAGTGTTCTCACTGTGGCCATAACGTAATCTCTAGAGCATGTTACAGCACATTACAGCCTTCGGCCGCAATCGAATGTGTGCGAAGTTGTGAACGCAGGGGACGGTCTCAGAAAATCTAGCATTGAAGGTGTGCTACGGCTGTCGATGGCGTGCACAAGCTAGATTTTTGAGACCGTCCCCTGCTTTCGCACATGCTTGATTGTGGTTGACCAGTCGATGGCTGTAACGCACGCGTTACGTATGTAACGGCTGCAGTGAGAACGCTACTTTAGAAGGATGCGTGAGTGTGTGGCCGTCCGCGTCAGCAATTACACGTAAGGTTCGGTCCGCATCCGTTCGTGGACGTGCGAAATACGAAAAGCTTGCAGACGCGTCCGTCGTGTCTGACCGCGACGGATGCGTCCACACATCTCTGGAGATTCATTACTCTCCAGGGCCCGTACACCCTACACCTGTAACACAACACAGAGGAAATATGCGTTAGAACAGCGATTAACGTGCATTTAAAATAATTCATCGTGTGATGCGATTAATGCGATTAAAACAAGGTGTCGCCCTAATGAGATGTAACACGACTGGCCCGCCGTGTGCTGCCCCCTAGTGAGTTACGTTGCATATGCGCGTATTACAGATGACAGCGGCCGTTACTAGTCTTCTTCTTCTTCTTCCATGAAGGTGCCAACTCGGAGGTCGAGCAATATCGCACCACATCTGTCCCTGTACACAATGTGTAGGTGGGCCAGTAAATATTAATCGCTCAACAGCCCTAATACAAATTTGTCATAAATGACATAATATTATATAAGTATAGCTGCAACTGTCCTGTTATTATATTTACATTACAAATATTGTGCAAACACTGTATAGCATCTTCAGTGTGCACTGACTACAGCTATGGCTAACAGTGCTGTACCTTGATGGTAAATCTTTCATCAGGCTGTCTCCAAGGATATTCTTCGAGTGCAATTTGTTTGCCAGTGTGTCCAACAAAGTATATGCAGCAGGGACGTCCACACTGATATCATGAATGTCAGCATACAGACGCTTCACTCCCTGGACACCAAATCACAGAACCAAACTCTCTCTGTAAATCATCTACAGACCAGAATAACCGAATTAACAGCACAGCATAAACTGCGGGCACTTATCCATTGGATCGGTTGGTTGGTTGGGAGATTAACATCTCCTTTCAGCACAAAAATAGGCTATATCGGGAACAAGGTCTTGGGTTCCGCCAACTTAAAGATGACCAATGATACAGTAACCTCCCAACCTCGTTGCCTTTTTTGTTCAGCGACGACCCAAAATGGGAAAGGATACGGAAGGCTCATTTAAGTTATTACACCAACGCCTACAACAGGCTGTAAACTAACCAACCACCACAAGATCTATTTATCAGTTCAATGTGATATCTTGTGTAATTGTTGTTTTTCAGTTCCTATAACATATTAGTGCCTAATGCGAATGACTCTTGTATAATATCCTTTCTGTGTTGGTTTGGCTTTGGAATTCTTCTCTTAGGTAAAACTCAAAAGAAGCATCTGGGTTCCTCCCACCCACGGTACTAGACCTGTTCCCTCTATCCCATATTTATTGGATCATACAAGAAAAAGATGCTTACTGAAGAGACAAGACATATCATTGCAGGAAGCAGACTCCAGCTTGCTTGCAGATGATAAATAATGACTAGAACGTATTATCAGGCATGTACAATAAATCACAACCTTGATTCATCCCACATCCATGCATTGGGACCCATGTTGATGCCACTGGTGCCTGTCTTCAGCTGCTGCTGCTGCTACATATTCTAACTCCCTTGACTTGTTTGTAACCATACTTCCCCAGGTTTGCCGTGGTTTCCCTGGTCCCCCAAGAAACCTATTTGCCATTTGTCAGCTTGCTTTAGCATCCTGTTGTCACTAACACATGTCACACGGCGAACCAATGCAGTCTCCTGCTTTTCAATATGCTCTCCAACTTGGACAGTCTTCAAACATTGTTGGTTTTCTCACTAAGACACACTCAGGATACTCTGCTGCCACTTTGCTTACCCTTTCACAACTGCTAACTTAGACAATTCAGTTTTCTGTAACAGTACCGCTAACTCATAACTCTAATCAATGCAAAAAGCAACTAGTTGCCTGTATTGTGTTGAATGAACACAATACAGTATTCACCTCGAAGCGGTCCACTATATGTAATAGGTGTTTCCGTGGGCCCACCCGATTCCTCGACGCAAACGGCATCTCGATCACTTCAGTTGTTTTTGCCAAGCTCACTAGGTAAGAGAAAGACAGCCAACAGACCACGCTACTCGGTTGGTAACAACAGGCGGCATCTACGTACGTAGTTCTGCAACTTCTGTGATGTGGTCAAATAACGTCAGCGCTCGGCTATATCTAATAGGTTGTTCCTTGAGCCCACCCGAGTCCTCTACACAAAGGGCATCTCGATCGCTTCAGCCGTATTTTTTCCAGGACTCACTAGGTGACAGAATGACAAACCACGCTACTCGGCGAGTAACAATAGACAGCATCTATGCACATAGTACTGTGATGTAGTCTAATAATGTATAGGATACAAGGGCGCAGGATAAATAATATTTCTACTCTCTATCTTAATAATTAATAGGTCAATTCATAGGTGAAATTCATATCTTTGACTGGTCTTCGCAGAGGCCTAACGGGGGTGGGGGCAGCTGCCCCCAGGCACAGCAGCCTAGGGGGCGTAAAAATGGCGTCAAGAAAAAATTCGTGAGATATTTCGTGAGACCATGTGAGCCGTTTTCGCTAAGTGTATAATAACATTGTCAGCATCTTAGACCGGCTAACGACTGATATGACAGATCGCTTCAGCCTGCTGAAAGACCTGAACTCTCGTTTTGGATTCTTACTGGACACAAAATCTTCGCTACAAGCTCCCAATCTTGACGACGATAATGATACCACACTACATACACAACGTCTGGACTTCGGCAAGGTTTACCACGCAGACGTAAATGGTAACGAACTGTTTCAAGAAGTGTACGACTGCCACTTGTTGCTGAAGGAGCGTTATCAGTGACATCAAGCAGCCTGGTACTCCTTTAGAACTTCTGCAGTTTATTATTTCATATGGTGATATGGTGATGACGCCTTTCCAAACTTGAGAATTGCATTACAGCTGTTACTTACAGCCTCTGTATCTACTGCATCTTGTGAACGGTCATTTAGCAAACTTAATGTGATTCTGACATACTTGCAGTCATCAATGGATCAAAACCGGTTGAACAACTTAGCGTTGTTAAGTATAGAGAAGGAGAAACTTAATTCTGTTGATTTCACTACTATTATTGACCATTTTGCTAGCCGGAAAGCCCGTCGGGTAAACTTGTGAATTAGTCGTATACTTGCAGACAATGTCCATGTTCACGTTGTAAATATTGGACTCGGAGGTAATGTCATAATAGTGATAAATGATAAACGTGTCAATGCAAATCTGTCACGAAATTTGTTTTAAATAGACTAGTATTCGTATTGTGTAGGCCGATACAATAAACACTAAGCAGTAACTGCCAGTAAGTTTTAATTTTGCAGTAAAGACTAAATGCTGTGTGCAGAGGCTAATGCAAATTTTGTGGATTATGCAAAAAGACTCGCCAGATTTTTGTGGACTTCGAAAAAAATTTGCCGTTTTTTCGGTGGGCGCACTTCAGAATATTTGCCCCCGGGTGCCAAGTAGTCACATTACACCCCTGGGTCTTAATCTGCGCTTCGTCCGGTCATTCGCCACTTCGTTCATTAGCTCACGTACATACTCTATCTCGCAGATGTTATAATCGTTAGAATTCAAACGATAAATACTCTAGTCACTTAGAAGTAGTGGATAAATATTTTAATAACCGTTTATTGCATCTCCGACCTTAAACTAATTATTATCTAGACAAATTAAGTTATTTTATGTCAATATTCCAATAAAATTCCCATTTTTTGACATTTAACTTCGGCTGCCTGTAGGCTAGCAATTCTTATTCAGACCATTAGAAAGTCCTAATCTTTTTGGTTCGTACGAGCCAAAGACTGTCCAAATCGACCCAGCGTTCCAAAGTTAGAGCCATTTAAACTTGAACACTTGAATTCAATGGTTTTGGGTTCAACGAAATAGTTTAGAAGAACAAATTGCAAATTTCGGGCGCGAGGTATGCCCTTCCCCTTCATAGTATATTTAAACTCATGTTACTCTTTGGCAGTACTTGCTATTAGCTTTCTTGTCCTAAAATTTGGCATTTCTAGCTGTAATATTCGCTGAGTTATAAGCTGTCAAAGTTCTAACTTTGACAGGCATTAATCGGCCATAGAGCCATTGTTTTAGCGATATTCGCTTATAGACAATAGACATCGAAATTCTACCCCCAAATCTGACCCTTAATAACTCCCTCAGTTCTAGTAACGGAGCTGCAGAAGCTTAACAGGACCGGAAGTAGAAATACTTTGGTGACCTAGCGGGTAGAAAATGCCACCATAGTAACCAGGGTATAAAAATAGCACGGACCGTAAACTGGCTTATAGCTAAAATATGTCAAATAATTGTAGTATATCTAGACTCTCAAAATGGTTTCCATGTTTTTATTGTCGTACAGAACAAGGCAATCGTAGACAGCAGACTTCGCTTCGTCCGCGGTGTGAAATTGCATGATAAGTGCTTAACTATATACTTCCTTAATGTAAGTCCAGCTACTGCTAAATTAACTTCACTTTCCTACGTCCATTAATATATATTTCGTTCTTCGGCGATGTACACCACTGCCATATAAACAAGACCAACAAAGTTTGTTTCCGTATTATTCTTCCCATTAATCGTCCAATTTCGCGTTTCCTGTTTTAGTTCATTTTGTGAATACTATGGTAAAGAAGTAAATTTAAGCAAAATCGGTCATTCGTAGCGAAAAATCATATCGCCACGCATTGACCAAGTTTGCATTATTGACCTGACGATGACATCAGGCCACGCCCACTCAGACCGTCAACGTTATGACATGGCATATCGTATCATTCGTCAATGGGCGCTGAATGTTGCCGAAAAATGTGGGAGTCGCTTTCTTGTATGGAACGTACAGTCCAGAGAAAGACTTTGAATTGATTCTGACGGTAAAAATGGAAACTGGGCATCCCATAGAGGGTCAGTTTGGTAGTGAATTTCTGGCGATCTGTAATCATTGTGGAGTTATGATGGTCTGAAGTCGCAAGACCAGGAAATTTTGTGAGCAATTTTTGCATTTCATTTTGGAAAAACGCCCCCTCATGGTAACAGTTTGAAAATTCTGTTCCAAAGTTTACATGGCGACACCAATTGACATTGTGTTCAAATTTTGTGAAATTCGACTAATGGGAAATCGGTGAAATCGTGCCTTGCTTACCTGACCAAAAACAAATATAAGCAGCCTCTCAAACTGTCACTACTGCTCGAATCGTGCCCAAAATCTGCCAGGGCCAGCCCCCAACAATGTACTCACTGTGCTCCATATTTCATCCAAATCGGTTCACTTTCGGCTGAGTTATAGCCGAACACATGAAGACCATTTTTGCCCATAGAGTATTTCCATTATTCGCCTCAAAGGCATTCGAGGCAAATAATAGCACAATGATATAATTATAAACCTCAGAATCAAAATTTTGTACAATATGCGGAAACACAAGACAATAAGTGGAACATTATAGGTGATTACTGACTCGTTCAAACTGATCCACGGTAACAACATTTGTCTTGGTGAAAAACTCCAGAAGATCAACCATCAGGTTAACAACTCTCTCACTTGAGTCTTCTATAGCTAGGTCGCAAGCCTACATCAACAATATACACTTCTGCAACAAATGGGAATCATTTAGAAATTATGAATTTGCAAGTTTCTGCAAGTAGCTCTGTGCCACTATGTTATTCCGGCGCATCGTTGTTATTTGCTTCTTGCGCTTGAGAAATATTCACACTAACATTAGGCACTGCAGGTCGTGATAACATGCACATGATCTTAACATTTACATCTCTTCTGAAACAGAATCTTGACCAAACAAGAAATATGTTCTGTGGAACATGGTATCTGCCCCATAGCCAAGTTCACAAGTCCATGACTGCACTGTGCACATAGTTACAGAATATAGTATCCTCTATTCTGTTGATGTCGTGATGTACATGTATTGCTTAAAAATGTTAAGTGAATACTGAAAAGTGACTATGTTATTCTAACCGTTGCCAAGATATCATAATTTTTAAATTGTTAGGATGCCAGCCACCGCCATCTTCGATTTGTTTAAATCTCAAATTTGTAACGGACCAAACGGTCACGAGGGCCGAACTGCATCACGTGCCAAATTTCGTTTAAATCGCTGAAACTGTGGCTGAGATATGACGATTTTTCGATTTTTCAAGATGCGGCCGCCGCCATCTTGGATTTTTGAAATTTCAAATTTTTAAGGGTCGGTATGCTGAAGAGGGTCAAACTGCATCATCTTGCCAAATTTCGTCAAAATCGCTCTAACCGCGGCTGAGATATAACAATTTTTCCAAGATGGCGGCTGTCCGCCATCTTGGATTTGTAGTGCGTTTGTGAAGACCACCCACGAATGGCATTTGGTGGTCTTTATCAGTGGGCAAAATTTGGTTGGAATCGATGCAGTAGTTTTGATAATATGCACATTTTTTTAATTTCGCGAATTTGGCTTGAAAACGCCTATTCACGCCCCAAAATTGCAGGTTTTTAGGGGGAAAATAGGGGAAGAGGTGGGGCGACACTGACCCCGAATGAACTCGTTCTTACTTTTGCAGGTTTACACGTCTGTGTCCAATTTGGTGAAAATCGACGAAGAAATGCGACCGTGAGAGTGTCCACAGACGGACAGACACACACACACACGCACGCACGCACAGACGCAAAACGATTTTATTATCTGTCCCATGCTATATGCTATAGCTATGGGGCAGATAATAATAATAATGGCTGCGCGAAGCGTCTACGTCGGTACGACATTTCGGTTACTAAGAGGTCGATTTTGGGGTTCTCGTCCCGCAGGGGCGACACGTTGTACCGGTGGGGTGAAATTTGGCGTGGTAGGGAGTCGACCAAAGGCCGTATTTGTCT
>Ga0209780_1001167_pt1 | contig 16701 bp, 9 predicted proteins | sample WorMetexBAHAMAS2_FD_187384 | JGI IMG/M metagenome (GOLD analysis project Ga0209780, IMG submission 187384) | Marine gutless worms symbiont microbial communities from Max Planck institute for Marine Microbiology, Germany - Inanidrilus exumae... | ecosystem: Host-associated > Annelida > Digestive...
ACTTTTGTGAACGTGTTCTAGCCCCCTGGAATCACCTAAAAATTACAAATACTACACTGCATTCTGTTGCTGCTTTTAGGTCATTAGTGAAAAGCACTGATCTGTCTCCTTTTTTGTATACTTGTCACTTGTAATAGTTCCTGAACAGACTGCAGTGCTTGTTTATAATATCTTTTTATATTACCTTTTTATAGCATCTGCATTTTAGTATCATTGTACTTTAGTGAAAAGGTTAGACTTGTCTGAGCGTCTGAGCTTATGTAATCGTAAAAGCAGTGTGTACTTGTGTATTACCATATTGTCTACTATTGTGTAATTGCGAATTGCGCATTTCTCCCCTTAAAGGTATTTGTAAGTGCTCTGCCTTGGTACCTTACGGTTGTCACTTACATGTATACTGCAATTAGCTGTGCAGCCTGTGCTTTGTCATTGTGCAACTGTGAACCATTTAAATAAATGATAGAAGCGGGTGAAACACCATAACACAAGGCACCAGTCACAGTGCTCTAACGGCTGTCGTAAAATACAAGTTTTCGCTGCAGCTGACAGACCCGCGCGACGCAGTGCCTCGTGCTGTACACAGATGTCGACGATCAGTGCGATAAAGTTAAACTGTGACCGATGACGGTCACCAGTTTACCACACTGACCGTCCACCTGGGTTGAGAGCACCTGAGACGATCAGCCGTTCCAGAGATACGGTTGGTGTCCACCAAAATTTAAATGGTTTACGTGACCTAATCATGCCCCTTTCAGAGATAGTTCGCCATCCGTGGGCTAGCACTTGCTACCTTCAACATACTAAATTTGAAGTCTCTATCTCCACTCACTACGAAGATATGAAAGGCGGCATAAATGTCGAAAATGGGGTGGTTTGGGGTAGTTAGGGTCATTCAAGGTTACTGAAAATTGCACCATTCGATAGAGCACATACGAGTTCCTATTAGCGTTCCATAGTAACTATGTCCCTATCTTGCACCGTTTCTGAGATATAGCGAGATATTGGTCAAAAATCGCCGATAGTAACCTAGCAACCTCTATTTTGCGCCCCCGTTGGGGTGATCCCGTTAGAATTTCGCAGAGATCTTTGGCATCAAAAAATAGACGGATGGACAGACGGACACACGATGACAGCATATACCGCGCTAGCACAGCGTCGCGCGGTAAAAAAGAATTGTACATAAATCAGTTATAAGACTAAAACACTTCAAGAGCGAAGCAGATACGATAAACGTCATAACCAATACGGTGATTGCAGTGGTTGGTTGTCCGTTACTTTTTAGATAGGCCTAGCCTATCAACTTAACTAACGGACTGCTTAAATTATGAGGCCAGGCATTTTCCCACCCATTTACTACTTTTATAGGGACGAAATTTCTGCGAATTGCAGTCTCGGCCGTGGCTTGTATAATTTGTAAGCATGTCCTCTTTTTACAAACAAATGACTAAATGTGAAGAATTTTTCAGCGATTAAGGGCCAGTTTTTCCATCGCAAATTAATCATCGAACGTTATTGGGAGATTAATTTGCGATGGAAAAACCGGCCCCAAACCTCTCAAACCAAAAACAACTTCGCAACAGTATAAAAACAGTGACGCCTCTGTTTATGGTTATTGTTCGTACTGCTTGCAAATGAAATACTGTCTCGTTGTGTGTAGATCTATGGTCCTCTCTTTGCTGGCGAAATGGCCTGCTTGCTGCGCCCTGCTGTCGGTTCATCGATGATGCCAGGCGCCTGGTTGCCTATGTTTCCACTGCCACTGTCGTCTGGAACAGCGGCGGCTGTGGTCGGCGACGAAGACACCAGCTACTGGCGGAGAGCTGCGGTGTGTGGTGCGGCGGTGTCCTCGCACCTGCACAGCGGACGATCGTCGTCCTTGTCGACGTCACCTCATCGCAGTCACAGCGAGTCTCTGGCGGAGACCTCGTCGCGTTTGTTGTTCTGTCTTCTCAGCTGGGTCAGCCACGTTCCGTCATTCAATGCGCTGGCGATCTCCGATCAGGTAGAACCCTCACTAAATACAGCTTTACAAATTGCACGCGTCCTATACCTTCTGTGACCGTAAACTTTGATCTGTGACCTTGACCTTAGAACTTCACGTACGTCGTACGAGTACGTGTAGGATAGATAGTGTCTTGATGAATCAGAAAGCCACAATCTAGGTCGCAGGTCGATTTCGTTCAAAAGTTATTGTCCGGACATTACCGGGTATACAGCCAGGCACACACGCACACATCGGAACGAATGCTCTGTGGTCGACAAACATAGCTTATAACTTGCTAACACGCGTCCAGTATCTGACGACATGGTGTTATAAATAGACGTCGCGAATACACCAGCTAATTGCTTGCTAGAGGGCTGTGGTCCGTAGTACTGTGGTTATGTTTAGCAAGCGGAAGACTAGCAACTTGAATCGCATGACCGACACGTTGCTTGGTACTTTTTATAGTGCTGCTTACAAAATAGGCCTACAACAAGTTACCATCATTGTACAATTTTAGAATTGGCAGCTGACTGGCACGAACTAGTGGTATACTGCATGAAGCTGCGCACATGCGGTCATCCACTGATCGCACTAATGGTACCAGGATAACCGAATGCGCGGTGCGTTTAGCAGACATGCCACCGCCTCAGTCAGACAAAGTTACTACGCCTTCACTGACCTATCGTGGCGTTCACAACCAGGTCAAGGTCTTGGGTTATTCAAAGTCGGCAACAAATGTTTTAAAGAATTTCCTTTGTATATATGGGCGTTAAAACCTATCGGAAATGCTGTCGCCGGCATGCAATTTTCCTTGAGGCCAATTCAGTCTTCTAATCATTAATTTTATTAAAATTAAAATATCATTTGAAGGTCACTGTTGAAATAAAAAGGAGTCACTTTATTTCAATAAAGAGTCTTACAGGCCTACGCCTGGTACGCCAAACATTTTGCTATTTTATTCTGTATATGTAAATCGTTTTACATTGTAGATCCGAATTGCATTTCGAGCAGTGCATGAGATGCGGCCTATTGTTACACATGTCGCACGTTGCGTGATCTGTGTCTGCGTGTTTGACACACGGGTGAGCTGTGCAAAAACGGCTGAACCGATCGAGATGCCGTTTGGGGGCTCAGTCATGTGGTCCAAGGAACCATGGATTAGATAGGGGTCAACATCGAACGAATACATTCGCAGCTGCGATTGACGGGTGATAAGTCGGCGATGCGGCCTTTTGCCGAATTACTTTGGACAATTTTTCGTAAATGCAACTGATTTTTGCCTTGTAATGTTAGTGCATTTTATGTTCGATCAAAAGTGTGTGTACATGCATAGCACAAAATACGCCTGTATCTTGAATCTGGATGAAGATGAAGAAATCCGTCAGTTGTCCCGTTTAAATTCCATCATTGATCTCAGGAACGATGTCATCTTCGGGTGTGACGGATGGAACAAAATAGGGATAATACATTTTGTGGCCACATAATGTCTAAAGTCTGAACTGCCTGCCTTACTGGGTCCATTAAAGAAGGGAAACAGAAGAAAGAACCTGGCCTTTCTGGTTTTTAGGCCGCACCGCATTGCATAGATGTGGCCTATTGCGCTACAGACGTCGCACGTAGCGTTGTGTGTATGTCTGTTTGTGTATAAGTTGGGATGCCGTTTGGGGATTGATACATATATGGGCGGTCTGCTGCGTACGTGTACTCATCAAAAGGAATCATTGGATCGTCAATAACAGCATGCAGCAGAAGGGATCATCGAATCCTCAATAGCGGTTGGAAATCGAGACTAATGCAGCCGACTGCGGTGCTGCGTACTGGTCGGTGTCACATTACATTGCTCCCTCGTGAAAAATTCCGCCCCCTTCGTTGCCTTTTGTCAAAATTCCTAGACCACTTGTTTTTTCGTTGTGCCGTAACGTGGGGTGTCGGGGTGACGGTGACTGTGCAGCTGCTGTTGTTGGAGACATCATGGCGTGACATGCTGCTCATCAGTCTCGCTCAGAGCAACATCACTGTCGACTGGAATCAGGCGCTGCTGGATGCGGCAGCAGCGCGACCGTGGATGACGTCAGCTGACGTGAAGGCGCTGTCGACCCAAGCCAGTCAGCTGAGCAACCTCGTCCAGCGTCTACATCATATGAAGCTGGACGTCACCGAATACACGTGTCTCAAGGCGCTCGTTCTCTTCAAGCCAGGTAAGATACAAACAGGCTTAAGGTTCGTTCACACCGAATGCGTTGCGGTGTCGTGCGGCACGCCACCGCGACGCACCGCACCGCACCTGGTGTGAACGAACCTTTAGGCAACTGACTGTTGTCAATGTTCTTACAGTGAGTCCGTCAATACAGTGACGGCGGGAGGGAGGAACAGGGAAGGGTCAGGGTGCTCCAGATTTTGTGATGGTATTCTCAACTTTGTGCAGCTGGGGCTATGACAGCCGCAAGTGGGCAGGCTAACTATGTGAGCTCTCCCACTGAAACCGTCACAAGCTAGCGTGCACAGGACTTTAAATCCCAAATTGATTTTACACATTATTAAATTCGTTCATTATTCGCCTCGAAGCTAGGCTTCGGCCGAATATTGGATTAATTTGACGGGGCAATTTGGCGATGTTCACGCGTTCGGCTATAACTCCGCCAAATTGAACCGATTTGGATGCAATCTGGAGCACTCTGAGTACATTGTTGGGGCTGGCCCTAAACAGATTTTGGGCGTGATCCGCGCAGCAGCGACAGTTTGAGAGGCAGGCGAAATTTTTCCTGTTCGGCAAATAACGAGCGATCGATTTCACCGATTTCCCGTCAGACAACTTTCACGAAATTTGAACACAACAACGTCGATCGGCGAGGCGGTGAAAACTTTCGGAACATAAAATTTTACCGTAAGGGGTCGTTTTTCCAAAAAAACGCAAAAATTTCTAACAAAATTTCAACGTCTTGCGACTTCAGGCCGCCGTAACCACGCAATGATTACAGATCGCCCGAAATTCACTACCAAATGATCTAGTTTCCATTTTTACTGTTGCAGTCAATTCAACATCATCCCCTAGGATGTACGCTCCGTACGAGAAACATACCTACCGAAATTTTCGGCAACGTCCTATGTCCGATACTGGGTAAATAGCTACGCCGCTGTGCCGCCTGGCTGACCGACATGGAAGAAACGCAGGCCTGGATCGGAAACTGTAAATAAGTAACCCGGCAGATAACGCTGACATCACTCAGTCGCAGGCACATGATACTATGCATCGTCGAATGCAGGAAGTAAACATGCAGCTTGTGCACAGATAGCCTTCGAGTCGAATACTGTATTGTGTTCATTGCACACAATTATACAGCCATTTAGTTCAGTGATGAATTCCTTAGCCTAAGTGTGGTGAATATGCAAGTAAATGAAGTAAGCGACTCGTTCAGTGGCCATCACAGCGGTGCGATGTTTAACTGCACGTAGGCCTATAAAACCATATGGTTAACCTAAACATGGTGGCATCCACAGAACATCAGTTCTGAATACACCTGTCAGTCCTGCAACAGATCCACAGCTCGCTCTTTCTTAATTTTTTAGCATTTCGTTTAGATGTATCCACACATTCAGTTTATTATTCACTACATTTACGACAGATTCGATCAAAGCCAGCACTCACAACGACCCACGCCGGCACTGTTTTTTTAATTCGTGTCCTTGACCTTTTGACTCCAAAATAAATGGGTTTCCAGGACTCATCGTGGAACATTTGTACTATTATGTTATGTAGAAAAAAGACACACAAACAAATAGCGGTAGGCCTAAAAACCCTAACCCCGTCGGCGTGGGTGGGTAACCTAACCAGTAGACCTAGTTGCTATCTACACATACGTCGATAGGATGACATTGATCCGACGACATGATGTAAACGATTGACTGTTGTAGACACAGCAGGTCTAGCAGACATCAAGACTGTTCAGCGACTACAAGACGACGCTCAGCTGCTACTGTTTAAGTACGTTCGGCTGGTACGAGCTGACGAGCAGTCGCGTTTCGGTAAATTGCTGCTGACCGTGCCGTGTCTGCGTGCCGCGTCGACCGCCGCCGTCTCGACTCTCTTCTTCGCCGATACAATCGGCGCCGTGCCGGCTGAGCGCATCGTCACCGACATCTACCGACAAATGTCCACATCCGCCGCTGACTGACTGAACATCGTCGTTACGACTAGGGCTGCTGCGAGTACTACTCGAGTAGTAAACTACTCGAGTACTCGAAACTTTCGACTTCCGGATAGCATTTCTACTACCGGTCATCTCTTTCCCAGTTACTTGCGTTTTTTGTAGAATGCTAATGGACATTTTTAATTTATCTTTAGCCCCTAATACCATCCATCATTCCGTCAATACCGCCCTCCCACTGGCCAATATATGACTCTCTGCTGTTTTGGGGACGACCTTGGACTTTGACGCCCTTAAGAACCGTGCCTTTAATCCGCAAGTACATTGTCTTTAGCAATATGCTAATACTATAGCAAGACCTACGAATTTATGCTCACAAATTAGAGCCAAGTCAGCATTTCATCCTTTCGAGGTCGATAAATGAGTAGTCAGTTGTAAGCGGATGTGCTTTAACTCGCTCGGGTGGCGCCATCTGGTGAATGCTTATGGAGTAAAGGCAGGATGGTTCATTCCACTCGTGGATAAACCTGTGAGAGGCAGTTAAAACTGTGTGATGCATCTAACACGTGCCATTCCTGAGCTGAGCACATTAGGTGGTTACGACGATGCGCTATGAAAATCGACGTTTACTTTGCTTTGTCGTTATCATGTTGCAGCTTATGCATAACGAGTTTTAGTTTGAGTGTAGGGCTACGGTGGACGGTAATAACAGAGATGTTTGTTAAGGCCATAAAACTGTTTTATGGGGTAAACCCCTACACTTCGACATGGACGACTTGTTCTCCGTGACAATTTTAGGCCGTGTTTGGTAAGGACTGAGGCCAATATTTTGCCCACAGCCTCGTAACATTGGCCTCGGCCTTTAGCATTTGACCTCGTTTAGCATCATTGTGTATTAGTTTATTATCCTGTCTGTCATTAATCTAATTGTAACTAGTCAAAGAGGTAAATGAATAACTTTCCAGAACAATGAGAAATGGTATTTTACTGATTTCTCAACGCACTACACTGCAGTAAAATAGCAGTTTTTAAAAGTGGTTGTTGGTCACTGGTTCAAACGACCAAAAAGCATTTAAGAGTGTCACTTAACGATAAACCAACCTATTTTGAAAATCCTACCCAACTCCGTCCAACGTCCAACCAAACCGTAGCTAGTGATAACACAAACCATGTTTATCTATTTATGCTAGGCTGTCGAATGACTCCATTCACGTTGTTGTCGTGTTGTTTTTAGCCGTGCATTTGTGAAACAAGTTTCGTTGCTGGTACTCATGCATAGTGCACCATAAATGAATGTTAATGGCCCATTTTAGAATTTTGTTTTTAAATGCTGTTTCTGTGAAACGTTTTGTGTGATGGTCATGATATAATCGCATCTGGCAGTTGCTGAAATCTGTCTCAGTATGAGAGTTCTAAATAAGAGCATTCAAGAATCCACTGAAATACGGGTAGCAAACAATCTAGCAGCACACTTTTTCAGACACCTTTGTGTATCAACTATTACTCGTTTCTAATTACTTAGCAACATTTAAATCACAAATACAGTTACAAATAGATGTTATAAATCAACTATTCATACTGATGTTGACTCAACATTCCATGACAGCAGAAAATGAACAACAAGCTAAAGTCGCCTAAAGGATTGCCAAGATAAAGGTCAAATGCATACACTTTTATTAATGGGCTTATTCACGAATCCACCATATTGCCGGAAGCTGTCATCAAAATGAGGCAATTACTGCAAACAATACTGTAAACAAACAAGGAAGCATTGTAACACACTGTTGCATCCGTGATTACGTACATTAGAACAGGACTAAATTGATTTGTTCAGGATCTTTCCTACGCTCCGATTAACTAAGAATAAATTGACTTTACTTATCCGAGTCTAAATACTAGGTACTTTAAGATTTAGCACCAAGCAATTTCCAAAGGGTTCCCATAGGACGTGTAACGGGGTAAGCAAAGACAGATTTATCCCAGATCTACTTTTACTCGACAAAACACTAACTTCCGGTGCAGTACACAACACTAAGCTAACATGGTTTTCACTTTCTTTTGACCTCGAGGCCAAACGTTTGGCCTCGACCTCTGTTTCACCATCATAGTCTTGAGGCCAAGCCAAGGCCAAAGTTATAGCCAGAAGGCAGAGGCAAGAAGGTCGAGGCCAAGACATAAACCTAGGCCAATTTTACGAAGCCAAGCCAAAAGTTTGGCCTCTATGTCAATGTCAAGGCCAAAGTGTTGGTATCGAGGCCAGGTGAGACCTAAACTTTGATCTCAAAACAGACGAACCCAAAATTTTCACCATAAGGCCAAGGCCAGTAGGTCGAGGCAAAGGCCAGTGTTACGAGGCCGAGGCCAAACAAGGTCGAGGCCAAACGTTTGGCCTTTAGGCAGAGGCTGAAGCCAAAATTTTAATATGGAGGCTAGGTGATGCCAAAACTTTGGCCTCCATGGCCACACGAGGCCAAAATTTTGGACTTGAGGCCAAACGAAAGTGTTAGCCTAGTGTTTTGTTTTGCACCGGAAGTTAGCAGTCTATCAAGTAAATGTAGATGACGGATAAAATTACTTGCACAGCCTATTGGTGAATCGATTGGAATGGTGAACTGGACAGCATTAGTTGAAAACATTAGTCAAAGACGTATGGCACAAAAAAAGTCCTTCCAATATTCGCCAATGTTTGCAGTGATTGCCTCCTTTTCGATTGACCTACTTTGTAATGAGGTCAAGTGTGACTAAAGCCAATACAATTACAACCACTTTAGTGGTCCAGTAGTGCAGTCAGTCTAGTGTGCATGTGTCTGTGTCCGGACAATAACTTTTGAACTAAATGCCTTCTGACAGGACATTTGGAGTTCTTGTTCCTCTTTACGCTCAAGTTCTATGGCAAATGTTTTTTTTTCAGCTGTGGTGCACATTACATGATACTTTGGTTTTCAGTTGAGTTCCTTGTGCTACAGTGGGTGATACAACCTCGAGTGAGGGCTTTCTAGTCTCATTTTATGTCATTTTTTCTGACCTTAATAGCTTGATTCCAGGTCAGCAAATGTCATTTAGAGCATCAGTGATAATCAACATCAGGCAACCTGCTTGGCAACAACAGGCGCAATTTCCACACTGTGGTTTAGATGCATCAGTCGATCACAAAACATCTGTCAACGCTACACAGCAGGCCTGCATGCCACTGTACTGAATCACATACAGTAGGCTGTACATCTACGTTGCACAACACAGTATCATGGCAACAATAAACTTCACAGTGACATCTCATTTGGCTACAGTCAATGGCACTGCAAAAAAATGTGAAACGCCAACGTAACACACTATATTTTCCCGTGCATCAATTTTTTGCGATTTGGGTATAATCGCCAAATTAAATACCCATGAATTTCTCAAATTTGCTCATCACCATAACTTTATCTGCATAGAATATCAACACCTGGCAAAATACGAGAAATTAAAATGCAGCGAATTTTCTATGTACAAAAATCGCAAAATTAAGATGCAGCGAAAATAGTCTATAGTGTTTTCCAGTAAGTCGACGTTAATCAGGTCATGAGATAAGATGCTGTCAAGTGGCCGTTAATAGACAACACAACACGTAGAGATCTTGGATCCGTTCGATTCTTGTGACAATTAAGACGACCACACAGTGACTCACCTAGAAAACAGAGAAAACAATATAGGTTCAATCACTCCCAGTCCACGTGTTATATGCTTTATATATTTACCTGTAGCTAGCATGCTGACTGGTTAGGCAGCTGCAGCAGAGCAGCTCAGAACAACGTAGATGATAAGACATGACTGGGCCAAGTTAAAGCACATGCAGAAGATGAGCAAATAAATCAACTTTGTCTACGGCACAAGAACTTTAAATAAATGGTACTGATATGGCTAACCGCAGGATCATGCAAACAACACCATATGATAAGCCCAGACTCTCGTTTTCTGAGGCCAAAAATCTTGGCGAAATTGGATGGTCAGTGTGGTAAACTTGAGACTGCCTCGGTCACCAGTTTATCACACTGACCGTCGACACCTGTGTACAACACAGTGGACCTGAGGCACTGCGTCACGTGGGTCTGTCAGTGGCAGCGGAGACTTGTTCATCGATGGCTAGTGCATGCCACTGTCACTCTGTGCACTATATTCTAAGTGCCAAGCTTCACCTATTTCAAAAGTATACATCATATATGCTTCACAAATCTAAAAGGGGTCACACTACCTGAATGATCATGAAACTACTTGCCAAATGAAGAAAAATTATACCCCAATATTCCTGTAGTTAGGGAATTGTGACCCTTTATACAAGTATGGGACTCTTCTATTAGTTTTAGAACACGTAAAGCTAGGATTTTCAAATGTCATACATAGACTGACCATGGCAAGTAATAGCAAACAGATCATAAATTATACCAAAGGCATTGGTCAGGTCAAGGTCTAATTTTTGGGACCTCTCCATATTTTGGAATAGCTGAAGTTAGGCACTTCGAATTCAGTACATAGCTTGTGCATGGCATCTATTAGCTTACGGATGATAGTCACTCCAACTGAGGTATCATAGGATTAATATGACGCTATATTTTAAATTTTGGGACCACCATTATATCTTTGAAATGGATAGAGCTACCCAACACAGCAAGTAGCGCATTTGCTGCCTATTGCGAATTTTGTGCTTTACAAGTGACATTATTATTATTAATTATTATTATTATTGTTATTACTAGACAAATGATTATCGATTATCGTTAAGACATGCAGCATCGTGCTGTTCTTCTGCGAGAGAAGAGCTTCTCATGGACTCATTCAGTAACTTACCAGCAGCAAGTGATATAGGAGTCTCCAGCAGAAATACTGTTTGCTTCCAGTGAGTGGGAATGTCACATGGACTTGTTGAAAATGATTTCTTGTGTAACACAGACTGAAACTCAACATCAAAGAATCCAACAAGAGCTGTTAACTGCCCATCTACCTTGGCAACCAATGAAAAGTCACTCTGGAATTCCAGATCTGCTACAGAGCAAGACTGCAAGTTCATCTCCTGTAACAAAAGTGGCACATAATATCAATAACAGCAAATTTGTATAAATATATGTAGTAGTATTAGTTAGGCTAGATCTGCAAAGTCACATCCATAAAGTTTTGGCATTGCTGAAATAGTATTTTACAAACCACATGTCACACTAATCATGCTGATCAACAATGCAATTACTAGCCGATATTCTAAAATCATAAGTACCGTATTCAATACAAAATGTTACAACCAAAACTATTACTGATGCCATTATTGGCATTACTAACAACATGAAATGACTGCATAATATAAAGACAAATAAATGGCAGAGTATGAGTCAGTTTTTGCAACAGCAATATTTCAGTGCTGGAATCAAACCTTTATAAGGCACGGCTCTGTAATAAGTTTAGTTGAGGAGACAACAGCTATTTCAGCTTCGGAAATGACTGCAGATTTCATACACGACATTCGGAAACCATACACATCATCCCAGAATGCACAGCGTTGCTGGTGCATTTCCATGTCACAGAGACCAGTAATGTACAGACGACAATAGTCGGGCAACATTCGACCATCTACTTCCAGATATCTGTCACGTGTCCACAGCACTGAGTCAAGCATAGACTCATACAACAAGAAATACCCCATCCACTCAGAGATAATGATGTCCACCTAAGATAAGCACAACATGACAGACTAATACCACTCACTGAAACATACCTCAACAGAAATGCTAATGTTATAAATGTGAGACATTAATATAATTAAAGTAAAATGTTGTCCTGGTAACTTATAAATAATACATTATTATGTTCTTGACAATGACGGCTTTGCATTGTGTACTCTTTGTTATAGTTTTTGTTACTAGATCACAATCTGACCGAAATCAATCAAGTCAACTCATTTTTGATACCCACATCATAGGACAACTGTCATTTATATATCCAACAGTGTCAGCAGACGCCAAAACATATGTCTAAAGAAAATTGCATAATTACAGCAACAAAGCTCAGACCTTCTGAACTGGCAAATCAACTTCCTCCACTTTGCCTCTTAGAAGTGTTATTTTTTCCTCAAGTCCATTCTCTCTAGAAGAAAGACATTACACATACATGATAAGTGACTATCTCCAGCTTCAGTTTTATACATAACAAAATCTAATGCAAATAGACAGTCCACCATGGCAACACTGGACAAATTAATGTTTATCAGCATTCAAGACATATGAAGGCATTCAGTGAAAGTTTCTGATCATATGTCGCATAACACTGACAACCACATACACATGCAGCAGGTGACTAAACACTGCACACTGCTTCAGCACCTGACAATGTCCATGGCTTGATAGATGATGTCTGACTGGTCAATGCCTATGACAAGTCTTGCTCCTGCAGCTGCAGCAAACATGCTGAGGATCCCGGTGCCACAACCAACGTCAAGCACGACTTTGTCACGAAACAACTCCGAGTTCTCTGCAATGACATCACGGTACGCACATGTCCGAATCTTGTCCTACATAAACACACCAAAAGTACAGTATGCTGCTTCCTAGGCAATAGCAACATTCTAGCTGAAAAATCTCTAGTGAACTGAGTATCAACATGTTAAAAGTACTTGATATGATAGTTAAAATATATGTTATAACAAAACTTCTCAGTTTAAAATGGTTTGTAAGTATGACAGTGGCTACATGACACAACTAAAAGAGCAAAAATCAAAAAAGTAATACTACTTAGCAGCACATCACAATATAGTCAGTGTGTTGACAAGTATATCACCTTATTTGAATTCTGCTACTTTAGCTGCATGATGTAGCTTGCAAGCTAGAAGAACACTTATGTCACTTAGCAGAAAGTTAACTTGCAGAAAAATGCATCCATAAAGCATCACATAGAAAATACAAATCATTGTAGGGTAAAAAGTAAGTTATAACAAATGTCAAATTAAAATGATTAAGATGTAGACATAAGCGAATTTATGAGCGAAGGCTAAAGCCTCTATGCCGCCTCGATTGCTGAGGGACCGAGCGATATGTTATGTCAGTTGAAATCTTTTCACCTGCTGCATTACTGTATAAAAAATCCCGTTTGAAAAGGCTTGTTATTGATGTAGAATCTGTTGCATGTGACAATGGTGCATGTACTATACCTTCAGCATCTCTTCATGTATGCCGTAGTGTGCATATGACTTAAAGTAAAGCACATCAGATGAGCATGCCTCAGCAGCTGGCTGTGAAGAAGTATTCATCAGTGTATCTTTAGCCCATGACCTGCAGTCAACAGTCAGCACACACGGATGCACTTGAAAATCTTGTTAAGACGATTCTGCTACAAACTTGTTATTATTATTATTATAAACAAACTGTCAGACTATCACACATGGTGTACAGTCTGAAAAACTTTTTAATGGCATCACGTAGTTTAACGGTGAGACATCAAATAAGCAGCTGAAGAGTAATGTCTTCAGCTGCAGCTTAATATAGGGAGTGGTGCAACATGACGTCAGGCAGCAGACTGTTCCATAACTGAGCTGCAGCGACTATAAAGGTGCGGTCATTAATGGTGACATGACACATTGGATGTTGGTGTAATGTTCAGTTTTATCATGACAGTGCATAAGCAGTCATCCGATCTCAGACAGTGATACAAGAAATCACATCTTAAAAAGTCTACAACAGATGAAACTACCTTGAACGTTATGACAGACCATCAGAAATAATACTATTTGATAGGTCATGTGTCATTTACAATTATCACCCTGTAAGAACTATGCCTGTCTTTTCATTGTTTCCAGGATGTTACCATTTTATTTTGTCAGCATACATGTCAGGCAGACCTGAATTCATTCAAGCTGGCTACAGCAATTAAAATTATAATCCACATATAACTTCCCATTCATGTGTAAGCATACTGTAACTAATATTCCATCATGTATTAAAAACCGTAATTTGTAAATGTAGCATTCTACAGCAGCATAACAGAATAACTTTTATTTCAGATTCACCTACAGAACAATGACACTGCAGTACAGAAGGATACAAATCTTACGTTCGCTTGGCACAATGGTAACAGTGTTGGGTGTACTAATAAAGTTACTCTATGTCAAGCATGGTTAATAGTGGGATGGGTGATCATCTTTGGGCAGTCATACCACCTCGGTATGTAACCAGCCACACAGACTAACTCAGTTTCCTACCCTTGTGGCTGGAAAATAGAGTCAGGATGGCTCATTCTATTTGTGGATAAACGTTTGGGTGGCATGTAAAACTCTGTGATCCTTCATTAACACATGATGCCAACCCTGGGTTAATTTAATAGAAACTATGAGGCTATCTTGTACCGTTTTCTATATATTATTGCTCACGTTCCAAAAATTAAAAAAAATCACGTGACAATGACCACGCCCCTCTCAGGGACAATTTGTCATCCGTAGGCTGGGACTTGCTATGATCAACAATGTATACCAAATTTAAAGTCTCTAGCTTAAGCCGTTCAAAAGATATCTTTGGGGGACTAAAAATTTAAAATGGGTCACGTGACGTGGCCACGCCCATTTCAGGGACGGTTTGTCATCTGTAGGCTGGGATTTGCTATGTTCAACCCACAGACCAAATTTTAAATGCTTACGATGACCTGCAACGAAGAAGTGAAAGGCAACGCCAAATGTACAAAATTCTCGTTTTAAGCCACCCTTTGAAGGACTTAGGGGTAACGCACAGGGTTCATCTAAGGCTCAATGGAAAGTGTGTTGTTGACTTCCTATAAGCGATAATTGCAATTCTCTGTACCTCTCACTGCTGCGACATTATTAAGCGAAATCTGTCGAAATCGGCGTTTTATGACAGGGTGGGTCACGTTTAAGCGCAAATTTTAGGTCGCCCGCAATCCATCTGTTAGACTGTTAGAGGAATGATGTAGCTACAACTCTGCTGCTGAAAGTTTTCACACGAAGAAACTTGGCAGCAGACTTTTTTCAACAGAAGTTGAAATTTACTGGAAAAAAAGCAAAATCGCGTTTTGTGCCACGCTTTGCGGAACTTAGGGGTAACGTACACGATTCATCTATGGCTCGTTGGAAAGCAAGTAATCGACTTCCTATTAGTGCTGATTGAACTTTTTTGCTAGCTCTTACGGTTGAGGTGCTATGGGTGGATATTGGTCAAAATTTTGGTGTTTGAAAGGGAGTGAGTCTCTTTGAGCACAAATTTCAGGGGAAAGGGGGGGTCGTCCACCAACAACTCTTGGCATCAGAATAGTAGAGTCTCTGGGCTATCATGTGGTGTTGTTTGCATGAGCCTAAGTTTAGCCATTTTGATACAATACCGGCGTGTGACACACAGACAGACAAACACCCAGACACACGACGATGGCTGCGCGGTTAAAAACACTTGATACTTGTCAAACACGAAATGAGGGCTATTGAGGGCTGCTATCGTAATGTGGTGCTGTTATAACAGTTACTGCCCGCCATGCGTTAGCTCTCAAGCGAGTTCTTCATCTTTACACAGGACAGTGCCCGGCACACCACTTTCTTACCGATAACTTCGCCAGATATCGACTGGTTTTAAAAAATTCTTTCAAGGCAGACTCAACAGTAAATTTGTGACAAAGTATTAGTAAAAGCTCCCACTATTCCTAAATCACGTTGCTACACTACCTTGTGATTTATCGTTAATCACCATATATGTTTCAGGTTGTTGTTTATCTGACATTAATATTTCACAAGGTAGTGTAGCGACGAATCTGAGGGGTGGTGGGATATTTTGCTTTACTACAAATTAACTGCTAAGTCTGTCCGTGAAAGAATATTGCAAATCAGTCAGTATTTGGCAAAGCTAGAGGCAAAAATAGAGTGCCTCCTTCTTTTCAGACACGGTGTGTACTACACTCACTGTAAGGTGCTATACAAATGTCCTGTTTACTTTACAGTATATAGATCAATAGATGTACGAATATCTGAAACAAACAAAACTGACAACAAAAATGATGATCAGCATATCATATCTTACAACTATCGTGTTTGATGTACTGCTTATTTTTCAACTGGGACGTACAACACAATAGCAATTTTTCATCTGCTGCAACACACTTCTGCTGTTTATATTCATTTATGGGTTACAAACATTACATAACTGAAGTACAGGAACAACCTCATTTTTTCGAGATCACTAACAGCACACTGAAGCTGTTCTGCTGTCTGTCTTGATGCCTCTTCAGCAGCAGCAAGCTTTGAAGTTAAACTGGCATATTCATTCATCGACAACGTTATACTATTAGTGCTCTGACTGCTGCCATCACCCACAGCCTCATGGTCATCGTTTACTGCAGTCAACAGGCCATGCAATGCATCACTCATTTCTTCCACATCTGCACAACAAATGATAAACTAGTCACCACAAAAGTTACATGTAAACCAAACATTACAAACAACAAAAAATACGTTCTGTGGAACATGGTATCTGCCCCATAGCCGAGTTCACAAGTCCATACTGAATTGTGCGCATAGTAACAGAATACCATATCCTCTTTTCTGTTCATGTTGTGATGTACATT
>Ga0209780_1001168_pt1 | contig 16699 bp, 10 predicted proteins | sample WorMetexBAHAMAS2_FD_187384 | JGI IMG/M metagenome (GOLD analysis project Ga0209780, IMG submission 187384) | Marine gutless worms symbiont microbial communities from Max Planck institute for Marine Microbiology, Germany - Inanidrilus exumae... | ecosystem: Host-associated > Annelida > Digestive...
AACTTCCGGTCCCATTCGGAGGCGCAATATGCGTCAGCATGCCAAATTTCGCGAAGATCGGTTGAACCGTTCCGGAGATATGGCCGATTTTCGATTTTTCAAGATGGCGGCCGTCCGCCATCTTGGATTGGCTTTATGCATGTTGGGACCACCCACGAAGAGTACTTGATGGTCTTTGTGACTGTGCAAAATTTGGTTGTAATCGGTGCAGTAATTTCGACAGTATGCAAATTTTAATATTTTGCACGTTAAGCTTGAAAATGCCTATTCACTCCCCAAAAATTGGGGTTTTTGGGGGATTTTACCCCCAAAATGGGGAGCAGTACAAACGAGACCCTTAAAAGGCACATCCTTGGGCGGAAACACGTCGTATGGCGTATAGATCGTCAAAATCGGTCCACGTTTGCGGGCTGGGCGCGAGCCGAAGAATAAAGCAAAAAACTATAAAAAAGGTACACTTAAGAAACCAAAACACGTGTTTATTCACATGTTCGCCCAGACCACCCACGTAGTTGCAGCGCCACATGGATTTGCATGTGTGGTCATACTCGCGACCCGATTATATATTCCAACTTTCATCGAAATCCGTTCAGGGATTTCGGAGCCCCAGGGGGTCAAAATTTGGCCTTTCTTATTACGTTGGCTAGTCGCTTTTACAACAGCTTGTACTACCGTACAAGCCGTGATGTTTGCCTTTGGGATATGCTTTCAATTTAAAGATGAACGGTTGAGATAAATCTTGAAGGCTACCAGAAAAGCAGTAACTAAGATCTGAAAAACTGCCCAGCAGCAGTCTTCATATTGGAGTATGTGCATGATGTGGAATAGATTGCCGTCTGTAACCTGGCATCAATAGCACTCAACCGTTACGTCACGGCTGACAGGAAGTTTGACTTCAAGCAGCTGGAGTATGTGACCTCTGTTGTTGTCAAGAACCTGAACAAGATCATTGATGTCAACTATTATCCTGTGCCTGAGGTAACATTCTGTCTGTCTCTTCTCACTGTTGAGACATTAGTATGAAAGTTTACTACTGCAGCTTCAAGTCATGAGCTGATGCACCTTTTCGAGAAACGAGTTGAATTTGTTAGATACAGGTCTGGCGTTGGGTGAAATTAATTTCCACGGTGTCCTGGTTTCACTGATTTCAGGAATGCATCTATGCTTTATACTTTATTGAATTTTTATTTGCAATAGTCTTAGCAGAGATGCAGCATAAAATGTGCTGCATTCCTTCTGTCCGGAGTTAGCTGATGGACCACGAAAGAATGAGGTCCAGTGACTGCTGCAGTTATCCTTGGAGGTTCTATTTTGGGAACCAGTACAGCCTGGAGTAACTCAAGAAAGAAGCCAGTTAAACAAAAGCTGGTGATCCTGCAGAAAAACAGTCCCGGTTTTATACCCCATGGAATTCCATGGGGGAAAATGTGAAATTTTCCACGGTGACTTATTGGAATTCCATGTGAAATACTGCATGGATTTCCCTGCAGATTTGTGCCAGTTTTATAATCTGTGGCATTCCATGGGAAATACTCCATAGAGTTTTCTTGCCACATGGTCAAAACATGAAAACTTTATATGATTCCACACTCCACAGAGTCTCCATGGAAACTCATGGAGTCTGCATGGAGTTTTCATATGTTTTTCCCACATGGCATGAAAATTCCATGGAGTATATCACACTGAATCCCATGGAGTGCCCATGTAAAATTTCTTTTTTTTCCGTATGGAATTCCATGGGATATAATACTGAGAACACTATTCTGCAGGATTGCCAAAATCTGAATGCAGTAGATAAGTCATAGGCACTGAAAACTTGAGCTGACTTTTGTTGCCGTTCAAGCTCCAGTTACTTCTAAAATTACATATTTCACAAAATACTTGCAAGTTTTCTTTTTGTACTAGCTGTAATAATTATGTCACTATTCTGAATATTTATTGTGTAATGATGAGCCATTTTTTTCGTTTGAAGATATATTAACTCGCCTAGCTACTGTTACGGTAAGTGTATACCGTAAGTAAAATGTTTCCTGGCAGGCAAGGCGGAGCAACATGCGACATCGGCCAATCGGAATTGGCGTGCAGGGTATGGCGGATGCATTCCTGCAGTTGCGATATCCGTTTGAGAGTACTGAAGCACAGCAGTTGAACAGAGACATATTCGAGACAATCTACTATGCAGCACTGAAAACTAGTTGTGAACTCGCTGCACGTTGTGGTCCATACGAGACCTACGAAGGATCACCAGTCAGCCAAGGAGTTAGTATTGTCATTGTTGCACCAGAGCTAGCGGCCTTCCTTTGCAATATTTGTTCTTATGCCGCCAGTCTGTGTGGCCTGGTGTCATAAATGTTCAGGCATTGGACTTGTGGTCGAGACGCGAAAGTCATTTCACACATTTTTCTACCACATAACTATAATTCAATAGTTGTGCAGCTGAGAAGATAACATATTTATGCTACACTGGAATATGACTTCTTTCCCTTCATTTTGGGCGACGACATACATTACTTACTGTTACTGGGAGGACTATGTAAACTGTCATTGTTGAAGTAAGCATCTGTTGGTGCAGTATTTACTGTTTTACCATATATCTTATTAGCTGTTAGTAAGTAAAGTAAAACCCAGACATTTGTAAAGCGCATTTAAATACTATAGCATTTTTCAAAGTGCTCAGGTACGGCAACATACAGTATTACCTGCAAACAAGCCATACCTGCCTTTACTTCATCACCTCCCTTTGGCTGGTACTCATTTTGCCATCCCATGGAGGGTAGAAGGCTGAGTCGACCTAGGTGACTGGTTACATACCGAAATAAACTGCCGCCTCCGGGAGTCTAACCTGGACACGGTCACCCATCCCAGTACTAACCGGGCACAACGTAGGTTAACCTTATTGATCGAGACCAATGCGTTACCACTATGCCAAACCGCTGTTGTGTTGCTATATGCTCATCTTGACGGGATGTATTATGGAAACATCCTCAGTGGCATCCACAAATGTCCGCTCTCTAGATCGAGTAGTTTTTATTCTACTGAGGTTAGTAAAAATCTTTACGGATGAAATGTCTCCATCAATTATGAGTGCTAGTGAGATCTTGACTTTTGTTTAACCCATAAGAAGCTTAAAACCTGGACTCTGAAACCCAACTTAGTTTTTTAGTTATATCCTGCATATTTTGGAATGGGTGAACGTAGGCATTCCAAATTTGGTATGCAGACTGACCACAACTGGTATTGGAGTGGGAGAGCTGTTGTAAAGAGAGCACTGCCCCTTCCCTTAGGAGTAATGGTTGGCTGTTAGGTGTAGCAGTAACGGCGTTTGGCATGTCGACCGAGTTACTTTGCATTGAGTCGGGTTAGTTGCTTTGAAAGTTCCGTTAAACCGTAATCAGCCAACCAACCGTACTGAAATGTGTGACCATCTTCGGATGGGTATATGATGACGTATATCACCTTGGTATATAAACAGCCACACAGGCCAACTCAGCAATGGCCATCTTCCATTTGTAGGTACATTGAGTACTGGCGATGGGTTCTGCTACCGCTAGGGAAGACACAACTAGCTTTGCATAGCAGTAGGCCCTGTTACCAGAACTGCTGGCATACTGCTCGTCAGTAAAGGGCGCTGGCTGCTAACTGCCATCTGGCCGACGTTGGTTGTATGCTGGCTGAAAGTGCCACATAAGGGGATGAACTCCCACGTAAAGGACCTTGCTGTCTATGCGAAATCGGAAATCTTCCTCAAGAGTCTGGCCGTTAATCAAGACAACATGATGCCAGTGGTGAATTTCCGTGGTTGGGGCAGTGACCTGATTTCCCTTCATTGCTTTCACACTGTTGGTTCGGTGACAGGAAGGACATTCAGCTGTGCCATTCAGAGTTCTCTTACGGGCAAAAACGAAGGAAGATAATGAGACTGACTGACCAGGTTTACTCGGAAAATGGTTGATAAAATGGAGCAGATTGACAGTCATAAGTCCTGGTTAGTAAATGATAATAATGTCACTGAAGTTAAACGTTGGATTCTTATATAGCGAAGCTTACGCGATTACCAGACGAGCGCACGTTACAATCTCGGAAGTGGCAGTTGATTGGCAAGAGCCAATGGTGCTGCAGCGCAAACTGTGGCCACCCAATTGCACGCATTAGCGTACAATGGACCTGCGTCATGCAGCTAGCAAACACACCACCGCTCCAGTCAACCGCACCAGGCCTTCACCCCGTAAGCATTCACCAGACATCGCCACCCGTGTGAGGATGCAAACATCCGATTACCGCTTACTACTCAATTTATCAACCTCGAAATGATGAAAGGCTGAGTTGGCCTAGTTGGCTGACCTGTAGCGGACGGTTTATGCATATAAGTAGTCACCCATCAGCTGCAAGTCGAACACAGGACAGGGAAAATGTGCCGGCCACTACCACTGTGCCACGCCACAAAGAGGTTTGCATGACAGTGTTGCCTTATGGGCACCTCATGCTTTGCTTTGTGGTCCCCTTGCAGTTTAACGGTAAAAAGTTGATAATTGTCTGCCATAGATTAAATAATGTTAACACTAACCAACTAAGATGAAACTAATTCTGTGAATTTGATGTATTTGCATTCAGTAATTTGCTACTGGTGGTTGGTTGGTTGGTTGGGGCATCGGGAATGGTATAATCTTGTCTTATATCACTTTTGCAGCAGTTTTTGCAGATTTCTTTGGAGGTCTTTGGAAACCACTGACTAACACCAGCAAGTCTTGAAGATATAGCTGTCTGTGTGTGTGTGTGTTTGTGTGATCATTAAGATTCTTCAGCCTGACATGTGGGGCGTGGTGCCATCAGACAGACATGACTGGGCCAAGCTGCGTGAAGACATTGCGAAGTATGTAATGGTTCTTATGTGCAGTTTATTTGTTGCTGTAAACTTATGTATGTATTAAAATAATTTGCCATGTGTGTTTTACATTGGTCTTCTATTAGACACAAACTGGTTTAAAATTGAAGATCGAAACCAAACTTGAAAAAAATGAAATTAATTATGACAATCCAGTAGAATAAAGTGAATGTACACACTGCATTAAAAGGCTGCTTTGCTTTGCTAAATCTGTAGTCCTTAATTTCTGTACTGTTGAAATGACAAGATGGTGGTAGTTTACGGTATCATATCAGTTGCTGCTGACATTATAACTAAGTGCTTAATATGTACACTGACATTTTGTCCATGTTCCATACCTTAGTTTATTTACAGCAAGCAAAACTACATAAATTGCCACTGCTATGTGAAATTTCATTATCATAGTACCACTTTTAGCTGTTCAGTCTAAAACTTGATGTTTCATGCACTGATCTTAATTTAGCCAGTGTAAGTGTTTATTAAGTCAAAAGTTGCTAATGCAGAACAAGCTGAAACCCATATCTGGTTCTAGTTTGGCTGATATACACGTTTGTTTCCACTTTGCATGATATAGCTACATATAGGGCCCACAGTTTTCTGTGTACATCGCAGAATTTCGAGCAGAGCCACGGAATTTACCCATTGCCATGTAATTTAAAATGACCTTACACTATTACTACGCTTGTGGCCATTCACATTTGTTTCTGCTTTCATATCGGTAGCCCTACAGTCTGGGTATGGTATATGCCATTCTAAAAACATAATTCTGTGAGGTAATGCATATTTCCAAATGACCTATGGACGTAGGTTGAAACGATGAGTCATTTGTTTTAAGCCTATTGACTGATTAATCTTCGACCGTGAACGACTAAACACTAAACAGTGTTCATTTATTTTTTAACTAGATTTCAACCAATCACCAAGCACATTTATATCATTTTTAGGTCGTCTTTTCGTTACAGTTGACCTAATAAAGCCGGTCTCAAATGTCTGTACGTACGTGCGTGCGTATGTCCGTCCATCGACAGAAAGTTTCTTCGATTTCAATGACATTTGGCACGTATGTAGAGGTTGATGAGTAATGCACGATGGTATGCAGTATGACCCAATCAGAGGTCACGGTCAAGGTCACAAGCTCTTCCACGGATTCATAAACTAGGGCAAACCTGGGTTTAGTTTGTTTTGTTCATTTTGTGTTATCTGTATTACTTAGTTAAGATTTATTCTGTTGTTTTGTTGTATTTGGTTTAGTTTACTTTTGCAGTGTGATAGTTGTCTTCCCCTGTTGTAGGCGCTAGCGTAATAATTTAAATGAGCCTCTCGATCCCTTTACCTTTTGGGTGGCTGCTGAAAAAGGCGGTTGCAGTTAATATATCGCTGGCCTTCCTTCACTGGGTAGGGATAGCTCTCCAGCCCTGACCTTTTGTCTCTGATATAGCCATATTTGTGCTGAAAGGGGACGTTAAACTCTAACTAACTTCCTGGCAACTAACCACAGATTCTTAAACTAGGGCACAATGTCTAAATTTGATTGGGCCGGATTTTTGATATTTGGCCTAGTTTTTGTGTCACGTGACTTTGAAGTTGGCGCTGTCCGTCCGTTGCGAAGAGTTGACCATCAGTCCCCATATGGGGCTAATTTAAAAAATACAACGATTGATTATATTCTCATGTACTTATGCAGTGAAACTTAGCTCAGTGCCAGTACTTACTAACTGAACAGCAGACAGCTCAGTTTACTCATAAACGGAAGGCTATGGTTAAGCCACGGAATTTGGATGATTTTCCCGCGGGGAGCCGCAGAATGTACTAAACTGAGTCTTGGTATTTGGGCGATATTTTATGCGGAAAACTGTGGCTGCAGTTATGTATTTGGTCATGATGTAGTAGACTTTCATTATTAATAGAAAATGTAACCAGTCCATTTATTGCAGACATTTGCCTCACCATCCCAACAAGGTTTCTTCTAGCAGTGTGGAATAAGTAGGTACCAGAATGCCTAACAAAAGCCGACACTGTAGCTTTTTGTCGACTGTAGATATGGAGTACGTAACAGTTTGCTGCTAGCTCCGATGCCGACGGCGTCGACTGCACAGATTCTTGGCAACTGTGAAAGTTTTGAGCCATACACAAGCAACATATATACACGCAGAGTGCTCTCTGGGGAATTTCAGGTAATAAATATGCATTACATAGTTTGATACAGAGGATCAAAGTAATGCTGTACAATACAGAGGATAGAAGTAATCCCATACAATCTTGCACTGTGCTATTTTTGACTGGTCGTTTTAACAGTTGTGGTTTGTGACTGTCTGTAATGTTATTTTTTTGTGGCTAAACACCTAAGCAGATCGGGCTCGTTTTTTAGTTAGTTAGTTAGAAACGTAAAGATTAACGTGGCACGAGCAAAAGTGCTTCTAGGACACGGTACACAAACAAGAATTACGGGAACAAGTTAGTGAAAAGAAATGTTAGGGTGTGGATTACCACAGAGGACAGCTACCTTACGTTATGCGAGGTCCTGATCTCCCCATAGAAAAGGAATATCTCACATCCCCCGATGTGGGATGTTGAACATTGAAAATTCTTGGCTGACTGATCATTGTGCTGTTGTTACTTACTTATAGTTTTAAATAGTGTCTATCCTTGGTCATGGTCGTTCATCCCAGCAGCTTTTCTCTTTATTGCCAGTGAATTTACGTGCTGTCAGGTTTTTCGGCATTAATGATATATGCCTCTTACTGTATTTGTGTGGTGTGTTCACATTTTGAATGTGTATATGATTAGATTGTGAATCAGCACTTGCTGAAAGACTTGACAGAACTTGGCATCTGGAGCAGTGACATGAAGAACCAGCTAATTGCCAACAATGGTTCAATCCAAGTACGAACATTACTTAGTTTTTTTGTGAATTATAATGTACAAAATAATGTCGCTACGAAAAGTAAAGTCACTAAATTTATTTTTCTAAAGATACACTTTATTATTATTTCTTGGGTTTTAAATTTTTAGGTCTATTTGTTGGTTACACGGGTGCGCTGTGCAAAACGGCTGAACCGATCAAGATGCTGTTTGGGGCTGACCCACAAGTCAGAACCCAAACAGCATCTCGATCGGTCCATATGGGTCAGCCCGAGGAACCGTGTACGGTACGGGGCAATTTTGGGGCTATCTGGCTCATGGAAAAGCATTGGGAGTCTCTGCTGTGGTGTATACCCAGTACACTGTGTCAAATGTCATAGAAATTGGTCAATAGAAAACTCGGTCATGAATAAGGGGGCGTTGTTTTGAACCACGGTGTAGAATGTTTTTATGATTCTGTTCTCATGATACATACGTGTATGTTTGCGCATGAGCAGCGAATTGATGGCATTCCTGATGAGATAAAGCGTCTGTACAAGACAGTGTGGGAAATATCTCAGAAGACAGTCATCAAGATGGCGGCTGACCGTGGTCCTTTCATTGATCAGAGCCAGTCGCTGAATATTCACTTTGCCGAGCCAGACAAGAGGAAACTCGACAGTGCTCACTTCTACGCATGGAAGATGGTGACGTCTTCATTTAACCGTGCTTGCTTCTAGACAATTACATGTTTACTGGTGGCTGGAAATTTATGCTAAATGCTAAGGCCTATCATTGCATGTTGTTACCCAGTCCTCGTCCTTGACTGCAGTGCACTGTTTGATGTGGAGTTAGGATGGTTGCAATATCGTACTGTCCATGACTTTTTTATTGCCTGTGGTTTAGAGCAGTCATTTGTTGCAGTGCCGTATAATGTTTGTGCAACTGGACTGGACACATACTAGTAATTTAAATTTTGTTTGTCTAATATTGTGTACCGCTTTAGTCCATGCTATGTCTGAAATGAGGTTTAAATAACTTCATAATAATGTGGGATTATTTTTTTTAAATATTGAGAATTTGTCTGTCTGCATCGTTCACTCGGTACACTGTTGCAGTCGCATAAGTTCAGTAGTCGGTGTCCGACTTTGAGTCAGAGTCTGGTGAATTTTTAGGGCTGGAGTCGGAGTCCCAGTTTTTTAAACCCTGGAGTCGGAGTCCCGCAAAAATGAGGACTCTGCATCCCTGGACATGATGGTAGGAAGGTGACGTTTGTCTCTGTGTTTGTGTTATTGTGTGTAGGGGCTGAAGACAGGTATGTATTACCTACGCACACGTCCTGCTGCCAATGCCATCCAGTTTACCGTTGACAAGACTCGTCTTCAGGCTAAGAACAAGACGTCTCCGCTGTCTCGTCGAGACCTCTTCACTGTCGCAGGCAAGTCTGCTGCAGACAACGAGGCTGCGTTGTTGTGTTCGCTGGAAAACAAAGAGAATTGTCTCATGTGCAGTGGCTGAGCGTTAATCCACCTGCAGCGCCATTACCTCAAGAATCGCTGAAGATAGTATGCTCAACAGTTTTCACTGTCGCTGTAGAGTGAGTGTAGAGTCGTCACTGCATGGCTATTATTTCATATTTCTGTTGTTGATGTAGTTTCGGTGTCGCATCATTATTTATAGCAGCGGATGTTGTTTTATTATGGTTTACGTAATTTATGTGTACCACATTTAATTTCCTAAATAAATGATTTTGTGTGGCTTAAGATGCTATTCATGTTTCACTGCCACATGTTACACACCACAATAACTGTATATACAGTTTCTGCATAGTCTGAATGGACTATTATGCATGCTTGCTGTGATTTTACATTTGTATGTCCGAATGTGCTTTTTAATATCTGTTTTTAGGACTTGATTTTAAGTTCTGCTGTTAAAGACAATCGCTGTCGCTGGATATGCGTCTGATAAAACATATGTGTATGTAGCTTATGTAGTTTTACCAGCATTTTTATTGTGTTTGTGTTAAAAACTGTTGGTTGTTGTTGGCTGTAGGAGAGGTCTTTAGTAGGCCAATAAAATGTGCTGTTCGTTTTACGGGCACAAAGCAATGGCTTTTCTGTTTTTTGTTTCCTTGGCATGCAATAAAAGCAAATTTTCGAAACAGCCAGAGAGTAGTAGTGTTGTTCCAGCTTTGTGAACTCTAGCTTTTATCAGTAAGGGTTTTATAAATTATCAGATATTATAGCAACAATACTGGTAGTTTATATCCACTTTGCAAATGTGAAATTGTTTTTAGAGAGACATGGTTATCGTGAGCTTTTTGTTGTTATTAGCTCCAATTGTCACTGCTATTGCTGTCCGGTAATGATTGAACACTTGCAAAATTAATCCCTATTAAATTTTTAGATCGACTCTTCGACAGAGCCGACCTAGTAAAGCCGGTCTCAAAAAAATGTCCGTACATACGTGCGTGCGTGCGTACGTCCGCCCGTCCGTCCGTCCACAAAAAGTTGTCATTTCGATGAAATTTGGTGTGTATGTAGATGCACGACGGTATGCAGTATGACCCGATCCAAGGTCACGAGCCCTTGAAAGTTGGAAATGCTGCCCATTTTCGAAAACTATCTCCTCCGCCATTTACAATGGGAACTGGCAACTGACCACTGATTATTAAATTAGTCCACAATATCTATATTTGATTGGGCCGGATTTTTGATATTTGGCCTAGTTTTGTGTCACGTGACTGAAGTTGGCACGGTCCGTCCTTTGTGAAAAGGCGACCGTCAGTCCGGTACCGGGCTAGTTTATTTTCATATTTATAATATAATTCTACCTTAAAGGCGCAATATGACCTGAATTGTGTTGAAACCGCCGTGAAACCCTAACCAACCAGCTGATTAAACACTGGCTTTTGCTGTTTTAACTATGACTGCTGTGTTATTCTGTGTTCATGTGTACTGTTGGGTGTTGCTTACTTTAAAACCAGAATCCGGAGTTTTTCTGACGATTAATAGCTTGGTATATTTTTTTGACATGACTGCAGCTGTGCAGCAACACGACTGCTGTATGTTGGTGATGATCATTGATGGTGAATAGTGACATTGTTCAACGTACTGTTGGAGTCTACCAATACACTTTCTGTTTTATGTGAAAATTTTACTTGAATCACATAGAGAGACTATTACACATATTGTACTAATATCACACAACCACAGTTTAGCACAAACAAAACATAACGGCGAAATTGCATCTTGCAGACAGTATGAATTTACACCAAATATATCAATCATGTGCATCCAGTTTGCTATGCGATTTCATGGTAGCAAAGCAACAAATACAAGAACGGCAACCTCTCAGTAAGTGAACTAGATGCCTGTGACATTACAAGTCGTCCGAGTCGCTCACAATTCAGGTACTATTATGATGACATCTATTGGTGGATTAGTGGAGTAATTGCTCCGTAACTGATACACCTGGTCAAAATATACTATATTTTATCAAAATAATCAACTTATATGATCAATATCTACACAGAAACCGTACACAAATTATACTTTTTCAATCAAATAATCTACCTAATTTCAATTCATTTATTTAATCTAAATTACTATTATTGTTATATTTTTACTTTTCAGTTATCTTACCTCAAGAATTAATGCTCATTATATCTTAATATTTATAATATAGTTCTACCTTAAAGGCACAATATGACCTAAACTGTGTTGAAAGCGCCGTTAAACTCTAACCATTGACCAACCACTTGCTCTGTAACTGTAATTAATCAACTAAGCATGTAGCTGTGGTCAGTGTTGTAGCAAGTACTTTGCCACAAAGTAATACAAGTACAAGTACCTGATGCCCAAGTTCAAGTACAAATACATGGAACTCAAGTACGTGTGAGGGACTGGGACGTCGCGCGGTCCCTCTGCGGTAGCTGAGCTTCTTGTTCATCCAGTAACTGGTTTCAACAGTCAAGCGTATTACTCTATTTGGCTCAATTTAGAACTGAATAATAGCAGGATACATTGTGTGCGGTAACAGTAACTTTATGGACTCTTTTCATTTTTCGTTGACTTGTGGCTTGCTTATTTTGGTAAATAGCAACTTTGACCTTCATTGTAAGCGATTCGAGACGGGTACTAGAGTTACTACAAAACACTAATAGGAAGTCATAAATCATTTGAGTCAATTTTAGTAAATTACTACTCCACTAAAACCATGTGATTAATCGACTGAAATATTTCAATTGCGCGTTATCGTGATACACTGCACATGACATATGCTTATTGAGCACGGTCAACTACAAAAATAACTGAACAGCCAACACTAACTGCACACTATGCTAAGATTCGGTCGCATAGTAGAGTTTTATTGTCACTACCGCCTCCGCCCCCCGGTCGCACCATTAACGAAGCTCGAAAGCTGGGCGGTGCGTGCTGTAGCGTGGACCTCAGCGAATACCGATCGAGTCACATGATGTTGCCGGCGGCCATTCTAAGTGCCAGTCATACTGGCGTTGGTGTCGGCAGATTCGCTGGCGGTCGCTGTTGGAGCGACCGCCGCCGGGAATTTGGCCGCAATGATGATGACGACGGCGCACAGGAGTAGAATGACGATGACGACGAACATCTGGAACCACTTGGAGCACTTGATGTGTCGCCGCAGCATGTCTTCGGTATTCTTGAGTTGACGCACCTGCTAACGCACGCCCACGCGCGCACTAACGACGATCACCGCACATTCTTGCAGTAACATCGATACAGACTTGCAGTGTTTACTCCAGAAATCTTTAGGGGGAATTTTCAACCCAGAAATATCGGTGATGCAATTTGTTTCCTACACAACAAGAAGCTCGGCTACCGCAGGGGGACCGAGCGACGCGCTGTTAGTAAATTCGTACTGTTTCACAAGCTATAGGAGTTATAGAGATTTCAAACAGCAAAAGTTACATATACATTCAATGTCACTCAAGGGCATCGGCAACGGTGTCATTCGATCGGCCACATACGATTTCCTATTAGTCTCCCATTGGAAAAAATATGTCTCTTTCTAGCACCGTTTCCGAGATCATATTATCACTCATTTCCCAAAATATAAAGAGGTCACGTGACTGAACACATCCCTTTTGGGAGTATCATGCATGCACTCGTACTTCAATCAAAGACAGTTTCAGAAAACAGTTGAAAACGTTTCTGTTTGCAACGTATTAATGCATACAGTGCATTAGAGATATATTTGGTCAAAAATTGCCCATTTAACCTACCCCACCGCTATTTCGCGCCCCATTTGGAGGTGACCCCGTCGGAATTTCGCCCAGATCTTTGGCACCAGAAAACTAGAGTCCCTAGGCTATCGTATGGCTTGTTCATGTGACCTATATTTAGCCCTTTTGGTACAATATCGGCTTGTGACAGACAGACAGACGGACAGACAGACAGACACACGACGACAGCATATATCGCGCTAGCATAGCGGTGCGCGGTAAAAATTGCGTTTGAAAAGGCTTGCAATCGGTGAGTTACCTTCGAGGTCATCGGAAATGGTGCTGTTCGACAAGCCATATATCACTTCCTACTAGAGGTTTGTAGCATCTTGACCGTTTCCGAAATATTACCAATTTGTTCAGTGTAGACTATGTGATCTTGAAAAGTCCTTCGTTTTGTATATTACAGTTGTATTGTCATTGCATTTTTTGTGGTGAATAATTGCATGCTTCTATTCGTGTGTAAACATATCATAGTTAAAACGTTCTATATTTCCCGAGGTACATACATACGTACATACATGTACATACATAGGCCTACATAAGAGTTTTTTGCATAGCGCATATAAATTCGATAGAGTCACTATGCGCTTATTGTGCTTATACGAGGTAGGCCTATGGGAGTTAGAAAAGTTTCAAGCAGTTAAAGCGACCTTCAAGGCCACTCAAGGTCATTGGTATTGATGTCGTTCGCTAGGCCACATATGATTTCCTGTTAGTTTTCCACTGTATCTATATCTCTACCTTGTTCCATTTAAAAGATATTATCACTTATTTACCAAAGTTTAAAGAGGTCACGTGACCCTGAAGACACTGCATTCTTGGGTAATCTAAAACGGTTAGGCTACTACGCGTCGCAGTAAATTGCATACCAAATATATTGAAATGTCAAGCTTCATCAGTTCCAAAAATATGATGGGTCCCACATTTAAACAAACATTTTACGTGAACCTATCCGCGTCCATTCGGGGACGGTTTGTCATCCTAAAGCTAACCTTGCTATAGCCTACCCATGTACTATGAAGAATCTAGCTTCACCAGTTTCATGGATATGAAGGAAGACCCAAAATTTAAACTTAGGGTGATTTGGGGTGGTTAGGTCGCAAGGTCATGGCAATATCACCGTTCGATAGAGCGCATACGACATCCAATTCACTATTCACAGAAACTACCAGTCTATCTAGTACCGACAGCTTTCGTTGAAGTTTCGAAATTTTTCCTACCACGTGTGTATGTGTATCCCCATTGGAATTTCGCCAAGATCTTTGGCGTCAGAAAAATAGAATTCCTAGGCTATCATGCGGCGCTGTTTGCGTGACTGTGTTTGATACTGGTAGAACACCGACTTGTGACATACGGATGGTCAGACATACACGTACAGGGCCGTAGCATATACCGCGCTAGCAAGGCGACGCGCGATAAAAATGATACTTCAGTTAACGAGGTGGCTATCGTATCGTGCACCACCACCGCTGGGATTAGAAAAATATAGTATAAAAATATAACATTGAACTTACTACTGCTGTCGGATCATCGTAACGATGCGGATCAGGTACCGGCTGCAACAGGTGTAGCAAATTAACACTGCTTACAATATTTTAATTATTTCTAACATGCATTATATGATTTATTCGTGTTATATTATGTAATAATTAGGGATTGTCTTAAGTTTTTATGCTTTTGGTTGGACTGTGATCTACTACAATTGTTCCTGCAATAAGTTCTCCTTTGGGGATTCGACCCAACCCCTAATAACCCGAAAAAAACAAAGCCAGATACTGTAAACATACACTGGGTGTTAGTATCGTGTTATAATCATACGTGATTTTGGTAATATTTACTACTATATACACACGGCTGACGGCTGGTATAGTTGCTTTAACAGAATGTGAAAGTTAGCCTGATTAATTACAAAAGCACCGAACTCATTGTGCAAATTATTCCTATGAAATACTACAACGGACCAATATAAAATTACTGTAGGCCTATACGTGTTAAAAATATGTGTGCGTTGGTTGTTTCGTTTCTATTAATTTATCTATGACACTGTGTCTTAGGTTTGTTTGGCTGTGACGTGCTACTTGGTATTTTTGAATGTTCGGTTCTGTTTGTACGTCGAAGCATAGCAGCGATAGTTAGGCCTAGCGATAGCGACTTATTGGTGCAAATTGAGTAGCGCGGTCGATCTGTCTGTTGGTCACGTTCGTCGGCCTTGCAAAAAACTGCTGAACCGATCGAGATTCCGTTGGGAGATGAGTCGGGTGGGCCCAAGGAACCATGTATGATGTATTAGGTGTGGGTGCAGATCCCCAAGAGAAAGGTGCATTTGGCGGGGGGGAAGTGGTGGCCCATTGTGAAGTAAAGGGACGCTCTACCGTATAAGCTGTGCAAAAACGCTGAACCGATCAAGATGCCGTTTGGGATGAAGACTCGGGTGGGCCCAAAGAACCTTGTTTATATGGGGGTCCAGATACCCCACGCGAAGGGGCACTTTTGAGAAGGTGTCCGTCAGATAAAGTAGCATTGTAGTAGTGAGCTGTGTAACAACGGCTGAACGCTTACAGTGGCGCAATACACCGCCGGAAAGCTCTAGTCCTCTGCAATATACAGGCGTAGTTCGTTAAGAGACCAACATAATCATTTACGAAAAATCAGCGATTTAAAACTGTGATTTTTTTCTCTTCGAGCAGCAAGATAACTTGTGCAGGCTGCACGCAACGCACGGCCTAACAAATGCGGCGTCACGCTTCAACCAATGGCAGCGCTCGTTTGCCATGATGCCTAAAAATAGCACGCGTTCTTAACGACGACGGTATGGGGATGCGGGAATTGTTCAATTTTGAAATCGTTTAAACGAAACGTTTTCAGGCTGCAAACGATTAACGATTCGTGCATGCGCAAGGCGATGCGGCCTTTTGTCAAATCCGCATCGCATGTACTCAGTGCATAAGATGCGGCCTATTGCTACAGAAGGAGTAGCGTGGTCTGCGTCTGTGTGTCTGTTGGTCGCATTCGTGAGCCCTGCAAAAACGGATGAATCCATCGAGATGCCGATTGGAGGGTAGACTCGGGTTGGCTAAAGGAACCATGTATTAGATGGGGGTTGACATCTTCCCCACGGGAAGCGGCAATTTTGGGGTTGTCCGGCCCACTGAAAAGCATTGGAAGTCAATGGTGCAGCGCTTTACGCAGCAAAGCAAAAAAAACATTAACGGCGACAGCTGCGTGCAATGCTCCAGACTGGTCGGTGTTACATTACATAAATGTAAAAAACTGTCGTTTTGTAACAACTCGTGTAAGGCCCATAACTGACACATATAAAACAGCAAAAATTCTTTTTTTGGCACGTCAAGGGTTGTGGATATAATACACAGTTCTTATTATATCCACGGCCCTTGACGTGCCAAAAAAGAATTTTTGCTGTTTTATATGTGTCAGTTATGGGCCTTACACGAGTTGTTACAAAACGACAGTTTTTACATTTATATTTGCAGTTTTTCTACTACATTTATTTTGCGGATGTATATTATTGCACAAGCCTATTTACGGTGTTGCGGTGTTGCAAAAACGAACGGAAGCCATACTGGGATACTACTTGCGGTTTAAATTTGGTAATCGTCGTCATTAACACGTCATCCGCTGACACAAAGTAACTACTTTTGCTTACTTGTCCCATCCAACTGGAAAATTGCATCGGAATTCGCCAGAAAGAT
>Ga0209780_1001169_pt1 | contig 16698 bp, 7 predicted proteins | sample WorMetexBAHAMAS2_FD_187384 | JGI IMG/M metagenome (GOLD analysis project Ga0209780, IMG submission 187384) | Marine gutless worms symbiont microbial communities from Max Planck institute for Marine Microbiology, Germany - Inanidrilus exumae... | ecosystem: Host-associated > Annelida > Digestive...
AGGGGAAGGCAGGGGAGGGTTAGGGGGCCAAGCACGACGTTGACGTATGCTGTGTTTTGTTTTAGCCTGTTATATCAGTTCATATTGTGCGTTTCATGCTTTATGTATTATTACTGGCCCGCCTAACGCGCCAGTATTGTTTTGCACGCTGACGTCTGTCGACTGTCATCGTCTGTCGTCTGTAAGCGCGTGAGCGGTCGGGCGGCCGACACTGCACGGCGGGCCAGTACAGTTACGCCCCGTTAGGGCGCCACATTGTTTCACTTGCATTTTATTTGTATTCTTCGCTGAAACAGTGTGCGAATGTCACATTGCAATAAAAGGTTACTTACTTACTATTGTTTGGGGATGTAGTGTGCACTTTGGAGGGGCCCGGAAGGGCTAACTGTTACGGGACCCGCGTTAGCTCTCGGAAGCGCTGGAAACTGTTCATCGTGAGAGTCTTTTACGGCATTAAAAATCGGCAATGAAGTAAGTAAAGTAAAGGAAACGTCGATTTGTATAGTGTATCGTCGTAAACCATTTCTACATGTAATGCGCTCAGGAATGGCACGTGTTAGAAGGATCACGCAGTATTATCTGCCACCCTCACGTTTATCCACGAATGAAATGAACCATACTGCTTTTACTATGTAAGCATTCACCAGATGGCGTCACCCAAGCGAGGTAGCGCACATTCGATTACAACTCACTACTCATTTATCAACCTCGAAAGGATAAAAGGGTGAGTTGGCCTAGTTGGCTGACTTTGTAGCAAACGGTTTACCCACATAACTGGCCAGTGCTACCCATCAGCTGCAGGTTGAGCGCAGGACAGGGAAAGTTCGCCGGTCACAGACCGACGTTCTACCACAGTGCCACGCAACCAACAAGTAGTCTACAATCGACAATTTGTGTGTGCAGAAAACTGAGCTGTTTCGTCGAACACAAGCAGATGCTGACGAGACAAAGCGTCTGTTGTCATGGAAGCAAAATGCTACCAAACACTAGAAGGTGCCAAATAATTGGTAAGTGAATCGTGCAGATTTAAACGTTAAACGTCATCTAAACTTACTAGACTAGCAACGTTTTCTCTTCGCATCGACATAAGGTCTTAAACTTAGATCTTAAGCTGCGATCGATGCACAAGCTTTCGAAAAATAAATGTTCAACTTTTTGGCTGAAACCTTTCAGTCCATCTAACCAAGCTGGCAGCCAAGAACATTTCTTTAGTCACAAAAAATTTAACGGTTTTCCATTCATCGTCCAATTCAAACATAACTTCGGTCAAGGGACGTTGCCATGGCAACCAATTTTGTGGCGCAAGACGGCGAAAACTGACACACCCCGTCTTCATTTTGTGCGCTGGCATTCCACAACGGTTGGTAAAATCGCAAAACCTATATGCACACGAAGACCCCGATAAACGCTCTACATCTTGTAAGAACTTCAGTGCAGTAAATCGTTGAGAAGTTGTGGTACGTTTGCATGGGGTGGATGGGTGGGTGCACACACGCTAAAATATCCGGTGCGTTGATTTTTAAAGGTCATTCGCTAGATGGCAGTAGCATAGCCAGTCTGATAGTAAGTAAGAAATGCACACTTGCGTTTGCACATGCCGGGCGGGCTACATGATGGGCTTAGCCATGCTTTCTAGTTACTTACTGAATTACTCAAAGAGTATGGGTGTGTGGTCGCTCTGAGAATCACTTGCTGTTGTGTTTTGCAGACGAGTGTGTTGTAAACACAACGGCATGCCGGTGTGACGATGAATTGGCAGAAGTTAATTGCACCTGTGAACCGGGCTATCACCTGAATAATGATACCTTCCTTTGCACTAAAGGTAACCTAAAGTACACGTTAACAATGTATAACAGCCAGTTAGCAACTAGCCTCACCGCTACGAGAAACTCGCATGCCATATGGGATCACAGTGTTACCTGCCACCCGGCAAAGGTGGGATTCCCGCCTTTACCCCCAGCCGAAGCGGGTATTCGATTTAGTGACCCCGGAGGGATGCAAGGCTGAGTTGATTTATGTTATGTGAGAGCGGAACAACCGGGAATTGAACCTGCGACCTGTCAGTCGCATGTCCAGCGCCCTACCGCTGAGCCACCACGCAACGCACGGGAATGCCTCGGTCCCGTGGGTGCCGTCAGGGCGTAGGCGGGTTTTGCTAGCTGGGGGATCCAGCGTAGGGATCTTCATGGGGGACGTGGGGCCCAGAGTAAAGGGTCTGGGGAACATAGTTACCAAAAGCTGAAACATTTTAACTATATTTAAATCTATTTTAGCCTGTTTGTATTGGGTGCCGCAGAATTTCAGTGGCAATTGAAATATATAAGCTCTTCTCACGGGAATAGAAATAGGAATCATCTTTCGGGAGTGGGAAGGAATGGGAATGTTAGTGTCTTTGAAATTTCTCGTTTTCGTTTATTTTAACTATATTTGAATGCCTTTTAGCCTGTTTGTATTGTGTGAAAAGTGTCTTAATGACCCGTGTTCGTTCGTCTACTTAGTTAACGATGAAAACACTTGTCGTGGGTTTTGCTAACTGGGTGTCCAGTATAGGGATCTTCATGGGGGACAAAAACACGTCGCAAAAATGGCTTTGTCGAGAAATACAACGAATTTATTATTCGTGTCAATTTCAACAGGACTGGAACTCGAGGGAATGACATTGGGAATACGTCTAGAAATATCGGGGAATGGTGGTGGGAATGCAATTAACTAATGAAAGTGGAAGGGGGTGAAAGTATAAGTGTATTCTTGCTCATCTATACTTTGCGTCAGTCGTATTAGCTTCAAGGAGCTGGTACGCTAAAGGCGGGTACACATCGCCGCGACTCAGTTCAGTCACGGTGTGAACAGGCCTTTTAGTTTGAAGCATACAGGGCAGTTGAATAACAGCGTGCCTAGATATTACATGCTTGCGTCAGACTAACGAAGCGGTGTACGAGAGCTTAACCCATTTCAGTTCCGTGGAACATAAAGCGACCACTCTTTAATGCATAATTATACCGACCAGTTTGGTAGTCCAGGTAGAGCAATTGGTCCGCTGCGTGTGTCTGTGCTTCTGGACAATAACGTTTGAACGAAATGACTTAGACATTTGGTTCACGTTAACACGATCTAGGTCAGTTTAGAATATCTAGGTCATAGGTCGTAGTTTACGGCTACAGGAGGGAAATGTCGCTAGAGTAGCGAGTGTGTGACCTTGAGTGAGAGCTTTCTAGCGACAATCGTCAGCATTACACTGACGAATATGTGTTCAGTTAAGTCCCGCATGTAGTAGTTATATAAATAAACAAACAAATGCCATGTCAAGGTTCGTGCAAGAATAATTACTGACCTGGTGGCCTTGTACGCGCAAGTGTCATAAGTTTTAACAGTACATATATCAATGTCTAATGAAACTAGGAATTTAAAACCAATTTTAAAACACGGCCAGTCCCTGCACAATATAAAACTACTAAGATCACTGTTCTCTCTAGCAACCGCTTAAAGTTGTCTAGAGAAGAAAAGTCATCTGGCTGAGCCTGAGGTGATAACGGATAACACGAAAATCCTTGGTGAGTTGGTTGTTACAGCGGTTACAACGCTCAGGGTTGCCGTTCAACCGTTCATTATATTAGAAAGGATCCCCCGGAATATATCTGTAAGCCGGGTCGAATTTAGCAGTGTTCAGATTGTTCGGCCGAATAAGGCTTCCACAAATTTAGACACCCACATCACTGTCGTTCGGTAAACAAGGGACGTAACACGACTGGCCCGCCGTGCAGCGGTCGAGCTATAATTAAATTGGAGGCTGCGTGACGTCATCGCCTGGCCTGCGCGGGTGAAGCCGCCTGCAGGCCCGCCGTGCAGTGTTACAGACCCCGACAGACGACAGACAGACACCAGCGACCGTTGCTAGTCTGCCCCTGTGGGCGGGCCGGACGTAACAAAGCGTTCCACTCATCATATTTCAGTAACGCAGTGGTCCGTTACTGCTGCGAAACCACTTACATGCCTAGAGGGTTAAGACGAGGGCGTTAGTGACAGAAGCGCAGGCGTGTTGAGATATACGCCCGTGCGTACAATGCCGCTATGTGTGCCTAACCTGTAGGCTACACGCTGTTGAAATACCTGCACACTCTCATAGGCTATATACCACACCTTGGACAGCAAGTGCGCCTGCTAACTGGCGCCATTTGGCCAGACGAATAACATCAATCAATAACCATATTATATATTCATCTTTGTTTCACCAAGTGGTAGCAACATAAACGAGAAGAAAAGAAACTTAACTAAGTAAATTTAAGTAATTATAGTTAATTAATTAATTATTGATTAATTTAGCTAAGAAATGATTAAGTTGTGTTTTACTATCCTATTACAATATAATATACTTTATTTTTTCTGTCGCTATGATAAGGTTTTTATAGTCAGTAATAAATAAATATAAATTAATGAACGTATTCTTGTGATGTAATTTATTACACTGGCCATGCCTAGCGGTAAGCGTAATGCATCGGTCTGAAGTCTGTACGTCCGTACGTCTGACATCTGTCCGTCCGTCCCATATTTTTCTATCCTTTATAGGGCACGCAGCGTATGCTCAACATGACTCGCCAGGGGGCAGCATGCGAAGGCTACATTTCGGCCCGACAATAAGACGGACCGACACACCTGTTATTCACAGTTCATACTTCGTAATTTGACATACATTACACGCCAACGTAAGTTTAGCAGTTTTCGTGGGCGGGGGATGGAGAAAAGGGAGCATGATTTGTGTAGCCTGGAGCCTGCCCTCGATTTTGACACCACTGCAACCAATTTCACGTTTTTTTAAATTTCTCACCAGATGCCCAGATAAAGAGAAGAGAGGCTTCCCGGTTCACCCTTCCTGAGTCCGAAACCGCTTTAGTTTACTTACTTTTTAGGCCGCATCGCATGGAAGCAGTGCACAGGATGCGGCCTATTGCTACAGACGTCGCACGTAGTGTGGTCTGTCTGTCGGTGTGTCTGCGTGTTGGGCACTCGGATATACTGTGCAAAACCGATCGAGATGCCGTTTGGGGGAAGTGGGTCTGACTCGACATGTGGGCGTAAGAAACCACGTATTAAATGAAAGTCGAGATATTCCACGGAAAAGGGCAATCTTTGGGGTTGTCCTGCCCACTGAAAAGCATTGGGAGTCTCTGCTGCGCTGTACGCAGCAAACGGGGTCCTTTAGTCCTCATGCGCTGCGGCCTTTCGTTCCAAAATTCTTTGACCAACCACCGGAAGCAGTTTGTTCTTCAACGTCTCTGTCGCTGTTCTGAAAGTCATTGAAGACGGAATTGTTCCACACCAGCACCAGGCCTTCACCCCGTAAGCATTCACCAGATGGCGTTACCCCTGCGAGGAAACAGACATCCGATTACAGCTTACTACTCATTTATTGACATCGAAAGGATGAAAGACTGAGTTGGCCTATAAAGTTATAACGAACTGCACTAGCACTTGACTCACTGTTTCGTTTTCCCTTTGTTCCGTGACCTAGAAGTTTTAGGACTTATGTCACGTTAATGTAAATTTTTAACTAACTAACTAACTAACTAACTGGTTATGTTTAGACTCGAAACCAACTCCGGTTAGGCCGGCTGTAGTGCCGGCGACTACCCGGTCATCTCCAACGGCGGCCGCTGCCGTCAACTATTTCAACTACTACTTCATCGCCGGTACCTCATTGCTCGCCCTGCTTCTGCTGCTGCTCTTACTGCTGCTGCTACTCCTGCTGCTCCGACGACGCCGGCGTCGACGACAAGAGAAACACGACTCCAAGGTGGTCTTCGTTCAGACCGACTACGAGAAACACGGAGCGCCCTCTAGTGTCATAGAAATCGACGAGGTTCTACGCTTCAATGATCTGTATTTTATACGTCTTTATTCACCGTACAGGTAGAAACATACAGACATAAAATAGAAAAGAAACACAGAGAAAATACTTAACTAAGATATGATTAAGTTGTGTTTTACTATCCTTTTTAGCGCGCGACGCGTATGCGATGCACGTGTATAGCGCGGTATAATCTCTGGCCCGGGTCTGTCCGTCTGTCACAGGCCAGTGGTGTATTGAAATGGCTGAACTGATCGAGCTGGTTTCGGCATAGAGGCTTTTGTCCGCTTATCTTACGCTGTGTCACAAGGGAATTGGGACGTGTCCAAAATAAAGGTACTTCTCTGCGGAATCTTTTGCTACGCTGAGCACACTGGGCGTGCACCTTGGTTTACAACATGTCAGCCGGGACGCAGAGCGTCGCGGGTACGTCTGAGAGAATGGTTAGTTTTTTATGTAGCTTAAACGTCAAAGATAACGCTTTAATTTGTCTACAGTCAGGTGTGTATTCTTTGCTGATCGAGTTGTAAACACATGGAACAAGCCCCCTTTTTCGCTAGTGTCGCTACTTTTAACTGTTTAGACTACTTTAAAATTTGATGGTGATGATGATGATGATGATGATAAAATTTCGTGTAGGTGAAAATGGAGAAGACGAAAATGGGAACAATGAACGATGACGGAAAGAAGAAAATGGGGAGAATGGACGACGATGAACGAAGAGACAACTACGGGAACCTGAAGAGAGAGAACAGGAACGAAGGGCCGATGGAAAGGAACGAAGGCATGATGGGAATGAACGAAGTGATGATGGGAACGGAGACCACTGACAACGACCGTGGCGTGGACGACAGGCAGAGAGGAGCCAAAGCAGACAAGAAGAACGAGAAGAAGAAGAAGAAGAAGGATAAGAAGGATAAGAAAGATAAGAAGATGATGATGACGGAGAAGGGCGATGATGATGGCGAAAAGGCGATTGAAGAAAAGGCGACGGATTCAGCAGCAGGGGACTCCCAGAATGTCTATGTTGCAGCGCCTTCGGCTGGGAAATGGTCCATGGGATCGGAGCCGGCAGGATACGCTGTCGGTGGGCGATCGAAGTCCTTTTCCGATGACCTTCCATTGTCGTCCCACCGCCCGCCACCACCACTGCCGCCAGTATCCGGCCGTGGACGTCGGCTGTCGCTTTCGGACAACAAGAGCGACTACGCCGAGATCTTGGACTGAGAACGGCCGTCTCCTTTACTTACTTAACGGCTTTCAGCGCTTCTTCCGCTTGCCAACTTTAATAATTCGCTGAAGGCTGAAAACCTCACGCACCACATAATGTAGTAGAAATTTTGTTTTATTGGTTTCCACATTCGACGAAAGAGAATACGTTTTTCCTCGAGTTAATTACTGACAAGCGTCCGTTTATTACCTTGGCCGCTATTAGCAGGAGGTGCTGTTTTCACCACTGTTTGTTAGTTTGTTTGTTAGTTTGTTTGCTTGTTTGCTTGTTTGTTTGTTTGTTTGTTTGTTTGTCTGTTAGCCGGATAACTCGGAAATTTGTGGGTGGTTTTACATGAAATTTAGGACTTAGGTAGATCATGGACCAGAGAAGGGCGGACTATTATTATTTTGGAACCGATCCGGAACATATTCGGGATATTATGTCGTATTTATAGACAGTCCATCAGTCGGTTGATGTGAAAAATGAAGTTGGGAAAACAAGTGACGGCGAAGTGCTGAAAAATTAGACCGTCGTACGTGCTGCTCGCCGGTAACGACACTGTGTCGATTTCATTGTGACGTGGCAAAGGTTCTACCGTGTGCCGTCCAGTTTGCCTCTGTTCCTCGAAATACAGCAACTGCAGTAAACGCTTACTTACTATCCATATATATCGCGATGATGTGATGTAATTTATGCGGTTTGACTGTCGATATCTTTAAATAGTCTAAATTATTTCGTACGATTTTCGGCTCACCTTAACGCCGTTTTGTAGTTGCTGTACCAATTGTTCGCGTATTGTTTGAATATTAGAATGTTTGCGCGACCGAATGTCGGAATACTATTTTCGAACGAATCCCAGTCTGCGTAGAATCAACAAAAAACTGTCCGTTGCTGAGGGAATTTGCGTGCCAACTATAGAGGGTTAACGCCATTACCGTGTGAAGACATTTTGCGCTCGTAACGTTAATGTTTCTGCCACTTTCAAAGAACACTAATGTTCACTCGCCGACCGTACTGCAGACGTTGTCTCTGCAGTATCATCGAAACCGCCAAACAAGTACACTCGAAAACATCTGCCAAGGCCGTGTTTTACTCCGCTAGGCTATATCGCTATATCAAAAGCAGCAAACAATATGATGAAAAACATTTTCTACACATCTTGTATATACACTTAGGCAAGTAAATGTCGTTCGGAACTCTTGGTAGCGAATTTGTTCTTCAACATGTTCAAATCTGGGTCGGGTCAAGTCACGAGGTCAATTGTAAACAATCAATTGTAAACATATAAAATGACCAATAATGCATTGGAGTGTATATACTGGGCCTAACCAGCCTAACGTTTGGTGGACTAAGCTTAACGCTTATTCTAACATGTCATAACAATGGTATTGTTGTTATAACAAGGTGTCGCCCTAACGGGACGTAACACTACTGGCCCGCCGTCGCTTGCTGCCCCTCTGGTGAGTTACGTTGCGCCGCCGTGGAGTGTTACAGACGACGACAGACGACGATGACAACAGACGCCAGCGAGCAAATCAATACTGGCCCCCTACACTATGTGTGGGCGGGCCAGTAAAAAGACGGTGTTTCCTGGTCCTTATAATTGTGAACTGTCCGCCATATAAAATCTATTAGCCAAAAGTGTATATTAGCCGAACGTTATAGCTCCGTTCGGACCCGGGGCTATAAGTTAACAATAGGCCCGAACTATTCATGGCCAGGCTGGAGTATACTCCATAAGAGCACCGAACCTGGCTTTAGTTTTGTATACGTTCATTCTGTGTTACCAGTTTATTACTACTGTTTATTACTGCGTGTCTGATTTTATCGTGTTAGGTATAGGTTTTTAAATACCGTGCTCAGTAATTGGCTTGGACGAACATCTTTCAATCGACTATTTTTGTGTCGAGTGGGACGTAAAACCCTGAACGCGATCAATCAATTAACCCCACTGCAGTTATTTTTTGCAGGATGTTGGTTGCTTGCTTCGTATACTGAGTATCTGTAGCTTGCTATATCGAGCTGAAGTACTTTTTGTTGGTGATACTAACTGACTGTTTCAAGTGACGTCTGTTACGATTCCAGTTTTCTGGTTGATGAGTGCGTCACAAAACGTGTATATAGATCGCTGTACTGTACGTCAGTGTTCGAGAAGAGATATTTTGCGTATTTTTCATATTTCAAAACAAACATGACTTTTTACGGTTTTTTGAGTTGCTATACGCGTTTTCTCGAACACTGCCGTGTATCACAGCACTGTAATCTGAACTGTTTATTAATCGTATACATACACCGGTTCGTTTGTAGTTTGTTTGTTTGTTTTGAAGAAATTCCAGGGTTAAGAAGCATTATACTGTATATTAACCGTCATATACTTGACGCTGTTACTTCATTTAGTTAAATTTTTCGCAACCAGATAGTTTTTTAATCTGGTAAATCAATATTTTCATAGGATATTAATATTTTGTGCCAGTTACGGTAACGTTGAACATATACCCTAGTTGTTAGCCATGCCGTCAATAGTCGAGAGGGCAGTGTTTTTACTTCCGTTTGTCTGTGTGTCTGTCTGTCTGCCTTTTTTTCCGCACGATATCTCAAAAATCGATGAAACAAGGATCATCAAACTTGACATAGAAATGTCGCCAAGATAAGTCCTGGTAACTCATTTATTTTGGGTTTAAAAGGTCAAATGTCAAGGTAAGGAGTCACAAAGACATTGCCGGCGTGGATCTTTGCACTCTTGTGAGTGCTGGCTTCTTCTCGTTACTTACTATTTTATTCGTGTTATACAACATATCGATCATAGTTTTGCCTCATCGGTTGCTCATTATTGAGTAAATAAAAATTCACAGTTGCTAGAGTTTCGAGTTTCTGTTCACGTCCATACTAACTGAGAAGTGAGGGGGCGAGGGGAAATGAAAAACAATGAAATGAAATGCACTCAACGAACAGTGACCAGCGGCGTGACAACCTGGCTGAATGGCACGGGGTTCAGTGGCGGATGCCTGCACAGCGGGACGAGGATGACCGGCGGCTGCCTGCGCAGCGAGCTCACGAACGGACGTCAAGCCATCACGCCGCGTAGATGGCTTGTTCTATTCAATGTTATTCTTCGCTTGACGTATGATACTTCAAGGACGGCAGTAATGGCCGCGGCGGAGCGAAAGTAATCAACGCTGGATAGCTCAGACAGTTTAACCATTGTTCAGTAAATTAGTAGCAAGAAATTTGGAAGCCTAATTGACGGTTTGTGGAAAAAATATGACCAAACGAATTGTTTAGTACAGTAATAAAAACCGATTTGCACTAGTGACTAATCAAAGCGATGATATGAAACATAATGTTGAACGCTCAGAAAACTGCTTTAATGCTATTACACTGTTGGTTGGGTCATCTGACCTGTAAAATCGTCTCTGAAATGACCTATAATGTGTCGAGTGGGACGTTGAACCCTGCATTACCATCATGAACACTGGCTTAGTAGCAGCTGCGGACGCTCAAGTCGACTTAAGTAGCGTTCTCACTGCGGCGATATATCGCTGTCGACGGCTTCAGTGAGAACGCTACTTAATTACGTCGTCGACGACGAAAATATCATGATATATCGCCGTGGATGCTTTTCCGAGAATAACAGTTTTACGCTGGTGAATGAGGTACAACATTGGGAGGATGGAGCAAAACTGCCGCAGTGGCTTAACACTCTCTCCAACAACATGAGAAGATGTGTCTAAACCAGTTATTCTATGCTACATACAGGCTACTTTAATGTCATTCACAACCATACAACAAAAATGGTAAACAATAAACAATATGTTTTGACAAGATATAATGCAGTAATCAGTCAGGTGTCATTTCATGAGTCAAGTTTCTGCGGAATTCCGTGTACCGAAAAGTTAGTAAAATCGACTGTTTTTTGACTGAGTTGTTAAAACAATAAAAGGTGGATGTTTTTCGGGGGGAGGGGGGCACACTGTGGTCATACATGAAAGCTGTTCATCTACGCATTTATTCGTCAATGTTGCATTAAAAAGCCTGCGAAAGTAACGACGTTGTATACGTTGTATACGTTGAAGGACATGTTTGATCTCAAGGTCATTTATCGTCTTTCGACAGTGTCGTGGTCTTACTTTGATTCGAAGCAGATCAAACATGACGTCCTCATATATCACTCTCGCAACAGAAGAATTTTTAACCTGGAGTAAATGCTGGTGCTGCATCTACAGGCGCAAAACTTGCCAACGAACCTAAAAACACCAATAAAACTAGAAAAAGACAGCACTCGCAAAAGTGCAATGACCCACCCGGCACCGTTTTCTGACTCGTGACCTTGACCTTTGACCTTTTGATCCCAAAATAAATGGATTTCCGGGAATTATCGTGGAATATTTCTGTGTCACGTTTGGTTATCATAGCTGCAGCGGTTTTTGAGATATAGTTCGGAAAAACGGACAGACAGACGAACGCCTGTAAAAAACGACCATACCCCCGCTAATAATGTCTGTAAAATTTTATAGGTAGATTCGATGACCGTCACGACATGCGTCTATCCATCAGGTTGTCAATATGCTTGATCGAGTTAAGGTTCTACGTCCCACCCGGCACAAAATCAAATCAAATCAAATTTATTTGCAAGCACAAAATATATGAGAGAAAACGCAAGTGGTATGCAAAACGTTGAACAAATGGGAACAACAAGTACAAACGGGAGTGCTAGCAGAGAAACTGCTCTAACATGGGCCCTTCAAAAAACGTTGTAGCCTAGAAATCTAATAAATCGCTTAGCCAGCTCGTCGATACGAGGCAGAGAGTTACTCAAGTGAGGCAACAAAGCACAGTGTGTGTATGATGACAACTTTCAGACCCTAAGAAAGCCCTCACGCCAAGTATCGTGATCGTATCGAAATTGAAATTCTGATATCGAAGCATCACTGATGTGCGGTACTGGCAGACCACAATGCTGCAGCAGCTGCAGAATATCGGATGATGATGCAGTGCGTGCGAGCTTCGAGTGTCGCTGACGGCTTCGCTGTACCTATACTACCAGATTGGTTTACTTCACGTCAAGACGACTTCGATTACGACACCGTTATCTACGTTGTCCGTGTACACATCTTGTCAGCTTTAGCGTGAGCATTCTGAACAGACTTCGTCGAATTTGATAGATTGACTGATTACGTCGTCCCGGTAAGGGTGCAAAGTATTGCGATTTGCGTGTCTGTTTGTCTGTCTGTCTGTTTCTCCGCGCGCATATCTCAAAAACCACATGACCAAATTTCACCATACTTCCTGTACATGTCACCAGTGGCCGTGGCTCGGTCTTTCTCTGACGCCAATGCAATAAGTTATGTACTTCCGGTTTTGTGGATGACGTCATGTCTTCACATAATGGAGCAAATTGGCCAAAATCAAAGACAACGCGTTCGTTTTTCCCAGTTAGCCAGGTGGCGGCACCGCGGGCGCAGTCTGCCGTCTCAGACTGCATTGTGTTGCGCTAAGGTTTTACGCCATACGCAACACAACATAGGTCATTTCTGAGACGCTCATTCCAGCCAATCACGTAGCAAGGTTCAGACGAGAACAAATTAGTACCAGCCGTTGCTTGTGTACCGACAGTACGTGGTTATTCTACGGCTTTTCGAGGCACAAAGCGACATTTTCATCGAACTTTACGCCATCTTTTTCTAATCGTGAGCTGCTCAACTAAGCAATTTGTTAGACGGCGACCATCTTCACACTGAGTGACGTCACGGCTTCGACCACGCCCTCTACTTGCTGCGCGGTGAACCCAGAACGGCTGCTGTTTTATTGACGTCGAAAGATTCCGCAAGGTGTCGCTGAAACGCCGTCCGGAACAGAATTATTTATACGCTCGGGATTAAACGTCGTTTGCGTTATCGACTAAAGCTGATCTCTTCCGGTTTTTCGAACGTCGGTTCTATAGTTTTACCGCAGCGGATGACGTCAGAATGACGTTTGAGAGACCGGAAGTCGAGCCATGACGTCACCGTGGATGTCAAAGGTCACGGTCGCGTGGCTGCGGCGACAACAGGAACTCTTCCCGACCTGCTATGAGCTGTTCACCTTCTGCTGCATCATTGTCATCTGTTGGCCGAAAGTTGGAGGTAAGACTGACGTGAACAACCGCTACTATAAGCCTTGTGATTGTGTAGATAATGGTTCTGGAAATAATAATAATAACCAGAATGACAGTGATAAGCTTTATTCACCACAAATGGTAGTAACAATATACATTATATTAATGTTATGGTGCTGTCATCATGGCAGGCCATTGAAAGAGTTCATTCGGTTCATTCGATGAATGCAGACTAAGCGCCGTGTGGACGCCAATCCTCACACCAAGTCGACCATCTTGCGCTGTGAATCCGCCGGTTGGCTGCTACCTTCCGCATTCACAATCGTCATTTATTATTACTCATCCCGAGAACTGATACTTATTTTACAGTCCCACGGAGGGCGGAAGGCTGAGTCGACCTAGGCACTGCAGTAAGGGTGTGCAGCCCGTGCCCAAGGCTGTATATCGCAGTGGCTGTCATGATAAACACACGCTACCACTAGACCATTCTGACCTGCACGTAGGCACATGGGTGTGAACAACTTGCCTATGGTTGCTAACTTGTTACCCGACAGCGCGGCGGCCTGAAATCGAACTCACGACCATCGAGTAGCGAGTCCAGTCTAACTAAAAAAATTATGGACGGATTTCTACCAAATTTTATGGGAAGGTTCCTAGGGGGAAAGGGAAGACCAAGTTCGTGTTTCGTTACGATCGGAAGAGGGAGGTGGAAGTAACGGTCAAAAAATTCCGTAAACCGGTGATTGTTTACATTTTATACTTCTATAGTAACATGTGTGGCAAGTGTTGCCAAGTGTTGGCGACAAACTTTCGCGGGGAGTTGTACTCTTTCTGATTACTTTCCATCTAGTTTGTGAATGCTACTGGAAAAAGCAGGAAAAGGTCGGAGAATTTCTGCTATCTGGAAAGCGGCCACCGTGCAATTATGCAATAACTACATTGACCAACGGTTCTCAGTTGGTTGTTGTGATTTGACAGGCGACCAAACACACGCGTTGACTGTTCGTGAAGAACGCCCATTTTGCCCGGCTTACAAAATGCGTTATTACGCTGACTGCGTCTACCGGAAAGCGTAATGTAACACTCCGGTGTCCGTCCTTCCGTCTGTCCGTCTGTCACGTCTCTTTTCTAACCTTAATGAGGCGCGCGGCTCATACGTGACTCGCCACGGGCAGCTCACGACGCATCGGCGTACATTTCCGTTCGAGTATTACGAACGCGGTCATGCTTGTTTCATTTTGCAAGGTGGCGCTGTCAGAATATATTTTAAGGTTTTTCAGCCTTCCGCGGTGACGATTCGGTTTATCCGACTGGTTGTGTATCTGTCTGTGTGTAGTGTTGGCGTATTGTGACTAATCGCTTTTTAGACCACGTACTCTTTTTTTGCTGCGGGGGTAGATATTACCAGTGGCGTAACTGCGATCTGAAAAGTGGAGAACCAAGCTCGAGGTGTACTTAAAAAGTGGGTGGTCCGTCCCCCACTTCAAAATGGGTGGTCCGGACCCCCCGTTCCCCAGAAATTTCGCCTATGGATATCACCACAGTCAGCTACTCTGTATTTGATTGGGGTCCGGATCAACCAACTGAATCCCGCTGTTGGCGTGTTGGACTTAGAACGTTTTCGGCCGGCTGATCTTATACCGCTGTTACTTATTTACAGTTTTAAATTTAGATCTGGCTTTTAGCAGCGGTCGGTCGCGGTCGGTCATACCTGCAGCTTCCGTGAATTTGTTTTATTAGCCTAATGAATTCGACGAGACTATACTGTTGCACTCAAGCGGGTGAAAGCAGTATGTCATACGGCGACTCTTTGTTTTGGCAGCAGAAATTGGCATCGCTCTCTCCGGCGACGACTAATGGTACTAAACTAGTCGTTAAGTAGCGCAGACCGGTGAGGTAGGTGTAGGCCTACAGAGCAAGAAAACGTCGCTCCGCCGCCATGCCGCGGTTTCGTTCATACATCCGCATTTGCAGGGTTATTCCACCGTCGCACTCGTAGCGCCTATCTCTACAACGCATGTCTGGCGTGGTATAACGTAGTGTTAACCGCACGATCACTCAAGCGTGAAATACAGACAGCTGGTGCAAAGTGCTAACATCTGTGACGTCAGCAATCAACCAATCTACGCTGGAGTGATACGTGGGTTTAACAGTACGTCATACCACGCCAGACATCCGTTGTAGACATAGACACTGGAGATAGAAAGCGCTGACATTTCTACTGAGATGTATCACACAGAATGTTAGTGCGATAGTTACCCACGTCGACGGCAGTAGTGGAGATTAGGTTTTCACCGTCGTTTGTCTGTTTGTCTGTCGGTTTATCCGCATGATGTCTCAAAAACCGCTGCAGGATCACCAAACGTGACACAGAAATGTTCCACCATGAGTCCTGGAAAGCTATTTATTTTGGGGTCAACAGGTCAAAGGCCAAGGTCATGAGTCAACAACAACAGTGCCGGCGTGGTTCTTTGCACTCTTGTGAGTGCTGGCTTCTTCTAGTTAACCTTATAAGCTGTGGTCTGATAACACGTGCGGTACGGTGCGGATCTTTGTTGAATCCGGACACGACTCTTAATGAGCTGATATTTCGGTCGTATACAATGCCTAATGCTATCAAAGATTCATCAACAGGTCGTCCGTGGTGCTACAGTTCCATTTCCAGCCAACCTCAGTGCCTACACAGAGCGTCGTGAAGAGTCGGTGAAAGGACCTAAATAATTCATCCGCTAGTCGACTTGATTTCCCCCGGCCGGCCGGCCGGCGATTAGGCTTCACCAGCACCTGCAGAGAGATATAAAATTACGATTTCAAAAGTGGTCGTTACTAGTAGCCATTAGCGTCTGTGATGAAACAAGGTGTCGCCCTGACGGGACGTAACACGACTGGCCCGCCGTGCAGTGTCGGCCGCCCGACTGCCCACGCGCCCGGCTGCCGGCCCGTCCGCCCGCCGGCAGCGTTACAGACGACGACAAACGACGACGACATTCGACGACAGACGCCAGCCAGCCTAACAATACTGGCCCATTAGAAGGGCCAGTAATAAGGAGAATTGATTCGGAACAGGTGACTGTGTAATATTAGTATCGTCTAATTTTTATTCATGTTCTTCTGCAACCATATCACGCTTCCATGTTTCTTCTTATTCATCTTGTTTTAATCGCATATTATATTGCAATTTTTATATCGGCATGCAAATAGACTGCTAAGCCGCCGGGTTAATTATTTTCCGGCTGGCTTATATAAAAATTGCGGCTTAAATCAGGCTAAGCCGGATTATTGCCGGCCGGCTGCGGCTTAGCAAATTTGGCTATAGTCGGCTTATTTCCGGCTTAACTTAATAAATCAGTGCCGCTTTAAATGCACATTACGAAAATCAGTCCATAAGTCAACGACATAGGCCTAACTAAACAGATTAAAAGCCGCAGTTTTCTCCATTCAAGTCTTCGCTACACCCACGACTAATGCAAAACTGCAAATGCTGTCCTGGCGCAAAATAAGCTCCGGCAGTCATGTTCAGTTCAGACACGTAGTTTTATACTATTTTAC
>Ga0209780_1001170_pt1 | contig 16697 bp, 20 predicted proteins | sample WorMetexBAHAMAS2_FD_187384 | JGI IMG/M metagenome (GOLD analysis project Ga0209780, IMG submission 187384) | Marine gutless worms symbiont microbial communities from Max Planck institute for Marine Microbiology, Germany - Inanidrilus exumae... | ecosystem: Host-associated > Annelida > Digestive...
TTCTCAAGGGTACTCCTGAGACTTTTGACATTATTTTTTTAGCCCCTCCTTATGGGCACGACTTACTCCGCCCATCTTGTCCCTTGTTGGAACAAGGTGGTTGGCTCTCGCCACACGCCCGAATATATTTGGAAACCGAGCGCCGCCTTGGAGAGCCAAGCTTACCAGCCGCTTGGCAAGTGATTCGTCGCCAGAAGGTGGGACAAGTGGCGGGATTTTTAGTTGTGCGTGGATAATAGTTAATACCAAATGACTTGAAAACGCCAAAACCGCAAAAACTAGCCTTGGTTGTGACAAGCGATCAACCGTCCGTCACTTTTAATTATACGCAATTGGCAATTTTAAAAAATTGCTTGATTTTTGTAAAAAATTCTGGTATTTTTTTCGTTGTTGTTGAGACGTACCCGGCTATTGTTCAGGACGATAGGCGGGGCGGCCCGCGATTTTTGTAAAAAAATCGCTATTGTAAAAAAAACCTTCATGGAGGTATAAAGATGAAATCATGTAAAACGTCATGGCGGCATTCGTCTGCCAAGTGGATTGTGTCGGGATTGGTGCTTTTGCTGGGCAACTTTTCGCCAGTCGCGTTTGCAACATCCCCGCCGCCAACCTTCGAGCCCGGCACGAGTTGCAGCCCTGGTGAGGTTTGGGACTGCAGCGGACAAACCTGCGCCCCCAAGAAATGGATCGGGCCACCGGACCAGGTTTGCGACAACGGAACAAACGGGAATCCGGATTTCGTTAGTTGCGCCGACACAGTGTCTGAGTTCGAGTCTGAGAAGGAATTTTGTAACGCCCAGGAGGGGGAGTCTCCCCCTAATGAAGAAGATAATGAAGAAGATGAGTTGTATCGACAATTGTTTCATAGAACGGTGAAGGAAGCGAAGGAGGGATGTGGCAATCCTAACATCGGCGACGGGGGGTGCGTCACTAATTGTGAGTGCAACGAGCTGTCCGACGGTACGCCTTCAGCGATGAGCTGCGTATCGCCGTTTCCGCCGATTCTTAAGAATGATGAACTGTGTGACAATTTTTAGCAGGACTCTGGCTCGATTGTGGTGAAGCCTTGAAGAATGGCGTATCGGGCGGCGGCGCTAATCCGCTGGCCGTGGACGCCATCGGGTAACCACTGAAGCCATACTGCAAAATCACTGTAGCCGGGCGGGGATCCCCGTCCGGCATCCCGCCCCATATTTGTTCATCCCCTGATATTGAAAATTCTATCTAAAATTTCGAGCGCCCGGCACACGTAGATGCAATTAACTTATGCGAGACATTTTGGCACTTTTGCTGGGACTGCTGAAATTCAAGGGTTCTGGCAAAAGCTTATCATCGAAATCATTGATGGAACAAGTGCAATATTAGGCTTTAATGGCTTCTGGTTTGCTACCTGTTAGCCTTTCAATAATGGCTGCCAAAAACAATCACTTTTTAAATCCAAACTTAGCTCGCGCCCTATGCGTGGTATTGCTTGTTGTCCAATATGGGGCAATGCTCCATGCTGTCCAACACCCATTCCATGCGCCTGATGCCTCTTGTAGCATTTACTTTGCCGCAGAGCGTTTAGGGAATGGTTTGCTTGCCCTGGCAGTTCTCCCGATCATCCCAGCTACCGGATGTAGTTACATTCCCTCAGTTATCCACCTGTTTTACGGGCAAATTCAGACCTATTTTCTTGCCCGTGCCCCGCCCATACTCCTTCTTCGCTAAACAGCACTCAATTTCTTTGATTTTATGGACTCGATAACGAGTCAGGGGTACTTTTTGTCTGTTTACTTTGAAGGAGATAGATTTTATGAACAAAAAATTGGCTGTTGCTATCACCTTAGCCATATCAACTCACCCCAGTTTTGCTGAAGACGATTTAAGCAGCTTGCGCCAGCAAATCGACGATGTGAAAGAAGAATATGAGCAGCGCCTCTTTGATTTGGAAAAGCGTCTTGAAGAGGCCGAAATGGCACCTGCTCCGCAAACGACACAAAGCACATCAGCCTTTAATCCCGCAATTAGCGTGATTTTGGACGGGAGATTTGCCCATTTTTCAAATGACCCTGAAAATTACGAACTCCCTGGTTTTCAACTAGGCGGAGAAGCCGGCTTGGGAGAATCAGGATTTTCCTTGGGACACAGTGAATTGGCACTCAGTGCCAATATCGATGATAAATTTTACGGCAGTTTGACAGCCGCCATAGACGATCATGAGGGCGCAACAGAAATCGAATTAGAGGAAGCCTATTTGGAAACCATAGGATTAGGTGGCGGTTTCACAATCAAAGCCGGTCGTTTTTTTTCCGCAGTAGCTTATCTTAATGAACAGCATGAACATGCTTGGGACTTTGCTGATGCACCGCTGATTTATCGGGGCTTGTTTGGCGATCATTTAAGAGATGATGGTGTCCAAGTCAATTGGATTGCGCCAACCGATTTATTCATAAAAGCGGGCGCAGAACTTTTACGCGGTGATGCCTTTCCTGCTGGAGGTGCGGCACACGATGGAGTCGGTGCTTATAGCTTATTTGCCAAGATAGGGGGTGATATCGGGGTTAGCCATAGTTGGCAGATCGGATTTTCCCATTGGTCAGCCGATGTCGAGGAACGTATTGGCGGACATCATCACCATGACGGGGAAACGCATGACGAAGAGCATGAGCATGACGAAGAGCATGAGCATGACGAAGAGCATGAGCATGACGAAGAGCATGAGCATGACGAAGAGCATGAACATGAGCACGAGGAAGAACATGACGAAGAGCTAGCCTTTACTGGTGATAGTTACATCAACGCTATAGATTTTGTCTATAAATGGGCACCTAGTGGCAATCCCAAGAATCGTAACTTCAAGTTCCAATTAGAATATTTCGACCGCAAGGAAGATGGCACACTTGCAACCAGCAACTATGACGGTCACCAAAAAGGCTGGTATGCCCAAGCGATTTATCAATTTATGCCCCAGTGGCGGATTGGAGTACGCTATGACCGTTTAGAGAGCGACAATCAGGGCTCGGATGACGAGCTGTTGGCAGAAGCCGGATTAGATGATGAAGGCATTAAACCGGAGCGCTACAGCCTGATGTTCGACTGGTCTTACAGCGAATTCAGTCGTATTCGACTGCAATACAATCGTGATGAATCCTTTGGTGATCCGGACGATCAAATATTTTTGCAATATACCATGAGCCTTGGCTCGCACGGCGCACATCAATTTTAAGGGGGGCAGATAATGAAGAGACTAATCGCATTGCTATTGACAGTAGCATTTTCCCAGCCCGCAACGGCTAAGCTCAGTGTATTTGCTTGTGAACCTGAATGGGGCGCGTTGGCAAAAGAACTAGGCGGCAATGCACTCAGAATTTATACCGCCACCACCGGAAAACAAGATCCCCATCATATTCAAGCCCGTCCCAGTTTGCTGGCTAAGGCGCGGCGAGCGGACTTATTGGTCTGCACCGGAGCAGAGTTGGAAATCGGCTGGCTGCCTATTCTGTTACGAAAGACGGGCAACCCAAGGATACAGCCGGGACGATTGGGTCATTTTATGGCAACAGACTATGTGCGGCTGCGGGATATACCGACTTATTTGGATCGCAGCGAAGGAGATATTCATGCCGCTGGCAATCCGCATATTCAAACCGATCCGCATAACATAGCGCGTGTTGCTAAAGTGTTAGCACAGCGCCTCGTTGAATTGGATTCCGCCAACGCGGCTGATTACCAAAATCGTTATCAGAACTTCAAAAAGCGTTGGCAAGCGGCTATTCGGCGTTGGGAAAAACGGGCTACTGTACTAAAGGGTGTCCCTATCGTCGTTCACCACAAAAACTGGATTTATCTTGAACACTGGTTAGGACTCAAAGAGATCGCCACTTTGGAACCCAAACCGGGAATTCCACCGAGTAGCTGGCATCTGGCGCGGGTTTTAAAACAACTCAAGCGTCAGCCCGCTAAAATGGTGATTTATACGGCTTATCAAGATTCACGTCCTGCCCGTTGGTTATCCCAAAAAGCCGAAATTCCAGCCGTTGTTTTACCCTTCACGGTAGGCGGTACCACGGAAGCCACTAATCTTTTTACCTTGTTTGACGACACGCTGAAACGTTTACGGGAAGCGATCAAATGAGCTTAGAAGGACTTGACTTAGGCATTTTAGGCCCGGCTTTTCTCGCTGGGCTGTTGGTACTCTCTACGCATGTGCCGCTAGGACAAGAAGTCTTAGCGCGTGGCATCATTTTTATTGATCTAGCCATTGCCCAAATCGCCGGGCTTGGAGTTATTGCGGCTCATAGTTTTGGTTGGGAAGCGCACGGTTGGGAAGTACAGCTCGCCGCCGTCAGCGCGGCTCTGGCAGGGGCATTATTGCTGAATTGGACAGAAAAGCGCTGGGCAGAGGTACAAGAACCCCTGATTGGCGTTTTATTCGTGCTGGCAGCCAGTGCGGGTATTCTCCTCCTAGCAAATAACCCTCATGGCGGAGAACATCTGAAAGAATTGCTAGTCGGCCAAATTCTTTGGGTCAATACGGCCAATTTGGTGCCGCTGGCTGTACTTTATGGAATTATTTTAGGGCTTTGGTTCGGGCTACGGGCACGTCTGGGTAGGCCAGGATTTTATATACTGTTTGCGGTGAGCGTGACGGCATCCGTACAATTAGTCGGTGTTTATCTGGTCTTTGCCACGCTGATTATTCCAGCCTTAGCGACGCGCGGTATTAGGCGAGGGCGGCGCCGCCTATTTACCAGCTACGCTGTTGGCATTGTCGGCTATGGTGTAGGCTTAGGACTATCAGCGTTGTTTGACTTGCCTACGGGAGCGGTTATTGTTTTGTCGTTGGCTGTCATTGGTGTTTTGGTGGCTATAACTCCATCCAAAACCGAAGGACCCAGCACCCGCGCCACCAGTTCTTCCACCGACGAATGATAATTGTTGGGAGCATTGAGGGGCGGTATTTCCGTAATAATTATTTCAGCCACCTCAGAGCGAGCGCGTAAAAAATAGGGACCAGGTTGGCGAGTCAAGCTATCTTCAATAAAGATCAAAGCTCTTTCTTTGCTTTTTAGCAATTTCGACAACTCACTTTCTACAGTCTCAGTGGTGGCATTTGAAAAAGTCTCAAAACCGAGTAAGGCAAATCCTTCAGCCAAGGATTGGCTGCCCATGAAAATGAGTTTCATATGTATGTGTGGCAAAGAAACCCCTAAGTCCCGATAGAACTTAGGGGAGGAATTGCCGCCTCCTGTATAAGTGTTCCAGTTCTAGCTCAATGCCATTAAGTTAATAAATAAATTATTTACAAACAAAAGCTTATATCCTATATTGGCTTAGCTTTTGCTGCAATGGTTTGCAACCAATGCCATTAAGTTGCCGAGACTTGGGGTACAAAGCTTTAGATTTGTGCTTGGGGTACAAAGCTAAAGCTTTGTACTCCAACGCACTTCCTTAATTTAATGGCATTGAGTTCTAGCTGTATCGTTAAAAATATCCATCAAGGCAAAAAAACCTGTATAACCGTGGTGGTTGGGACTGATACGGCATCCCAACGTACCTATTTATGCTATATCGGCTACTAATTTTCTGCACTACTATTAGTTGTCTGGTAAACCTGGGCTTTTAAGTTTCCTTAAAAGCCCCTAAGTCCTCCCGTAGGGAACTTGCTTAGGGGTTACCCCAATTTTCCTAATAATAAAATGCTGACGACGAGACCGTAAATAGTAATGCCTTCAGCCAAGCCAAGATAGACTAAAGTCCGTCCAAACATTTCCGGTTTTTCAGCAATCACGGCTAAGGAAGCCGCACCAACTGGTCCAACGGCAATGCCAGCACCAATGGTTGCAAAAGCCGTTGGAATGCCGACACCTATCATTGCTAACCCCATGCCTACTGTGATTTCAGGCGCAGCTTCAGCGGCACCAGGCGCTGCCATGACTTCTTGAATACCTAATAATAAAAGGGCAATTTGTGCGCCAACAAAGGTGAATAAATTGATGACGACGGCGCTTTTTAGCCAAGGTGTTGCCTTTGCTAAGGGGCGTATTTGAAAATAAATTCCCATTGCAATAATACCGAGTATTATTGAAGTCATCAGGGCGATTAGCCAATACATTGTTGTCTCCTTATTTACTTCTTTTTTGCCTACGCCATTCCCAGGGTGTTTGATGAATACCGGCTTGTGACCATATACCTAGTTCAGCCGCTTTGGCTTCATTTTCAGCTACTTCGTATTCTGGCTTTTTACAATAAGCCTTATAAACGGCAGCCACGCCAGCTTTAACTTGGGCTAGATTTAAATTGACATCTCCGCTGTAAACTTCCCCCACAATCCGTCCATAACGATCCTTGTCAATCTCAACTAACTGCACTTTGTCTCCACTGATAGAACGCAGGTGTTCGCGTGCCTGATCACCCCAAGGTTTCTGTTTCATTTCCGGCGTGTCGATGCAATACATACGCACTTTGGTTTTCTCAGATTGACCATGACACTGCAAAGTCATGGTATCGCCGTCGTAAATTTTTAATACTTGGCACTCGTCAGGCGCAATGGGGAAAAGGGAGTTTTTAAGCCAATCATTATTGATTAATAGTGACGCTACTATAATGACGATTATCACTAATACGGGGTATTTTTGTTTATGCAAGCGACTAGTCAGGCTGATTAGTGACTTGATTTGCTTTTCGTTCATAATTTGCGTATTTTCTCAAACTAAAATGAATAATGTCAACACTTCTTTTTAAAACTTCTCCAGAGTGGACGCTCGCTCTCTATCAATCAATAATGTAAACACTTATCTTCGTTATGATATACTACCCCAAAACCATGTACTGGTTTGAAACGGTGAAAATCTGGAGCCCACGGCTTGATATTTCCTGCCAGAATGCCAGTGCTTGACGACGAACAGTTATACGGGTAGTCGTCAGGAGTTTTATTTTGAATTGGAGAATAGCTTTTATGGTGCAAGGTACGCCTTACACGCTTTTAGGAGAAATAGATGATTTTAAAAAATGTTCGAGGTTTTACACTCATTGAAGTCTTGATTGTTGTTGCTATTATAAGCATTCTAGCTGCTATTGCCGTACCTTCTTACGAGTACGCTATGAGAAAATCGCGCCGTGCTGATGCGAAAGTGGCTTTGAGTGGACTGGCGCAGGCACAGGAAACTTTTTATACAGATAGGCGTACTTACGCCTCAAACTTAGGGACTGCAACCAGTGCTAATACGATACGGTGTCAATCATTTTGCAAGATGGATGGAACTACTGTAGTTTCGCCGGATGGTTATTATGCTCTGACTATTGCCGCTCGTTCTGGGGGGACTATTGCTACTGGTTTTGTTCTCACCGCCACCGCAAGGGGCGTCCAATTGAAGGATACTGAATGTCAGACTTTCACTTTGGATTCAATCAATAATAAAGGGGCGACGGATGGTGGGGGGAGCTCGAATGATAGTTGTTGGTAGCTTGGACTCCTAAACTGAAATTTTATAATTCGTGCAAGGCACGCCCGAAACGATCTACGGAATGTGCCTTGCACGATGCTTTGATCCTTTCCGAACTTGAGCCAGTCACATTCGCTATTTGTTCATCTCTTACTTTAAATTATTGTGTAGGGTGGGTAGAGCGAAGCGATACGAAGTCAGCGAAGCTAAACCCACCATTTTCGTGGCTCAAAGCATCAATATTTATCCCGCTGGTGACAAGAAAAGCTGTTTTTACTCGAGGAAACAACATGACAACATTACAAGCCCGTTCTCCGACCAAAATTTCTGAAGCCGAATACTGGGAAAAATACTATAATAGTCGTGATGTGGTTTACGAGTGGAATAATGGTTATTTGGAGGAAAAAGCGGTGTCTGATGTCTTAACGATTTTAATGTATAAATGGTTTTTTGAACTGTTAGAACATTATTTGAGAACGAATCCCATTGCCCAATCCGTTTTGTTGAAAATGGGATTTCGACTATCGGGAAAAAACAAGGTGCGTCGCCCCGACTTGGGGGTGGTACTCAACGATAATCCAATACCGCTTTTGCCCCATGATAAAAGTTACCACGGTATTTATGATATGTGCATAGAAGCCCTTTCTGATTCTACGACTGAAATCATGGAACGGGATACCGTCACGAAAAAGATTGAATATGCCCAAGCTGGGGTTAAGGAATATTATATTTTGGATAGCCACAGAGAGCGTACTCAATTTTTCCGTTTGAACAAAGCGCAAGGCATTTATGCACCCGTCAAGCCACTAAAAGGGGGCATTATTAAATCGAAGGTGTTACCCGGTTTTCAATTTCGGTTTGAAGATTTGTTCAACAAACCGTCTCCTGATGAGATGATTAATGACAAAGTTTATCAAGATTTTGTCTTGCCAGCTTATGCTAAAGCGAAACAACGCGCACAACAGTCCGATAAACGCGCTCAATTGGAGCGTCAACGTGCCGAGCTACTAGCTGCGCGATTGCGATCATTAGGTATCGATCCAGATCAAATTCACTAACGAGCCTCTGTAGCTTTTAAATTTTGTTTCGGGAAATCCGCTCGCGGTTTCCCGAAACAACTAAAAGTTACCATGGTATTTATGATATGTGCATAGAAACCCTCTCTAAATTTTGTTTCGGGAAATCCGTTCGCGGTTTCCCGAAACAATTAATAAGCGCAGGCGGCATTCAATCCATACGAACCGAGCACACGCAGGCACGAACGGTTTTAAATTTTGTTTCGGGAAATCCGCTCGCGGTTTCCCGAAACAATTAATAACAGTCCGATAAACGCGCTCAATTGGAGCATCAACGTGCCGAGCTACTAGCTGCGCGATTGCGATCATTATTAGTTGTTTCGGGAAACCGCGAGCGGATTTCCCGAAACAAAACTTCAATAAAGCCAACACGCAACCTGATGCCGATATTCTCGCTCTTTCAAGCGAGGAATCTTCTCTGGACAACGTCCCATCACCTCTGAGCAGCGAGTGCAAAAGCGACACCCAGCCGGATATTCCTGCGGCAAAGGCACTGTGCCCTTAATGGCTGATAAGTGCTTATGTCCGGGGATTGGGAGTGCTTTCAATAAAGCTTGGGTGTAGGGATGTAAGGGATTTTTGAACAGGGGGCGTACGTCAGTACGCTCGGCAATTTGTCCCGCATACATAACCACCACGCGCTGTGCAAAATTTGCTACCACTCCTAAGTTATGTGTAATCAATAAAATTGACATGCCCATTTTATTTTGGAGTTCTTCGAGTAGTTGCAAAATTTGGGCTTGTATCGTCACATCTAAGGCGGTTGTAGGCTCATCGGCTATCAAAAGATCGGGTTCGCAGGCTAAAGCCATCGCAATCATCACACGTTGTTTCATCCCGCCTGAGAATTCATGGGGATATTGATTAATTCGTTGTTGTGGCTCGGATATTCCAACTTGTTCTAACAAATCAAGGACTTTTTCTCGTACTTCTTGTTCTGTCATCTGATGGGTGAGTACTTCTCCGATTTGCTTGCCAATGGTGAATACTGGGTTAAGGGATGTCATGGGCTCCTGAAAAATCATGCCAATTCGACCACCTCGAATTTGTTGGTATTCAGATTGAGGTAGTCCCACCAGTTCTTGCCCTTTGAGCTTGATATTTCCTTGCGTGATACGACCGGTATGTTCGAGAAGACCCATAATAGCCAGCGCCGTCACCGATTTTCCACAGCCCGATTCGCCCACTAAGGCGACCGTTTCGCCCGCGTTGATGTCAAATGCAACATTTTGCACCACAGCTAATTCGCCTTGTTCGGTGGCGAAAGAAATGTGGAGATTGGCGATTTCTAATACTTTCATTTTTTAACGCCTCCGCAGTTTGGGATTAAGTGCCTCGCGCATACCTTCTCCGACGAGATTGAATGCTAAGACGACAATCAGAATGGCTATGCCCGGTATGAAAAAGAGCCATGGCGCGTCAAAAATAAAGTTTTTGCCATCAGCAAGAATATTGCCCCAAGTGGCATAAGGTGGTTGTACTCCAAATCCGAGAAAGCTCAATGCAGATTCGGTTAATATTGCTCCAGCTACGCCAATAATAGCGGATATTAATACGGGTGCCATCGCGTTGGGTACCATGTGTAGGAAAATAATACGCCAGGATGGTAAGCCTAGCGCGTGCGCTGCTACTACAAAATCTTGTTCGCGCAGTGCCAAAAATTCGGCGCGTACAAAACGGGCTGTGCCCATCCAACTTGTTATTCCTATAATAATCATAATGTTGTAAATGCTAGGCGGTAGTAGGGCGACTACGGTGAGTATTAAAAAAAACGTTGGAAAGCATAACATGACATCGGTAAAGCGCATAATCAGGGTGTCCACTGAAATAAATCCAAGGCGGATATTGCCATAGTAACCCGCTAGCCCTCCGAGCAAAATGCCAATTAAAACGGAAATGCCAACGGCTACAAAGCCAATAGAGAGGGATACAAAAGAACCTTGGAGCATTCTGGCAAAAACATCTCGCCCTAATTCATCGGTGCCCAGTAGATAAATTCCAAATCGAGGTGAATCTTCTGCTGGTAAATGCTCAGAGGGGAAGGATAAGGGGGGCAGAAATTTGTCTACCAGTCTGACGGTGGCTGGATCAAAAACGATTGTCCATTCTGTCAAAGCTTTTCCGGCAAGTGCGGCGAGAATAAGTAATAGTAAAATCACTAATCCGGATAGTGCTAATTTGTCTTTTTGGAATAGTCGCCAAAATTCTTGAAGTGGGGTTTCTGATTGAATGTCCATTTTTTTTTCCTATAAATTCGACGCTCCGCGTCGCGTGTTGAAAAGTTGCACATCGTGTTATTTTATTATGCAAAATTTTTCAGTGTAAGGTACACATCTAAAAATCCTATTTCTAAAAGAAATAGGATTTTTTAATTAGTTTAAAGGAGAATTTTAATGAATAGAATATTAGCTCTCATTTATGGCGTATGCGGTTTCCTGCTTTTCAACGCTACTTTAATCTATTTTATAATTTTCATTAGTCCTATTTTTGAGCCAAAATTAATTGATTTTGGCACTCAAGTAGCGTTTGCTCAAGCCGTATTGATTAATACGCTGTTGATGGTAATTTTTGGTCTTCAACATTCTATAATGGCACGCCCAAAGTTCAAACAATGGTGGCTCAAAATCATCCCGACTCCCATAGAGCGTAGTACTTACGTGTTAATAGCGAGTTTGCTGCTCATATTACTCTGTTGGCTGTGGCAACCCTTACCTGCTATTGTTTGGCGAGTTGAAAATCCTCTCGGCTATTGGACACTTGTGGGACTTTTTTGGTTTGGTTGGCTATTTTCACTCTACGCCACTTTTTTGATTGATCAATTTGATTTGATTGGCTTGCGACAGGTTTATTTATATCTACGTGGTCAGCCTTATACACCAGTACCTTTTAAGGTCATTTCTGTTTACAAATATATTCGACATCCTATTATGTTAGGCACGATTATTGGACTTTGGGCAACACCAAGTATGAGTGTTGGTCATCTTATGCTTGCCATTGGTTTCACCATTTATATTTTTATTGGTATTCGTTTTGAAGAGAGGGATATGATGGATATTCACGGTGAATTTTATGAAAAATACCGGCAAAAAACGTCAATGGTTGTGCCATTTTTTTTTTAAAAGTCATAAGGCAACTTCCAAAAATAGAAAAAATGCGCCTATCTAAACTAAAGATAAGTGCCGCAAGCCTGATAGTTGGAGTGCAAGGCATACCTTGCACGGTTTTTAGTTGCAGTTTGCTAGGTACGAGGGATGTTGTTGGCGAGCAAAATTTGAATAATACGATCAAGCGTGGTATGAGCAAAATCGGGATAAATTTTCTTATCCGGTTGATTTCCATGCACTATGTCGCTTCTATACCGATAGATGTCTTTGGCACTTCCGGCTAATTGTTTGTTACTTTTTAACACATTCAACTTGAGAAAATCCAAAATGTCATCAGGTTTCCAATACTCTACTTCTTTAAAAAAATGGTCATAAATACCTTCACCTAAATCGGTGGGAGTCATGTTTTTCAAGATAGCGCATTTCTTTTGTAGATAGATTCTTAAAAAACGCTCAAACGCTGCCCATAATTTAACCACAAATAGGGCTTGTACGTCAGTCTCAGCACTTTCTGCGACAGTATCCACGTCAGGGGCTTCTTTTGAGACAAAAGTACGCTGTAGTAATCGTCGTCTGTCTAAGTCATTTTTTGTTTTGACGGCCCTTTTGACAACTTTTAAACCATCGACGGTCATTTTGTAGTTTTCCCAGATGGGAGGAAGAGGATTAGACAAATTCATAGTCACTAACCAAAGTAATCAATTTTAACCATAATTTTTTATCTACCATCTGGGCTTCTCGTGTACGTGGATCTTCTATCCAGTACCAACCCTCTTTTTTAACGCCTTTCAAAATGGGGATTTGTTCTCCCGACGGCATAGTGATTGTTTGTTCCGGCTTTGGCATATAAAAAATCTGCTCTTGGCCAAGCCAATTAACGATTTCAATCACACCTTCTCCCACCATACTTTTGGCACCGACGGGAATTAACTGAGCTAACAGTGTCTTATCCTCTTTTTCAATCGTCATTTTGGTTCCATGATAGGTACCCAATTCATCTTTAAAGTGATGCTCAGCGGTGGCAAAAATAAAATGTTTTCCTGCTAACCAATTTTTTAGTAGATGATAAAATTGATTCACGCGCCGTAGGTAAAGTTGCTTGTTTTCTTCAAGATTGACTATCTGTTTCATAATCTTAGGAGTCCACCTTCTGTTTCAATGCCATTAAGTTAAGAATTCTATGTAGGGTGGGCAAGGTGTTTTTGTTGCCCACCAGCCCAGAATCGGTGGGCAAAACAAAACACTTTGCCCGCCCTACATGTATGGATTTTTTCTTAACTTAATGGCATTGACCTTCTGTTTGGGCGAATGTTCAAATCAAGCAATTAGAAGCTGGTACTGAAATGCGACCTGTGAATCCAGCTTTGGAATAAATATGTTCTCGTTGTTCTCGTTCCGTAGCGATCAAAGGAATGCCGGCATGGACGCGGAGCTTCCTGCAAAAAAAAAGCTCATTTTATATTGGACTTCCAAACTAAAGTTTGGACTCCTTTGAATCTTGGGCTGAAGCGGCATAAATGGCCGCATCATGGTTTTTTTCTCCGAATAAAAATTGGTGGCTGGTGAACATACTGATTTTTGAACTGTGATTTTTGTGATTTACTTGGCAATCATAAAAATCACATCAATCACAGTTCAAATTTATTTAACGACGGCTATTAGAGACAATGCAGTTATTGCGCGTTAAACGAAGATCGCTATTCTGCAAAACCACGGAATTATCCGTTTATGGCCGAGCGCAGGCGCCTTGAGAAGAAAAGGCTTCTGTATCGCCAAATATTTTAAGCTCTCCTGAATCTATTTCATCCTTGAATTCCTTATTCCAATTTGTTAATCCTTCTCCTCGCCTTACCATCTCTTCTCCTCCGATTAATACCGCCCCTTTCCCCAGCTTTGGCACCACTGTATCACTGGATACAAGAATTTTTTTGCCTTTTTGGAGGGCGCCTTTGGCCGAGTTTAGGACGCAAGAGTCGCTCCTGCAGCCGGTTATAATATATCCGCTTGTATCGGATCGTTCAAGTAAATCAGACTTGAGTATGGAAAAAGCATCTCGTGTATACTTAATTGAAAATTTATACATGCGAGTTCTTCTAACCTCATCGGGAATTATATCGCTGGGGGTGCCCAAGAATCTTCCTTCCTTCTTCAGGTATTGCTGTTCATATTCGAATTCGCTTAGCCCCCCTTCCTCGCATCGTTTGCGTAAAAGGTAGTCTTCCAAGACAACTTTACCGAACGCCTCATCCTGCGTTTCTCGCATATTTACATTTACTATAGGCATATCATTTGGATTCGCAAATTCAACTAATTTTCTGATACTGGAATGCGTTTCCGGGGACCCATCTGTTGCGTATAAAACACCGTCGACATTTCTTATCGTGATGTCGAACGGCGCCCTATTAACCCCCCATTCTCCAGGTTTTAAATGCTTGAAACGCTCAATTAGAGTAGCCGCTTCCTCATCATTTCGAGCGCTAAGATTCCACTCTTGCATATCCATAACAACCAGAGTCGTATCAGCCCTCTCCTCGGCAGGTAATGACTTTAAATATTCTATCAAGTCATCCACGGGCGCGGCATAACTCGGGCAAGAACACAATAACACCAAAACCCAAAGGAGGTTTTTCAAGTTGTAGCCCAATACTGAAGATAAATTAATTTTCATAAGAATACCTATATTGATTGAAGTAATTGTAGCCAAAAAAATCCTCACTACAACGAGGATAGGGACGTGGGAACGAAAATCGTTCGTTGATGATGAGTACAGCGAATGCAGGACAACGAATGAAAATCGATTCAATAAGTTCATCCCTAGAAACTCCGGGTGCAACCAATCCAAATCACGCTTGGTGCTAGATTTGGCGAGCCCTGTGCCTTGCTTGATCATTCGTTGTTTACCATTCGCTGTACTCACTCGCCACCACGGCAAAAACTTGAACCCAGAATTAAAGTGGGCAGAATTATAATAACAACCGTCGCACATCGGACAAAATAAAACTCAAATACTGAGTGAACCGCGCCCCACCAATCACCCGATGATCATAAGACAACGACAACATCAAACGCGGCACAAAAAAATTTATTTTGGACGATTAATTTATTGCCCGCAGAGGGGTAGTCGATTTATCGCCTACCCACTACGAACTGGCGTGTCAGCGGCGTACACGAAGTTAGAGCGAAGGCTTCGACACCTTTTGCCACACCACTCGCTCAAACCCCACCGCCACCACGCTAATCAGTTGCAACCGCAACAAATCGCCATATTTCGACTCCAAGCGAGATTGATAATCAAGCAATTGCTTTTCGGATTCCGCCAATTTTTGTTTGACGGGGGTTAAAGCTTTGAGTTCATCAATACTTTTCTCACGCGCTTGTTCACCGCTCAAATCCACCTTTGATAAATTTAAGTATTTAAATTCCAACACAAAATCATAAAGAGGATACTTGCGCCGCTCTGGACGAATAATCATCGTCAAATCAGCAGATCGCCGTTCTAACGGCATTTCGGAGTCCATAACGTAAAATACATCATCAAATAGTACCGTTAAAAAAGCCGTCTTGATCGTCAATTCATTCGCCCAGCTATAATCACGATTATCAAACACTCTAAAATAACGCTGTTCCATAAAATCACATGCGGCTTGTAAATCGCCGGTTTGATAAAAATGCTTCGCGATCTGGCGAGCTTCAGAGCGTTCCGTCTCAAGGGGCAGAAACATTTCAAAAAGCCGCTCCACATAGAGCTTTCGCACCACTAAATTTGGAATTTTGAAACGCAAATCCCCAAACTCGGTTTCCCCATTAAAGGTCAAAATGCCTAAGTAATAAAGCAGAGAAACGATAAAGGTGGTGTCTTTAGTGGCATTTAACATGTCATCAACACCAAAACGATTCGCCAATTCGGTGAGGCTCAAAGGCGGTGTCTCATTTAGTGCTTGAAAAATGATGGATTCTCCATTTGGTAAGCCGGAGATATAAGCCAGTTTGCCCCGATCTATCGCTAAGTTGTTATCCAACATCATGCGCGGAAATTGGCAATGATGTTGAAAACGTTTCAGAAAATAAAGTGCTAATGTCGGGTTATAAATCAATTCATTCACTTGCTCGCTAAAACAGTAGCCGTCATAAAACTGTTGCATTAGGGTTAAGGCATCTTGTCCCTTTTGTGGTTCAAGCTTACATTCTTCGACGATTTTAGTCAAAACGGCTCGGAGTTCGGATTCTCGAAAGCCACATAAATCATTAAATTCAGGCTCAAAATAAATGTCTTCTGCCACATTGTAAGCACTGGTGATGTCACTCATGAGCACTGGAGAGACACCGGTGATAAAAACCCGTTCTAAACCTCGTCCACTACTGGCTGATTTGACGGCTTTGAAAATGGCTTTAAGTGAACCTTCAGCCGATAGCAGAGTCTTGTAGCGGCTGGGACTGATTTCGCCACGCCCCATCAAAACTTCATTTGCAAAGTTGTCGTATTCGTCAATTAACAAATAAAGGCGATAGTGTGATAATCGCACCGCAGTCAGGAGCGATTGAAAAGAGGCTTGTGCATCAACCGGCTCTATTTCAATGTTGACGGATAACCAAGGTTGATAGTAAAGTGCAAATTCTTGAATGCGTTTGTTGAGATAGCGATGTAATGCTTGCCGAATTTCGTGTGCGTCTCCTTCGGGACTGACATTTGAAAAGTCCCAAGTCATCACAAAGTATTGATTATGCATGGGCGTGGGATTTTGTCCAATCGCTAAATTCCCAAACAAGCTTTCAAATTCATCCGCTTTTGCTACATCATAGTAGTTTTCCAGCATTGATAAAAGCAGGCTTTTTCCAAATCGCCGGGGGCGTAGGAATAGCAGTTGATCACCCGCTTCTCCAATCAGTCGAATATGGCTGCTACGATCCACGTAAAATAAATTTGTGGTGATAATTCGATGGAAATTACTGATGCCATACGAAAATTTCAGCATGTTTTTTTCTCCTCTCAATTTGAACTATATAGTAGTATGTACCCATTTTTGATAAATTGTGGCTCAGTACAGGACATTTTTTTTTATTTCTTGTTTTTATCTCAAATTTGAGTAAGC
>Ga0209780_1001171_pt1 | contig 16690 bp, 8 predicted proteins | sample WorMetexBAHAMAS2_FD_187384 | JGI IMG/M metagenome (GOLD analysis project Ga0209780, IMG submission 187384) | Marine gutless worms symbiont microbial communities from Max Planck institute for Marine Microbiology, Germany - Inanidrilus exumae... | ecosystem: Host-associated > Annelida > Digestive...
GGCTTCTTCATGGATTAGTCCGCTAAGCCCTAGGCCTCTCTGGTGGGCTTCCTGCTGGTGAGGCCACACAAGGTAATTCACATTGGCAGTGGTACCATTCGATAGCCTACGCACGATTTTCTATTAGTCTTCCATTGCAGCTATGTCTCTATCTTGCACGTATATTTAGCATCCGTTTGCGGGTAACCTAATTGGATTTTTACCAAAATCTTTGGTGTCAGAAAACTAAAATCTCTAGGTTACCGTGCGACATTGACTGTATGGTGACGCATGCAGCCGTTTCGATAGAATGCCGGCGTATGGCCCTCAGACAGACAGACAGACAGACAGACAGACAGACACCGGACCATAACATTTAGCGCGATAAAAAGGTGCCACTGTCATGTTCACCAAATTCCAACCAATCGTAATTTTCGAATTTGTCTAACTTTGCTCAATAAAATTGAGTGACCGCATTGAATGATTAGTGTCGTAGTTTACAACTAAAACCAATACAGCCAAGAATCAAAAGAATAAGTAAACATTCAAAAAACTTTCCGTAAGAATATTAGCTGAAGTTGAACATACATGTTCGCAGGCGGAAAACTTGGACGGCGTTTTCGTAGTCGAAGCGAGCACAAGTAAACCGCGGTCGACTGTAACACGCCGATCGACACAGAAACAAATACAGCAGACGCAGATTGTTGAGCCACTGTCAACTTGACAAGTATTGTTAGTCGACTGTGGTTAAGCTTCGGTTTATCTTACAGGTTGTGTGTCTGTATGCGTGTGACGTTGGTGTATTGTTGCTAAACACCTAAACGGAGATCGAGATGGTTTTCTGCGCGAGGGTTTCCGCAAAGGACAGTTATTTTGTATTAAATGAAGGTCCGGACCAGGACACGAAAAGAGAGACTTTCGGCTCTCGTTGCGTTCACTACGCCACGGTCGGCCATCCCAGCAATTGTAGAGCTTTAACAGTCGAATCTAAGTCTCTGCGTTAATATTTCTAAAAGTACAAAAGCATTGTATTTCTGCAGAGTTTAAGACGTTTACCATGGGTTGCACATGGTAATATTCAAAGATGCGTAACCAGCGACGTAGCTAGCACGGGCTCGAACGGGTAAAGGGAGCCAAGCCTTGGTTGGTTTGGGTTGGGTTGGGTCTGACTTTTTTCACCTTCTCATGGGTTAGGTAGGAAAGAGCGAGGGACCAGCGAGTGTAATAATCGTTTCTAAGCTAACCGACAGTGACTTATGAGAATTTCACGTATTTTCTTTGTAGTACTGTAGCAGAATACAATACTAACGTTGACGACGTAGGCCTATATATGTTTTCCATGAGTGACATCATATCGCTTCGACACAGAAGCATCATTGATACCTACGGCCGTTGATCGGATTGGGTCGAAATAACTTCGATATAGAATGGGTTGGGTTAAGTCCAGCATCTGATTGATCGGACTGGGTTGGGTCGTGAAAGTTGACCCACGTCCATTTGTGGTTCAGACGTTGTTTCCGGGACACTGGTGTAAGGTATTATATCCAAAGTTCGACGACGGTCCTAACTACACGAGTCCTTGATGTAGTTGTATTTACCAGCCGTTGTCGAAGACGTAGACGACGGTGAACGCTGTCGGTTGTCGATGTCTGACCGTACACATCATCTGCCCGAACGTCACCGGCGACCGAAGCAGTCCGCCGGCGACGCTGACGTATTCCGGCACGCGATTCTCCATCAGCAGCCAGCTGCCTTCGAACACTTGCGGAAAAATGCAGTCCGGCTGGTGACGAGACTCGGTTTCTGAGATAATCAGTAGCATGCCATGCAAACACATGGCACAGTGGTAAAACGCAGGGGTGTTTACGTAACGTAATACGCTATACAAATCGTCATTTACTTGATTTTACTTACTTTATCGTATTGCAATCGCACTGAACTGTTTGTATGGACATCACGATGTAGTAGGCCTACAGTTGACACCAGCAGAGATGTGGTAACGAAAGACTCAACAAATCATGACCAAGCTGTAAAATCTGCTTCCTAACGGGTAACGGGTGACAAACTGTTGGTAGCCGAATATTTTTTTTCAGACCCAAGCCAGCGAAAATCACCCACGAACTTTATCTTTTCTTAGATTTTTCCTCCTGACTCCATGGAACGGATGACGTAGCCTACCATTCACGTTGGCTGTCCAACGCCAGTAAACGTTAGTAACTAGCCTTATTAATTTTTTTGACAATATTATAGGCCCTACTATAGTTTAGCATTTGTTGTCAGCCAAAATCATTTAGCCACTACCTACTGCTGAATAAGCATTATCAGCAAATTACAATAATCGGTTAGGCCTACTCGTATGCTCAAATACACATTAAATTTGCCAACATTATAGGGCCTACATTTTCTTTTTAGTCTTTTTAGACATTAAATACCTAAAATACACCATTTCTGCACCACAGTTTTAGAAGTTGGCATTATAACCAGCTTCGTATTTTTGCATAAAAATAGAAGATACTACGTAACTGACGTGCGTCGTGTAGATATTGATTGTATATATACCTTGATAAAAATAAGTAATTTTGGGTTGGTATACAACGCGCAGCGTGGTGGGACTGCGGAATCGACCTCCTAACCCTAACACTAACCCTAACATAGCCCTAACTCTAGATCCCGCAGTCCCGCCCCGTGTTTTGTCCCGTGCCTCTAATTCATTTGCTTTGTTTTGACTTGTGCACTGGTAACTTTCATATTAACTTCACCTGAAACTTCACCTTCACTCAATCCTGCAATTTAACCGAAGAGTGGGCTTTTTAGTTATGCACGGAGAGATATTACTTTAGCTAATACTATAGTTTGTAAAAGTGGAGTGTTGGGTTCGTCCTAGAATAAAGGTTGGCCCAGAAAATTTAGAACAAAAAATTCTCTGGGTACGCCTATATTTGTTTCTGAATTTTCGACGAATATGATCAAACCAAATTAAAAATTAAATCAAATTAAATTAAACCATTGTTTTAGTAACTTCGTCTGATTAATAGCCTCGAGATGTTTAATTTACACTTGCCGTGTGTAGCGGCAAGTAGGCTAATGCATCGGTTTGGTGTCCGTCCGTCCGTCCGTCTGTCTGTCTCATCTTTTCCCTACCTTAATAGGCGCGCGACGTCTTTTTTCTAACCTTAATACGACTAGCGGCGAATACTCAACGTGACTCACTAGGGGGCAGCACGCGACGCGGCCACCGTACATTTCCTTCCGATTATTACGAGGACGGACATACTTCATGACCTTTTCATGTAGACTGAAACTACGTCGACTGACCAGCGACGTAAAGTTGAAGAGTCATGTACATGACTGGTGCTGATGAGGCGCCACTGTCGGACACAGGACAGACGGGACTGTAGTAAAGATGGACGCTAATGGGCTCCGGAGTTCTCGTTCTGTCGGCGATATCTGCCGGGACACGCTACACACATACCAACAGCGGCGGCACAGCCACGAACTTTAATATAGACGGTGCAAATTCAGGGGACTGAGGCACAAAATGTTTCACCACGACCTAAGCACGCAACCATAAGAATCGGAGATTACCCACTACCTCAAAATTGACTCACACGGCCACCTATGATCTCAAATGTATGCCATGAAACACATTATTCGAATCTAGAAGAAGCCAGCACTCACAAGAGTGCAACGACCCACGCCGGCAATGATTTTGTGACTCGTCACCTTGATCTTTGACCTTTTCACCCCAGAATAAATGGGTTTCCAGGACTTATCTTGATGTTGGAACACTTCTGTGTCAAGTTTGGTAATCCTATAACTGCATTGGTTTTTGAAATATCGTGTGAATAAAACAGACAGACACACAGACAAACGGAAGTAAGACCCCCTCCCGCGACTGCCGTCAGCGTAAATAACAACAAACGATGATTATTGTTACCAAATAATGCTTTTGAAATCGGCAACATGCATGTTAACTTCGCATCGCTATGGTCATTGGTCATTGGTCATTGGGAATGTTGCTTGTATTACTTAAATATATGGCTTGCTGGTTTATATTAACACTATGTAGGTCAGGTTCAAACGTCAAGGTCAGAGGTCAAAAGTCAAGGTAGCAAGAGAAGAGCTCAGCTACTGTTCGAGGACTGTGGCTGGGATGGCCGACCCCGTAGCTGAAAAGCAGACCTGAACTGGACACTGTAAACAAGTAGGCCGAACCGATCACTATGATCGGCTAAATGTTGCTAAAGTAGTCGGTGCGACCTCGAGTGATGGCTTTATACTTTGTATTTGTGTCTATGAGTGAACAAAGAATTCTCTGTGCGAATGTACTGCACCCTAGACCTTGTATGTCGAGTCAGCGAAATGTAACCTTGTGAAACAACCATTGCTCACGACAGCAGGCTAACGCGTAGGTTATTAAGCAAGAGCCAAAATTAACTCAAAAGATCGACTAAGATGAGCTCGGTGCAGTGGCGCTTTGGCCGGTATATATAACGGCGTGGGCAAAATTGCTTAGTTTTTGTTGAAAACTAAACGTAACAGTTGGCCATGGATGAAGTTTTTCTGATTCTGGTTCGTGTTCTTGCGCACTACCGACGACAGCGCACATTATAATGTTTAAGGTTCGCTCGGAAAATAATATGCAAAACAATATAGGAATCTGTGTACCAAATACGTGCAACGAAAAAATCTAATGTTTGTTGTCATAAGCGAATTCACCTTGCAGTAGTTATGTGATGCGTCTTTATTTCACATATATTTTGAAAGACAGCCAGAAATGACGCAGTCAACGTGAAACAAATTTGTTAAAAAAATTCCGCGCATTTACATCAGCAATTTCTCTCTTCCTATTTTGCTATAAAACTGCATGTATGTATGTCTCGAAAATTTAGTCGGAGAAATGTCTCAAATTTAAGCTTGAACGTATTCGAGAGAAAACAGCCAACTTTAAGGGCGTATGGTAAAACGCCTACGGAAATGATCACGTTCAATGATTTTGTGTCAATAACGTAGGCGATCCAGTGACGAATTAGCCGTGAGTGCAACGTAATCGTGTCTCAAGTCAGTCACGCTCCAATCAAACGCCGCATCACAGCAGCAGCAGAAGCAGCAGCAGCAGCATCGGTAGTCACTGCACTGAGTGCTCCAAAAAGTCGACCGAATGAATGAAACAACAGGAAGTAGATCACTTTAAAATAGTTCCACGCCATCAAAATAGCACATTAAACTTTCGTTCAACTTATTCAAGCTATTATTATAATACTTATAAGCACGGAATAAAGAAAACAAAATTAGAAGTTGAAAATATGTTACTATAAAATCATAACAATTACATAACATACGTACACAGCATGGCTAGGGAGCCCAGGTGACTTAGGTTTTACCGCGTGACGCTGCGCTAGCGCGGTACATGCAGTGCTGCCGCCTGTCTGTCACAAGTTGCAGTTGTACCAAAACGGCTAAAATAGGATCACTTAAACAACGCCGCAAATTTAACATAACACAGATTCCTATATTGTTTTACACCTGAGTTACAGCTGCGCCACGTTAGTGACTGTGACAGGTATCCGGTACTCCAGCTAGGAACGGACATTGTCGTTGCCTGCAGCCATGTTCGTCTGCTCGGCGTCGACATCTCTTCTGATCTTAGTCTGGATCACCACGTCTCTCCCATCTGCGCTGGCTGCTACTACCAACTTCATCAACTCCGACGTAATTAGTGTGTACAACAATGTTTTGCCAGCTCTGATGGGCTGATTAGCCTTTCTGGCAACCCTCCACGCAGCTGATGTTATTGTTATGTTATTCTTCTTATGTTTTGCTGTATGTTGAAAAATACAACCCTCTGTCCGGCGGTCGTTGGACTCCCAACTCGTTGGCTACACTCGTCTACGCCGTTGTGAATTCACGGATTGATTGCTGTAACACTGTTCTTGCTGCTGCACCAAGGACAGTAACGGGCAAGTTACAGCGTGTGTTGAACGCTGCTGCGCGTGTCGTCACCGGCACTTGGAAGTTTGACCGCGGCCTGGGTCAGACGAACTTCACTGGCTCGACGTTCCCGACCGGGTGTTTTTCAAGCTGGCAGTGACAGTTCACCGGTGTCTGAACGGCTGCGCACTGCCGTACTTGTCGGACTACTGTGTTCCGGCCGCCGGTGCTGACACTCGGCGCCGTAAGCGGCATCTGCGTTCCGCCAACCGTCAACTACTTGCAGTACCTCGGCTCAACACTTACGGCCGTCGGACCTTTTCAGCTGCCGGCTCCGCAGTCTGGAACTCTCTCCCGGATTTCATCCAGGGCCCGACCATCTGTGCAGACTGTTTCAGACTTTGCTTAAAACGTACCTGTTCGCTCGATACTAGTGCATTCATAGACGTTCTTGACGATAACCGCGCTCTATAAATTTACTTACTTACTTACCCCAACACGGGCGCCAAATACACGTCCGAAAAGTAAACGGGCGATAGATTAAAATCAGTTATTTTCGACCAATATTGCTATATCTCAGTAATGAACACCGACTTGTGACTGACAGACAGACAGACGGACAAACACGATGACAACATACACCGATGACAACATACATAGCGTCGCCCGGTAAAATCTTATAGGTAAATCTCGCATTGTCACATATAGATTTGCATGAGTGATCAATCCCGTCAAGTAAATGGCTATATGTTCCAGGTATCATCGAAGTCCATTCATAGTTTCGGAGCCACGGAAAGCCCACATTTGGCCATTCCCATTACTTTTGCTATTAGCTTTTTAACTCGTGACGCTATGCTAGTGCGGTAGTAGCCTGTGTCCGTCTGTCAGTCCGTCCGACTATAGGCCTATAGTTTGCATATACAGTAAACGAGCGATAACGTTAGCAGTGTAGTGTAATGTAGATACGATACATGAAAACTGGTTTACCAAAACATACTGCGGTAGACGATTGTCGGACGATGCAACGATGAACATATAACGGTCCTCAGACCACGACGCAAAGCAATCGAGAGTGTATTCTGCAGCAACAACGCTATAATCATTGGATACGACACGACATAAAACATTTAACGTGCGTTAACAAGCTGACGGGTGGACTGCCTGCAGCTTAATCTACTGTACCGCAGTACGGAATTACAACGGAACAATAGCGATAAACAACCAACAGCAACAAGTCTCCGCTGCCGCTGACAGACCCGCGCGACGCGATGCTTCACGCCCACCGTGCTGTACACAGATGTCGACGGTCAGTGTGATAAACTGGTGACCGACAACCGTCAACAGTTTACCACACTGACCATCCACCTAAGTTGACAGCACCTATGCCGATCAGCGGTTCCAGATAAATGGTTGTTGCCCACCAAAATTTAAATAACGCTTCACGTGACCTAACCACGCCCCTTTCAGTGATGGTTTGCCATCCGCGGGCTAGCACATACTGCCGTCAACATCCGTCAACATACCCTACCAAATTCGAAGTCTCTATGTCCACTAACTACGAAGATGTGAAAGGCGATACAAAATTTATTTATTTATTTTATTTATTTAGCAACACAGAGGCCAAGAGGCCGCATACAGTGTGCATACGTACAAGTAATAAAATCAGTAAGTTATACATAAAACTGCTTAAAAAGTTAAACATGAAATATATAAGTATATAAGTATACAAGTACAACGTACAATTACAAATAACATACGCAACTGTTATTCAAAATCTATGTAAAACTAACTTTACAATGCCGCAGCAACTGCTCCGATGTAAAAGAGGACTTAAATCTAGCTAGGGAGTAAAACTGTCGAAAATGGAGTGGCTTGGAGTAGTTAGAGTCAGTCAAGGTCACTGGAAATAGCATCAATCGATAGAGCACATACGAGTTCCTATTAGCGTTTCATAGTAACTATGTCTCTATCTTGCACCGTTTCTGAGATAGAGCGCAATATTGGTCGAACGACCAATCGCTGACTGTAACCTACCTCACCTACTTTGGCGTGCCCGATGGGGGTGACCCCTTTGGAATTTCGCCTAGACCTTTGGTGACATAAAATTGAAGTTCCTGTGCTATCGTATGACGTTGTTTTCGTGATCGTATATTTAGCCTTTTTGGTACAATACCGGAATGTGACGGACGGACGGACAGACAGACGGACACACGATGACAGCAAGTACCGCGCTAGCATAGCGTCGGGCGGGTAACAAGTAGCTCAGCTGTCGCTGACGAACCCGCGCGCCGTGCTGCATCATGGCAAACGGCAATGTTTTAAAACAGTCACGTGACCATAATCACGCCCCTTTTGTGGGTGATATGTCATCGTGTTGCTGGAATTGATATGGCCTACCTGTGTACAACATTTGACGACTTCAGGTTCAACCGTTCCAGTGATATGATCGGAGCCCCAAAAATTGTAATGGATCACATGACCTGACCACGCAAAATGTAGAAATTGAGGTGGTTTAAGGTAGTTAGGGGTCACCCAAGGTCATCGGCAACATAACCATTCGATAGAGGGCATACGACTTCTATTCGAATTTAATAGAAACTATGAGGCTATCTTGTACCGTTTTTGATATAATATCGCTTATTTTCCCAAAGTTAAAGCAGTCACGTGACAGTGACCACGCCACTTTCAGAGACATTTTGTCGACCGTAGGCTGGGACTTGCTATGTTCAAGCCACATACCAAATTTGAAGTGTCTAAAAGGGCTGATCTATGGCTCGATGGAAAGTGCATTGTCGACTTCCAAGTAGTGATAATTAAACTTTTTTCGCTAGCTCTCACGCTTAGCGCTTGATGATATAAATGAGATGGTTAGCGTCTGGGTGTTAAATGTGCAAACATAATTTTATACAATCAGCATTAAATCTCGCGTAGATTATAACACAAAACATTACTAATGGCAACTACCTGCATTCTCTGTTTCTTTAAATATGTTGCAATATGTTTCTGGGAAGCTGAAGTGTAGTCCTTCTCCGGACACACAGTCAGCATCCAGCCGCGATGGATCACGAATGCGCTCGCATACCTTAAAACACAATGTATGATTGATAAATCCAACGAGAAAGCCCTCACTCGAGGTCACAAGCGCAACATTTTTCATGACGTCTGTTAGGCCTATATTGTTCAAGCACATTACCGTCGTGGTATACTTTCATTCGCCAGGGGCCGCCAGCAGCGTACATACCGGGCGGACCGCGCTTGCTGTTGCCTTCGCTGTTGTTTCAATCTGTGATCTTGAACTTTGCCTATGATCTTGACCTTTGAACTTGACCTTGACCAGGTAGAGTGATGATGAACAGCAAACCAAATATATGTTAGAGGTAATTTCTTTCAAAAAATGTTTTCCGGACACACACGTAGAGACTCGCACAACGGACCCACTGCTCTACCCAGAGTCCCAGACCTCTAAGGTGATCGACAAAAATATATCAGAAACGCACGAATATTCTTAGCATGCCACAACAAACATGGACAGAGATCCACAAACTATACCGTGGACTTTTTCGAGAGAACAGACGTCGAGCTGTAAACTGCCGTAAATAGCACGGCTCTAAATACACGACTACGTACTAATGGTTTTGTTTACGTACGATTCCTGATCAGTCACACTAATTTTCACCTATTTCATGTTTCCGCAACTTGCAAATTTCAGCATTAGTTTGCGGCAGATGGCAGCATCTGCAACAACGCAACGTAATTACGTAGCCTTCTATCATACCGCGTCTGTGTCTGTCTGTTTATCTGTTTGTCTGTCAGTCCGCTCGCTCATCTCAAAAACCGCAGGTGCAAATTTCATCAAATATTCTGTACATGTTACCTGTGGCCCTGGTTTAGTGCTCCTCTGACGATAATGCAGTAAGTTAAGCACATTTGGTTTTCTGGATGACGTCAAATTTTCACATCATGGAGCGAGTGGGCCAAAATCAAAGACGATGCGTATGTTTCATTGAGTTCGCCAGGTAGTGCCACCGCGGAGGCGAAGTTGCTGTCTACGATTGCAGGCTTGTTTAAATGCAGTGCAGCCGACATGAAAAAATCAAAATCACGGTGTTTACCATTTTAAGATGGCTGCGGTAGGCGCGGAAAGTGTATCCGCCGCTGAACGGACAGCCAGTGCTCTCTGCCTCTGGCTTGTCTTGCGCTAAACAAACAGGCCAACCCGTCCATCAATAGGCCTAAAGCCTTTCCTTTGACAACAAGGCCCATAAACCCGAACACAGAAAAAAGAAAATAGACGAATGTAAGCACGCCAAAGTGCGATAAAATAAGCGCTTTGTTAACCTTAAATTAAGACTATGTCGGATTCAAGTAAATATGCAACAATATTATTTTATGGTTAGGTAGTAACGAATAGTAATGGTCTCAAGGAAACGTCTGAATGTGAGGAATAATTGAGAAAGGACAACGAAGTGAGTGAGATACATGTACAATGTGTGTATACTGTACAGTTAAAGTCGACAGTCGACAAGTTATCCACATTTTAGTTATTTTACGTGCAACACGTAGTACGTAAGTAAGCAAGTTTATTATAGGCTCGAACAGCCTATCACGAAAATACTCTAAAACGGCCTTCACGCGTTCGGCTATAACTCCGCCGAAAGTACACCGATTTGCATGAAATCTGGAACAATGTGAGCCAAATGTTTGGGGCTCACCCCGGCAGATTTTGGGCGTAATCTGTGCAGTAGCGACAGTTTGAGAGGCAGTCGAAATTTTTTGTCCGTAAAAAAACTCATGATTCGCCGATTTCCCGTCGGGCAAATTTTACGACATTTGAACACAACAACGTCGATCGGTAAGGCGGTGAAAACTTTTGGAACAGAATTTTCAAAATTTTACCATGAGGGGTCATTTTTCCAAGAAACCGCAAAAATTGCTCACAAAATTTCCAGTTCTTGCGAATTCAAGCCGTCGTAACTCAGCAATGATTACAGATCACCGGAAGTTCACTTCCAAATTGACCCTCTGCGGGATGTCTAGTTTCCATTTTACCGTTAGAATCAATTCAAAGTCTTTCCCTTGGGCTCTACGTACCGCAAATAAAGGTACCTACCCAAATTTTCGGCAACGTCCGATGTCCGATATTGTGTATTAAAACCAATAGTACGCTGCAGTGCTGGTGCGGCCTAGCGAGCGATATATTGAAGTAAAGCAGACTATATTGGAAACTAAATATAAGTAACACGACAGATAACGCTGGCATAACTTAGTCGCAGGTATGTGATACCAGGCATCGTCGAATGCAGGAACTAAACAGGTTGTGCGTCAGTAAATAAGTATAGTCTAGTTGAATATAATAAAGTAAACACACCGGCAGCAGCATCAGTGAACAGCAGTTCAGAGAAATACAAAAATGAAAAGGCATGAATATGCGTACAGCCTACAGAAAAATGAACATAAAACACGAAACATAAAACTTATCTTAAACTTGTAACACGTATGAGGTAGGCTACCGCACCGGTGTAACAAAGGCTGTTTAAACTGCAGGTATTGGAATGAAATTGACAGTTTTTGTGGCCTCTGGCCGTCAACTAAAAATGTACTAAAATGTGTAACAGTACTTGAAGAAGCTGAGTAAGATCAGAAACAAAGAGTACTTGTGCATTAAAAATAACTGTCATTGTGAACATCGTTGGCACGCTGTCGTGGCCGAACAAATTCTGTTACTTACTTAAACAAATCACTTGAAATCAGTGCAACCTATATGTCACTTTCGCAAACAATTGAAAAGCAAAATAAAATAGCAATCACGACCAAAAATGTGGAATCTTGGTATCGAGTGCGCCAGCCTCGTGGCCACATTTCGTAATCACTACAGCCATAAGCGTCAATTTTGGGGATACGCGTCCACCGATATTTTATCGAGGTATACCAGTTGGAAATGCCCATCAATATTTAACCTTTGTTCTCTTTTGTACGGTCAAGATAGACAGAAATGACGATTTTTAAGCTTAACGGTGGATCAAAAACGTTTGGTGGCCGGGCTAGCACATCATCTGGGACAGCAGCTTACAGGGAATATCCCCAGCAATGTTGCTGACGCGCTGGCGACACTGATTACAGCCTGTTAGTGTATCGACTGCAGACTGCAGAGCAGAGAACCAATGGTATAGTCTGGCAGCGCGTGGTGCAGCGAAACAGGCGGCAGGCGATCGGCAACAATGACAGCGGCAGAAAGCTACTTGGCCATACATCAGTCTTCAAACAGAAGCAGCCCGTCTCCTCTGCACACAAAGCGACGCCGTCGAAACTAATTTCCAAAACGGCAATTAATCGGCGTCGCATCGCGCGTCGCCGAGAGGCGCGAAAAGCTGCTCGCTGGCACGACGACGAGCCGATTTATAGTCGACCGCTGGCGTCGGATTAACCCGACGCGGCCTTGATTACCGGCCGCCGCCACCGCCGCCGGTCAAACGCTGGCGCCGGCGATTATCGCCAGCTCGCCTAATCCCCAACGGTCGTCGTCGCCACGCTCGGCCGTGATATCGACGGCGTGCAGACGGCGGCATTGTGCCCGGGTCCGGAGGCTGCAGACGGACTCACCTATCCACGGCCACTCGTTACGTCGCAGTTCCGCATCACTGCACAGTCCCGGCATCTCCGTGTCGCTCGGCCGCGCTGCGCAGAAACACAGTGTAGCGCCGTGTTATTTTCGTCAAGCAACACAGTTCATCACTTACGAACACTACTAATGCAACTACTCGCATTCTGTACAGTAGAGCATTTTAAAAGCGACATTACTTCGCCCCAACTAGGGGTGCACAGTATTGCGCTCAGCGTGTCTGTCTGTCTGTCTGTCTGTCTGTCCGTTCGCATATCTCAAAACTCACACATCCAAATATCACCAAATTTTCAGTACGCGTTGTCTGTGACCGCGTCTCGGTCCTCCTTAGATGACAATGCAATAAGTTATGTAATTCCGGTTTTGTGGATAACGACATGTTGTTGTCACATAATGGACCAAACAGACCAAAATTACAGACGACGCGTATGTTTCGTCCTGTTCGCCAGGTGCCATCTCAGACTGCATTCCGTTCGTAACGTGTATATTAGTGTCCGGATTGCCTTCAAAACAAACTCATTTTGGTATACCATTTTATTTAATCTAAATGTTGCTACAAAGAAATATTTTCATCGCGCGACGCTATGCTAGCGCGGTATATGCTGTGATTTTGTGTCTGACTATCTGTCTGTCCGTCTGTCACAAGTCGGAGTTCCACCAAATCGGCTAAACATAAGATCAGGCAAACGTCATATCCTATAGACTTCTGATGCCAAAAATTTCGGTTAAATTCCATTGGAGTCATCCCCAAAGGGTACGCCAAGTCAGTAGGTTGACATCGGCGATTTTCGACCAACATCTCGCTATATTTCAAAAAAATGATGCAAGACAGGGACATAGGAAGGAAGGCATGGAAAACTAATTAACTGGATTACTATGGAAGACTAATAAAAACTCATATGCGCTCAATATAATATTGCTATTTCGGATTTCCAGTCACCTTGAGTAAATAAGTAAGTAAGTAAAATTAGAAAGCGCGGTTATCGTCAAGAACCTCTAACGCGCTGAATGCACTAGTATCGAGCTAACAGGTACGTTTTAAGAAAACGTCTGAAACAGTCTGCACTGGTGGTTGGGTCCCGGATGAGTGACCTTTAAGTATCCCAAACTACCCGGAAATGTTTACACATGAATCGGTAAGCGCACGTGAATTGTAATTTTAAGTTTCTTTTCGAAAACGAAGAACTTCTCAAGGTCACTGGTAGTCACGTATGCTGTAAAAAGTGGTCACATCTCGGAAACAATGCAAGATAGTCGTCGTTAGCATGGACCAGTAACAGGAAGTGATATACGGCCTATGAAATAGCGACAATTCCGATAACATTGAGTGACCTTAAAAGTCATTCACCTACTGCAAACCTTTTCATAAGTGTTTTCGTACAGCTGTGTGGCAGGTGACATGGCGCATCGCGCGGTCCCTCTGCGATAGCTGAGCTTCTTGTAATAACTGCATTTTGAGATATTGTACTGCTGTTAATAACAGCAGTAGCAGAAGCAGCAGCAGCAACAACATCAACAAGAATACCAATGTTGAAGATGTCATATGCATAGCACCGTATCGCCACGGCCACCGATTCCAAGACACTATAAGCAAGTCAAGCCAGTGATAATTAAACAGTAAACACACATTATTATATAACAATCGTAGCCCCTTTTAGTGTTAATCTAGTATATAGTTGGAGATATTGCTTCACCCTCCTCTGCATAACAAGTGAAACGTAGCCTATTGGACAGAAGAATCAGTCATATAAAACAGCGTACTGGGGTCGGCAAATAAGCCGAGATCTCGAGATTGTATTGTGGACTGCGACAACACTGCGGTGGTCGAACGGAGGCGCTGGTTCCCAAATCAATTACTCTGACTGCGGCGACGCAGAATGGACAATGATCGTTAATGAAACCTCGCTGAACCGGTGCTGAACTCAATACGTCACGGCCGCTCGACTCTGAGCCTATAGCTGCCGTCTCTCCCTCGCACTGATACCAACGATGGACTAGCTTACATCGCTATCGGCAACGTACATCGGCGCACTCAGCCGCCGCAAATGACGAAGAGTGCCTAACTGTCATTCTGCCGAAATAAATATAAAACGTCTGTTCGCAATTTTTTGATGATGGTGACGATGATAATCTAATGTATAGTGCGCCGACTACAGTAGCGTAAGCCGCTGGTGCATTACATTGTCACATGTTAAAAATAGCTAAAAACCAAAAGCTTCAAAACAGTATGATTCCGACATATATATTAAACTAACCGACAACAATAATACACCGAAAGTATTATCTGGTATGAAATTCACACAGCGGAGGCTAGGCTTAAATTGTGATCACGGGTAGAATTATTATTATTATTATTTTAAACCCTCGGTACATATGATCCCGATGGGGGTTTAAAAATTACTGGAAAAATACGAAAATAGGTACGAACAATCAGTCAAGATATGCATATAAAATCAACAAGCACATCAATATCATCTGATTATCTGCCGACAAACAAGAAAGCTGAAAACACCCTTTGTGACAAAAAATAACTCAAGTATAAATTCGCCCCGTACAGGACTGACGGTCGACTCTTCACAACTCACAAGTGACGTTTCTGCCAAGTTAAAAGTCACCAACTTCGAAGGGCTAGTGACCTTGACCTTTACATTGATCGGGTCATAGTGCATATCGTCGTTCATCAGTCAAATTTTATTGAAATCGAAGATACTTTTTCGGACGGACGGACGGACATACACATGTGACAGAAAACCTAAGCCAAATTTAAAAAATCCTGCCCGACCAAATTCAGATATTGTTTCAGAAGCCGTGGTCAGTTGCCAGCTCCGATTGTAAATGGCGGAGGAGATAGCTTTTGAAAATGGCGAATTTCCAACTTTGAAGAACTCGTGACCCTAACCTTGACCTTGTATCGGGTCATACCGCATATCGACGGTCGAGCATCACTGATCGACCTCTACCTATTCCAAAATTAATTGAAATCGAAGAAACGTTTTGGACGGACGAACGGACGGACATTTGAGACCGGCTTTATTAGGTCAACTCTGTCGAAGAGTCAACCTAAAAAGCAACACTGATACTCTATGAGGTGTGAAGAAAAGCGAGTTTACATAGTGTGATAACATGTGTTTAGTGACAGCTAGGATATCAGTCACATCATAACGGGGACAGCAAAAGAAGGCATTTCGACCCAGATGAAAGTTCATACGGCAAGTTTTTCACAACTTATGCCCCTGTCACCAAGCAGTATAATTCGGTACCAGTCAACGGGCAGTAACGCTGGGAAGATAACCGACAGACTTCAGTGGAACTATACGCAAGGCACATGAAAAGGAGATAATCAGCCCGTCCACGCTGCAGTGGAGTACGGCGGCATTTACCTTTAATACACACACCACATGTTTGTAGCACCATACACACGTAAAAATGTAAAAAGGTAAAGGCTTCCCATACTCGTTACCGAGCATTGGGCCTGAAGCTGATCCCAGTGTACAGGCAGTCAGCCCGCAGGTGACTATAAGTCATCCACCCGGCGGTAGGCTGTCATTACTTTCCGCCAGGCCTGCGGATACCTTCCCAGCCGCTGAGCATCACCGCCCCTAGGCCGGTACCAAGTTATACTGCTTGGTGACAAAGGCACATAGGTGTGAACAACTTGCCCAAGTTTGTAACGCTGCTTTGCCCGAGTAGGATTTGAACCCACGACCTGTTGATCGCAAGTCCACCCGAAGCGCCACCGCGCCACCTCATACACACGTACAATGATTGATATCGTGATTGAATAACGTTCGCTGATATAAAAATATATATACATGTAGAAATTGTGAACTTACATGTCCACAGTTGGATAAGGTTTCGTGCGCGAACCACAAACCGTAAGCAGACAGTGTCTTCGTATCTATAAAACACAAAGGTGTAATTCATCTTCTACGTGTGTTTCAGTTAGAAATACAGGCTCTGTCACTGCTCTGGTTGAGTGGTGTGTGTGCGTGATTATTAGAACACAGGATTTTTATATAAATTTTATTAAAATAAATAAAGAAATAAAGAAATTGCTATCGGCCAACAATTTACCTGGCCTCACCGCTTGACTAACGTTGGCCACACAATATACCTGGCCTCACCGCTATACTCTAACGTTAGCCACACAATATACAAATG
>Ga0209780_1001172_pt1 | contig 16689 bp, 9 predicted proteins | sample WorMetexBAHAMAS2_FD_187384 | JGI IMG/M metagenome (GOLD analysis project Ga0209780, IMG submission 187384) | Marine gutless worms symbiont microbial communities from Max Planck institute for Marine Microbiology, Germany - Inanidrilus exumae... | ecosystem: Host-associated > Annelida > Digestive...
AAACGTATCTGTTCGCCGGACACTAAGCGTTAGCGCATTAGAGGTGTTATACGGAATCGCGCTCTATAAATCGACATTTACTTACTTACTTACTTACTGCTGAAACAGTCTGAACTGATCGTCGGGGCCCAGATAAAATCCGGGAGAGAGTTTCAGACAGTGGGGCCAGCGACTGAAAAAGCCCGACGGTCATGAATGACCTTTGACCTAAATAGCTGGCTTGCTGTTTTATCTTGACCCTATCCATTCGAATGTCAAGGTCATAGGTCAAAGTTCGCGGTCACATGGGATAAAAATTCACACGAGAAACAGGAAACATTTTCGGCAATGCGTGCGTGTTACGAGACAAGACAAAGGCACGGTCGGCTAGTAAGCAGACCTACATTTGAAACTAAATAAGTAACAGCAATCGGTATTTTTGGTCGAGTTCTTTGCGCGGAAAATGGTCGATGCGACCTCGAGTGAGGGCTTTCTGTTGTTTCTGTTGTTCTACAACTTCGTCATTTGCATTACGCAATTTACTGTCCGCGGTTAATCTGAACCTTCTTGCTATCTCGGCAGTAATTAAGAATGTCGTTAATAGTGGCTGTTAATATGCCACTACAGTTTTCAATCTATGCTAGTGAGAATAACGTTAATAACACACTTGTTAATATTGTGACCGCTGATAGGCGGATATTCTGGATTGACGCTGGCGTGCCTTCCATTGGATCGTCGAAGCTGACCGGAGCTGACCGCAAGGTCATCCACGGTCCCGGAAATGTTGCTCGTCCGGTCGCACTATGCATCGACGCAGACCGACGACGTCTGTATTGGTCCGACCGTGACTTCGGCACCATTTCGACGTCGGACTACGAAGGGGATAACGTCAGATATTTCCGACTACCGCAAAGCTACGCCAGTCTTATCATCAGTCTCTCCGTCGGCAGGGTTAGTACTTACGGCGAAGCTTAGCCTTTAAGGTCGATTAATTAAATGAAGAAAGTTACGACATTATGGCGGTATAGAAATTTGTGTATTATTATTATTATTATTATTCATTTAATTACGCCGACGTTATCCAGATCGACTCAGCCTTCTACCCTCTGTGGGACGGTAAAATAAGTACCAGCCAAAGGGCGGTGATGCTCTGCGGCTGGGAAGATAACCGCAGGCTTGGCGGAAAGTAAAGGCAGCCTACCGCCGGGTTGATGACTTCAGTCACCTGCCGGCTGACTGCCTGTACACCGGGATCAGCTCTGGGCCCAACGCTCGGTAACGAGTACGGGAAGCCTTTGCCTTTTACCTTTGTCCAGGTCAATGAAAATGAATTTCCTGATATTTTAAATTTCCGATAGTTCAGTTGACGCTGTGATAAATAAAAAATCAGTGCCGTCGTATTTTTATGTTTTGCTTACGTACTAGTTCACTCGTAGCAAAAGCGAGTCTGGTGTTCTGAATTAATACTCAGTGGTTTCTTTCTCTTTATCTCAGAATTCTGTTTATTCAAATCGTCATATTTATATAAATACGACCGTCGTAGCTACCGATTACATCGGGCGTCGGCGCGTGTTTTTAAGAGACGATGCGAACGGCGACTCTGCCGCTGCCGCCCGCCCAATGCAAGTATATAGCGAGGAAAAACGCACAGTAATTGGCGCAGTGAAAAAATGGACTTGTTAGACAAGTGCCCTTCGACCGATACGACCGCTTCACGGCACATCCCTCCCGCCATCAATCAGTGCACGACAGTAGACGAGACGCGACGTTGGACGATGTAGACTGGGCATGAAAAAATGACCAAGACCGCTAACGCCGCTAATTCCCCATACTATGCCGGTCCGCTTCTGTATAGGGTCAGAGGGCCCCCTTTACACCACGTTTAGGGCGTGCTTTGTAAGCTCCTGCAGAGTCGGCTGCTGTGGTACGGGCGCACAGAGGTTTTCCCGCATTTTCGATTCTCAGGATGTATTCCACTGACACGTTTAAATTATTCGTTTGTTTTGCGGGGATGTTACCAAATCTCCGATGATTTCTGAAAAATAAACGTACCCGCTGACAATTTCATACGCTCGAAGCGTAGTCCAGTATGGGCCACAGTGACCCCCAAGTGCAGTAAGTGAACACGATTTTTGAGCTGTTGTTGCTACTGCGGCCAACTCAGCCTTCCACTCACAGTGGGGTGGAAAATAAGTTCCGACCAAAGCGACGTGACGCTCTGCTTGGGAGTAAAGGCAGATATCGCTCATTAGACCTGCGGATTAAACGTGTAGATGGCGGGTAAAACTGTAAAACGCGTTCCATACCTGAGCGCCATGAGTATAACGTATAACCAGAAGAAGCCAGCACTCACAAGAGTGCAAATACCCACGCCGACAATGTATTTTGTGAATCGTGACCTTGACCTTTGACTTTTTGACTCCAAAATAAATAGGTTTCCAGGAGTCATCGTGGAACATTTCTGTATAACGTTTGGTGATTCTAGCTGCATATGCTATCATGCGGAAAAACAGAGAGACACACAGACAAACGGAGGTAGAAGGTAGAAACACTACCCCGCGACTGCCGTTGGCGTGGGCAAAGAGATAAAGAAATCAACGGGTTAACTTTTTACGTTACTAAACGATAATTGCTGATGACGTTTTCGTGTCTGTGGCGGCAGGACCGTCTGTTCGGCGCTACTGGAGACCACCTACAACTGGTCGTCTTCGACCGAGTCAATGCCTCGCACCTGCTCTCCGCCCACAACATGGACGCGTCGCTTCATGACGTCACCGTCATTGATGACGTCACCGGAGACCCCACGCACGGTCAGTGTCACGCCGGGCAATGATCGAATTGTCACCAGAAAAGTAGTAAAGCGACTGGAGTATGGATACCCAATTTTTCATCGGGATTCGGGGGTTCAGAGTTCCGTGAAATAACTGCAGTGGTCAGACCAGGGCAGAATTAAATTCTTCGGCCCGTTGCACTGCAGTTTTGGGGAGCCCTGCCGAAGTAGTGAGAAAGTTTCGGTAGCGTGTGATCCGACAGTGCTGCTATGTTACTTACTCATTTATTTACTTATTTATTTACTAAATAATGACAGCATGCCGAAAGTCACAACATACCACATGTCTAAAAGCCAGCCGAGCAACTTGCTAACGAACCCTTTAGGCCTAATGCGCACTGGCAACGATAATGCCACTGTAAAGTTAATGCCCCTGGTGCGTACTGGCTATTATATTGCCACCTATTTCGTTCAGCTTTTGCATTAACTGTATCCCTCCTCTGAGTACGAAGGGTTAACATTAACGTTGACGCTGCTTCTTGGAGCTGCTGAAGCTGAACACTGCAGGGTGGGCCCTATATACGTAACCCCTTCAACCGCTACTGCGAGTGTACGAATGGCGCTAATTTGCGTATAGTCAGTGATTGAAATGCAATGGGATGCAAAGGAACGCCGTTTTTCCCACATCTAACTTATGGCTGAAGGCGCTCCACGACCTCACATTTTGGGAAGGCGCACAGGGAACGGGAAGAACGCATTTCACAACACAACCATTCGCCAAAAACTGAACGTGAAGGCTTGATGTGTACACTTGCCGACGATTTGGGTCACACCCCAGCGTTAACCAGCGATAAGGGCATATTGCTACACACGGAGTAGCGTGGACGGTCTGTCGGTGTGTGTGTCGGTCTGTGTTTTGGTCACGTTCGTGAGTCCTAAAAACGGCTGAACCGATCGAGATGCCGTTTGGGAGGCTGACTCATGTGGACCCAAAGAACCATTAGATTTATTATACGGAAGTCAAGGTCGCGCGAATACATTCGCCGCCGCGAGGGGTGACAAAACTGCGATGCGGCCTTTCGTCAACATTATTTGACCACTTGTAATTCTGAAAGTTTTCCGAGCATTCGCGCAAAACTGTGGCACCATCTGGCGACCGAGTTCGTAGCTATTCAATGCGTTGGATAATGGCGTTCCTTCCGCCATGCAGACACGCACAAAACGCCGTGAACAGCCGTCTGGGCATTTAGTATGCAATATCATGACATCGTAGCTATCGTAAATACTGTTTCTACTCGGCGCAACGGCTCGGAACCGTTTCAGTTGTAAACTATTTACGTTGAAATATTTACGGTACACTCGTAAGCGTAAGTCACATGTTGTCCTTCATATATAATTATAACGGTTTTACTGGGACTTCGGGGCCACCGTTCAGCAGCTAGGCACCTCTACAATACGTCAATGCTTAGATTGTTTACTTCAGGCGCGGTGTTCTGAGCGTAAAGCCCCGTCCACACCAGCAACAATGTCGAAGCAACGTTCGACTTTGTCGAAAGAATCGTTCGACTTGTAGCATTCGACAATATGTTGCTTAGACGTTGTTGCTGGTGTGGACAGGGCTTCGGGGTCGATAGATGGGCAGTAAGCTGCAGCTAGATGTCTGCCACCTCAGTTAGGGGTGCCGCCATCTAGTGAACGCTTACGAAGGAAAGGCAGGCATGGTATAAATATTTGCAGCTAAAACTGCGTGATCCATGTGTGAGCGCTTTGAGATTATACATGTGTAGTAAATGTAGTAAATGGCGCCATATAAAAACTCTTCTTTTTCTTTTTTTTCTTTCCCTTTTTAATGAACGTGATCGAGTAAATAAGTCACTATGGTCTGCGAAACATGATTAGCTGAAATTAGTTTTTCTTGTGTAAAATCGGTTTCCTAGCAGTAATAACTATCAGTTAGTGACAGTTACACTGCATTTCTACGTCGCCTGCTTGAGCGGTTGCGAAGTATTGTAATGAGTATGTCTGTGCGTGTGTCTGTGTGTGTGTGTTTCTGCCTGTCCGCGAGATATCTCCGGAACCACACGCGCGATCTTTACCAAATTTTTGTGCATGTTGCCTATGGCCGTGGCTCGGTCCTCCTCCTGCGTCGTTGCGATACGTTATGTACTTCCGGTTTTGTGGATGACATCATGTTTTTCTATAATGAGCCGTATAGCTACGAAGGACCAATTTCGCTTAAATTTATTTATTCACCGTAAAGGCGGACAGAATTCAATTTCCTATTATTAAAGGGCACGATTTTGACTAACTATTTCGAAATTACTCGCAAACTAAAATAAAAGAGAAACAGAGAAATTTGACAATCAATGGGAAGAATTACCGAACTGCACGTCGCCGTAGCTATTATTACTATGGTAACGGTGAACGTGGCAGAACTGTGTACTTGCTTCTAGAATTGCTGTTTGTAAAATTTGGATATATTTCTGTTTCCTGTCTATCTCAGGCTGATATTACCTATGCTGTTGACTTTATTTGTATCTCTTGATGCGTGATGTTTTTATGGTTTATGTCATATTTGTACTTCGTGTACGATTTTATCATAAATAATTAAAAGTAATAAACAAATATACCAGTGAATTCGATGCATGGATGTTGGAAAGCAAAGTTGATTTGGCGTTAATGGGACTGACTGCAAAATGCGCCTGAAGTCTGACAAAAATGACCTCCTGAGAATACTTGTAAGTTCTGAGCGTATCTAGGCATCGTCGCGTCTAGTAGACAGTCATGAGTCACGACTTTAGTCACTATAACCAGGTCGCAGGTCGCACAACCGTGAACAGGTTTTATGTCGTCGCTGTGCCAAGTTAATTTACATGACTGTGTATAGGACACACAGACACACGGCTTGGTCGTGCTAGGTTCTATTGTGACGTTGCATGATGTTAACATCAGTGAGTTTAATGTGCTTGCTTTTGTCGCCACTGTGAAATGCAATAATGCGGTCCCAACGGTTAACACGTTATGCGGCCGTCGCGAACGCCTAATCGTTGGCTAGTGGACCAGTCGGTTTTCAGGCAGCATGCAGTCTACCATTCAGTTTTCGATGCAGAGTGTTTACATCATGTAATGTAATATCTGTTATTCGCCTATTTCTGGTGTTACATATCTCAGGGGAGACTGCTTACGTTATCAGTAAGACTTTAATTGATTGATTGGGTTAATGTTTTACGCCCCCCACCCCGGGACACAAATAGGACATTTCGGAGACGTTCTTTCCAGCCAATCTCTTGGTTTAGTAAGACTAAAAAACTAAATCAAACACAACAAAAGCAAACATGCACCCGTAACAAAATATGCTGCAACACAAAATTAACACACACAAAACTAAAGCCAGGTTTGATTGCCTCCTACAACCTCCGGCCTGAAAACGGAACGGGCTTATTCTGGAAGAAGTAGATAAGTAAGGAAGTAAATGAGCAAGGAAGTAAATAAGGAAGTAAAAAGTTAAGTTAGCAAGCAAACGATTTATACAGCGCCGGATCAATAAATGAATTAGGGCGCAGTACAGCCCCGCATTGCTATTATTATTTAATTCTTATGTAATTATTATTATGTAATTATTATTTAATTATATTATTTTATGTTATTTTATTGTTCTGTTTTATGTATTACTTAGTTTCGTTACACTATTGTATTATAAATTTTCAGTTACATCGTTTTGCCTTTTTATTTCTAAGAAACTGAAAATGGAAAACACTCGTGTGGATGATGATGCGATGACCTTGTGACATAGACCATTTATCCTCAAAAAAAACTCGTGGACTGGTTATATACAATGCGCTAACCACCATCTTGCGAGTTTTGGGCTTTTTGGGTCTTTTCATGCTTAAGTGAGGCAGACACGAGACAGTCAGACAGACAAACAAACAGAAAGATGACGTGGTACAGTCCGTAAGATGGTGCCTGCTATAAGGCTAGACCAGAAAGCGATTAGACACGCGTGAGTGAGCGCGTTACTGGTCAGTCTTTGGACACTCGTAATGTTGAGCTGAACAGCGACATTCAAAATGCAATACGGGTACTGCGCTGCAGGCTGCACAAGAAGCTCCGCTATCGCAGAGCGACCGCGCGACGCGCTACGTTAGCAAATTCGTCCTATGTTTCACGAGGTATGTGAGTTAGAAAGGTTTCAAACAGCAAAAGTGACCTTCAAGGTCATTCAAGGATAGGCCACATACGGTTTCCTGTTAGACTACCATTGCAACCATGTCTTTATCTTGCACCGTTAAAAAGATACTATCACTTATTTGCCAAAATTTAAAAAGGTCACGTGACTCTGAACACATCTCTTTTGCGGGTAATATACCATGCCTGCACTAGTATTCCTGAGTATCAATCAGCACATGAAATTTGAAGTGCCTAGCTTCACCAATTCCAAAGATATGATCGGGGCAGAATTTACAAAACGGGTCACGTGACCCCGACCATGCCCATTCGGCATAGTCTGTCATGCCAAGATTTAGACTTGGTATATTATCCCTGCATACAAAAGTTCAACTCTAGCTTTTGCCTCTCCGAAGACATGATTGCTGGCGTCAAAATTGAAAATGGGTCATGTGACCATGGCCACGCCCCTTTTAGGGCTGATTTGTCATCCCCAGGCAAGGATTTGATACAGTGTACCTGTTGCAAAGTTTGACGATTCTAGCTTTTGCGTTCCAGAGATATCATTTGGACCCCAAAAATTTAAAGTGTGTCGCGTGACCCTGACCACGCCCCTTTTAAAAGTGATTTGTCATTCTTTTGCTGAGACTTGAGATACCCTACATGTATACAAAATTTGACCACTTTATCTTCAGCCGTTCCAATGATACGAGATCTTTGGCAGCCAAAAAATTGAACCCGGCATTGTTTGCGTGATCATATGTTTAGCCGTTTTGTTACAATACCGGCTCGTGGCAGTTAGACGGACGGACAGACGGACACACGACGACAGCACATGCCGCACTAGCATGGCGTAGCGCGGTAAAAATTAGTTAAAATTTGTAATGTACACTTTTTTCTTTTTTCGTCTCCCTTTTTTCTTTTTTTCCTCATTTGCCTCCCCTTTTCACCCTCAACTCCGTATCTCCTTTGATGGCTTGTTTGTTATTTTTACTGCGCGATATGCTAGCGCCATATATACTCTAGTGTGTCCGTCTGTCTGTCCGTCCGTCCGTCACAATTCGGCACTGTACCAAAACGGCTAAACTTAGGATCACGCAAACAATGTCGTACGATAGCCCCGGACTCCTGATGCCAATGATCTCGGCGAAATTCTAACGGGGTCACCACAACGAGAGCGTCAAATAGAGGTGAGTCAGGCTACAATCGTCGATTTTCGACCAATATCTCGCTATATCTCAGAAACTGTGCAAGACAAGGACATCGTTACGCTAATATAAATTCATATGCGCTCTATCGAATTGTGCTATTTCCAATGACCTTGAGTAACCCTTAACTACCCCAAACGAACCCATTTTCGACATTTTGTATAGCCGTTCATATGTTCGTAGTACGTGGAGAGAGATAGACTTCAAATTTTGGTAGGTAGGTTGATTGTAGCAAGTGCTGGCCCACGGGTGGAAACCATCCCTTTAAAGGGGCGTGCTCAGGTTACGTGAACCATTTAAATTTTGATGGACACCGACTATATCTCTCGAACGGCTGAAGTCATCAAATTTTGCAAACATACTATATTTACATGTATGTCCTAGCCTATAGATGATAAACCACCGCTAAATGGGCGTAGTCAGGGTCACATGTCTCATTTTCAATTTCCATGCACGCAGTCAATCAATAAGACGACTGAATGTACATTATGAAGTATGCTGAAGCAGCAGTGGCGCAGCCAGTTAATATGTAGACCGTATACAGACTGTCATAATTATTGCAGTGCACCAGACCGAAGAGCTTAACAAGAATGTCGTCAGACAGTTTGAGACGGATAGCACAGTGCGTGGTATATGATGGGTATAAAGTGCGCGCGCGGCTTTAGAACCTGGTTTCGGCAAATAAATCGAACGTGCCTATTGCGACCGACGATCAGTACTGTTCTTCCACCCTCGTTTGCGGTTAGACCGTTTTTTGTCGAATTCTCGCGCGCGTGGGAGATAGTCACGACTGCACTCGTCGCGGGGGATCAACGCTGACCGGTTGTCCGTCACGTTGCGGTTGTACGCCTGAGCGCGGGCCAACAAAACACTATTTACGGGATGGTTATACCTAATTTCAGCCGAAGATCGTTCGATCCATTCTTACATGCGAATTTGCGGTTAGACTGTCCGTCGAATTCTCGTGCGCGTTGGAGACAAAGACCGGACCGATCACGACAACGTGTAGGCTATAATGTATATCAAAGCTGACGGAGAAGATCGTTAGGACGATAGTAGGTCAATTCGCCGACAGTGAAAGTCAACTCACCGAACTGTCTCTAATGTTTCCACGCGCTGTACAATAGGCTACACTGTGTTTCCCCAGGTAGTGCAGACTGCAGAAGTACTAGTTATGTGGGGCGAGAAAACAAAGTATAATTTGACTGTTTACTTTCTTAGCAACATTCCTGCCAAAAATTATCGAAATCGGTTGATGTACGTCGAAGTTATAGCAAGTCGAAGCAGTGTCGTTTTTTGGACGAGATGTAGTTCTCGATATGCGCGATCGAAGAGTGGACACTTGACCCGTTTCTTGAACCTGTTCGTGTTACTGACGTCACGTATGTCGGACGGCAAACAGAGCCAGGAAAGCAGAGTCCACACTCTCCGAATTTGACGAATTTTCAAAGTTTTCTTTAACGATTAACAGATCACCGTTGGCGAAATTGGTGATATGCAAAGCGCAGTTTTCCATTTCACGCCACGGCGTTGAGTTTTTCAGGAACCAAGAAAATCGATGCTTTGCATGTATCTCATTTATCAAGTAGTCAGCGGTAAATCGACAAAAACCTTGAATATTCAACACAGTCGGCAGCCAAAGTAACGCCGTGACTCAGCTTTAAATCTTCTCTGGCATGCGCGTCTATCTTGCTTATTTACTTTCTGCCGACCACTTTTAGTGGTCCACATAGTGCAGTCGTCAGTCCTATGTGTGTCTTTGTGTGTCTGTCTGACTGTTCGGTCAATAACTTTTAATCTAAGTGACCTTTGACACGTATATTTGGCACTCTGGTTCAATTTGACCCTGTGTTGGTTAAGTTCGAAGGTGAAGGTGAAAGTTCAAGGTCGCAGGATGAAACATTTTGCCTTCTCGGCTATTGATGCACATTACGACGTGCTGTATTTTTGGTTGTATGTTGAGTTCTTTGTGCTAAAGAGGTCGGTGCGATCTCGAGTGAGGGTTTTCTAGTTCTTCGTACGTTCGTCGTATATGGGCCGATATCGAAAATTATTTTATCGTGCCTGTGATTTGAACCCACTTCTATCACACACTTCTATCTATCATGCTCATCCTACTGACATTTGGACTTGTTCGTCAACGTGCATTAGCTGCAGTGCAATTCCATCTTTTTATTTTGAACTTTACACTTAACGTACCATTCTTAGACTAATAGTTTAGGTATTGTGTAATTTTTTGTGTTTGTTTTTCTTGTCCTTGTTGTCTTGTCCTGTGTACTTTTATGGTGCAGTGTGGACTGATTCATTATATAAATGATAACTGCTTGGGCTGAATATCGCAGAATGCGACCCATTGGATTGTGAACACTTCTGCGTCAACGATGGACAGGATCGAGGCCATTGCGAGTGTAAACAAGGTTATTCGCTACAGCTGGACGGACGGCGTTGCGACGGTATTTATAAGTATTTAAATAAATCTTTATGTCAGCTGTGTCAACTGATTAATTGAATAGCAGTCTACCGAACTAGTTAGCCCGTTATGCAGGCCATACAAACTAAGGCCGTATACATCGACGCTACTGAACTTAATTGAACCGAACTATGGAACTCATTCAGTTTAGTCCTGTCCAGTTTAGTTGCGGCAATGTGAACGGGCCTTAATGAAAAGATTCTTAGTCGCATACACTCGCGGTTTTTAGCGAACGTGAACTCACGTTCACGTTCGCTATATGCTATCGCCGTTCCGTTTGTCGTCTGTGTGTCTGTAACGTTGATGCACCCTACTCAGCCGGCTGAAATTGTCGGCAATTTTTCTTTGCCTTGGCCATCCATTGACATCCACGAAAATGTTTTACGGAGATCGTCCCAGAGGAACACCTCAGCTCTGTCGGGGGTTTAAACGCAAGAGCGGTAGCCATATATAGCGATTTTTGACATTTCGAGGGCTATGTCTCGCAAACGGTGCAAGATAGTAGGTAAGTTAGTATGAATCACTGATCAGAAGTCGTATATGAGCTTTCGATTATTACCAAAATCGGTGACCTTGAATGACCTTGAACCGCGAAATGGCCCTTATTTTTCGTTACTTTAAGAATTTGGTAATTTCCGGGGCGCATAGCGTAAAAGTGGTTGACAAAGACATAACTATGAACAATTTACGACTACTATGTCTAGTAGTAGGCCTGAACGTCTGCAGAGGGACCGCGCGACGTCAACGGTATAAATATTCTATAACTGCAAGGTGGAAATTTTGTAGCAGATTCATAAATTCAAGATTTAATGCGCAGTACTTGTCTAGCTATCGTCTAATTTGTTAAACGAAGTAAGTTCTCTTTTTGGTATTTTGAAATACGTGTGCGATATCGTCGTAAAAAAGTTCACGTTCGCTATCTCATCTCCTGATGAGTTCTTGTTCGTATATGTAAAGCATGCTGCAGCGACTCGTGTACAGTTTCATTTCTCTTAAAATGTGTTTAAATTTTATGATAACTAGAAAACCTGTTCTCGATCGATGACCGAGGTCAGACCGACCGCATTACTGCGTTACCACCCCCATACGCGCTGGATATTGACCTTTGACCTTTACCAATGACCTTGACTTTCAGTCCCAGGCTAGCCGTGGTCATTGCCACGACCATTTTGCACGCAAATTAAGCGGCAAGAGATTCTTCACGTAGATCGTGTAGCATTTTATAGCAAAAGACGAAATCGTAAACTAGACGACGGCTTTCGGCGGTTCCAAGATTAACACAACCAAGTCTATCACAATATAAGTAAGTAAGTAAGTAAGTAAGTGTAGTTATATAGTGCATGAAATCATAATTACAATGCGCTATATGCAATTCCCACTATGGCAGAATGTTAGAATATCCTTCTTGCTGCTGTAATCCATATTCGATTCCGTGTATCGTAAGTCAGGAAATGACACAAAAACGTTGGCCAAATTATAAAAATAGTTAAAACGTCTAAAACATGACGTAAATTGTAAAAACGTTAAAACCTATGATTTGGTTCATATTTTAGCCTAGAAGTATAAATATCTGCCGTTGTGTGTTTCGTTTGCCTTCCACAGCGAGTAATCCGGCGTACGTCTACAGTGTGGGTTCGTCTCTGATATTGGCGGACGTCGACATCGACGGCAAACACCCGGACAACATCAGAGTGTGGCCGCAGGTCGTCGTGTCGGACCGTGGACGCGTCCAGGCGCTGGCCACACACGTCCAACAAGAGCTGGTCTATTTCAGTGACACCGTCATTGGCGCCATCTATCGAACGCGCCGCAACGAATGGGACGTAGCCGAACTTACCGTACAACAACCGCATGTTGAAGGTTAGTGTTATCGACGACATGCAGCGGATCGGCTTCTACCAGTGCCGTTAACTTAAACACTTACCGTACTGAAAACCGTCGTATTGCGATCAGCGTGTATGTTTGTCTGTTTGTTTGTCTGGACATTCGCATATCTCAAAACATTAAAAACTAGATGGAAATTACTCTGAGAGAGTACAACTCCCCGCAAAAACGAAATTTTAGGGGTTTTGTCGCCAACACTTGGCGACACTTGCCACATCTACTATTACAAATATAAAATGTAAACAATAGCCCTTTTATGGAGTTTTTTGACCGTTACTTCCACATTCCTCTACCGATCGTAACGAAACACGAACTTGGTCTTCCCTTTCCCCCTAGGAACCCGTAAAATTTGGTACAAATCCGTCCACAATCTTTTTAGTTATCGTGGCCACAGACAGACAGACATATACATACAGACAGACACACAAACCAACGCCGGTAAAAATATACTCCCGCGCTTTTGCGGGAGAACAATACACGTCACATTTCACCAAATGTAAATCTTCGACGACGCATGTGTTTTGTCCACTTCCGCCAGGTGGCAGCACCAGTCGGACGTCAGACTACGTTATTAGGTCGAGATCGCCAGGGTATGACAACAGAGGCGAAGACTGACGTCTCTGTTTTGTGAAATGGGGTTATCTCCTCGCGACGGGGTTTAGACGCCACTGACGGAGCATGAATTCAGAAATTAAGAATGCAACAAATGCGCTCAGCCGACATAACAGTCAGCTAGTGTCTGTGGCATAGGCGGCGAAAGCTATTGGGCCGGTCGGCCCGGGCCGCGGCCTTCCCATGGTCCTGTGAGTCACAGCTATCTCTAGTATACTGTGATGTTATTCTGTAGGCCTATTATAGACACTGTGTCTCAAAAAAAACAATACACTTGACTTTTGATCATAACTTCGGCAAACGTAGACCGATTTTCAAAATTCTTTTAATCTCAGACATCTGAGAAAATTTTGTACACATACGTTATCAACATTGTCCACTTTACCTTAAGTATGTTTCAACACTACCTTGCGAGACCTTGTGAGAAAATTACAGTTGCTGCCGATTTCAATGGCCTGTTGCACGTGAAACCTCAGAATTAATCTTGCAAGATATAAGGCTGCCTTAGCAGCTCAAGTCAAGGCAGGTTTTATATTTTGACTAAGTATGTGGAGAAGTTTGGTGATGATCGGCCCAGTACATTCTGAGATAGTAATTGATTCACTTTAAAAAGGAATAAAATAACCGTCGCAGAACACATAACCCTTTCACCTGCCTATGCCGGACAGGCTAAATTAAAAACTGCTCATTATTTAGGCATAACGTAAGTCTATACGGCTGGTTGTACGGCTTTATCAGGGCTGGCGGTTCAGTGGGAAGACGAGATCGTGTTCTGGTCTGACATGAACCTCGGACACATCATGTACAGCCAACTCGACGGACGATATCACGCCTTTCTACTTACTGGACTCATCAAACCAAAAGCGCTCGCTATCGACCCAGTCGAAGGGTACGAGCACTTCACGTGTTCCTGCTGTGATATATTTCTTAAAGAAATTCATTCAAAACTTGTCGTTTTTGTCTTCACTTTGTTACTGCTTTTAATACCCAATATTAATGCAGGCGCCTGCAAGTCTGTAGCCCTCTGTTGTTTACAGCTTTTACTACAACAGAACTTCTTGGGATGTTAAGTTAATTCGAAAACGACGCTGTGGTCTGTTTCTGTCCGTCTCTCTGTCTGTCCGTCTGTCCGTCCATCACAAGCCGCTACTGTACCAGAATGACTAAACACAGGATCATGGAAACAACGCCGACGATAAGAACTCTAGTTTTCTGTCGCCAAAGATCTCCGCAAAATTACAGTTGAGTCACCCCAATGGAGGCGACAAATACAGGTGTGGTATGACTAGTATTTCGCTATATCTCAGAAACGGTACGAGATAGGGACATTTACTATGGAATGCTAATATGAACTCGTCTTCGTTCTATTGAGTGGTGCTATTTCCAGTGATCTTAAGTGATCTCAATTGCCCAAAACCGCCCCATTTTCCATATGTTATAATTTGTATCGCCTTTCATCTTCGTAACGAGTGGAGATAGAGACTTCGTCTTCTCAAGATCACGTACACTGTCGATGTAATAATATATCGGAAATGGTGCAAGATGGAGTTTTTGTTAGTACGGGAAGTGATATATGGTCTATTTAGTAGCGGCAATTCCGTCCGATGACCTTGAGCGACTTTCAAGGTCAGTGGCATACTGCAATTCTTTTTCCAATGTAATTTGTCATAGAACTGTGCAGCAGTTGACAAGTTTTCAATTGACAACGCCTCACGCGGACCGTCTGCGATAGCTGAGCTTCTTTTTCAACGACTGGTCTATTAATTAGCCTAGTCGTTAATATTCCGCAGTCCTACGAGGTAATTTGATGCTAATATCAAATTGTGTTGTGGCTAGCATGGTGTACTGGAGTGTTGGCGGTAGCGGCGACACAGCTCGATATATTCACAGAACGACACTAGATGGCGCTGCTGGTGATAACGTGCAACGGTTCGTTGACGTCACTGATAACAGCGTCACGCCAGCTGCCGCAGCAGTCGTCCAGGACATCGTCGTCGACATCAGAGCTCGCAGGTTTGCTCACCTGAACGAAATCTGTGGACGTTGCTCATAAATTTGAACAGTAAACTAGACGGGTTACAGTGTATCTGGGGACACACTGCAATATATGCTCAAAGAGAGCGTTTCACGCCGGCGTACTCGTCGTACTTCTCGACAGGTGACACAAATATTGTTTATTTATATACTGACGCACAAGCTGTTTAGTTCCTGCATTCGACGATACCTAGTGTCACGTGCCTGCGAGGCTGCGACGGAGTAATTGCCAGCATTATCTGCCGTGTTACGAACTTTCAGTTTCCAGTTTAGTCTGCTTTTCTTACATGTCGGAAACCAGGCAGCTGCAGCGGCATACGTCGTTTACCCAATATCGTACATCGGACGTTGCCGAAATGTGGGAAGTACATTGTTTGTACAAAGAGTACAGCCCAGGGAAAGACTTTGAGTTGATTCTAACCGTAAAAAATGGAAACTAGACATCCCGCAGTTTCGGGCGATCTGTAATCATTGTGAGGTTATGGCGACCTGAAGTCGCAAGACAGGAGTTAAGGCGGCGTGAAGTCGGACGACCTTGTAATTTTGTGAGCAATTTATGCGTTTTTTTGGAAAAACGACCCTTTACGTTAAAATTTTCAAAATTATGTTCCGTATGTTTTCACCGCCTAACCGATCGACGATGTTCTGTTCAAATTTCGTGAAACGTTGCTGAACGGAAATCGGCGAAATCGTGCGCTATTTACTAGACGTACCTGTATTAACAGGTATAGTTTTGAATAACCTGCTGTCTAGAGGCAATTTTCCGGCATAATGTTTCTTACAACAAATTTTATTATGGTGTAGTGAAAAAAGTAAAAAAAAATATTATAAGACAGCTTAAAACGGTGAAGGCAAAGGCTTCCCATACTCGTTACCGAGCATTGGACCCGGAGCTGATCCTGGTATAGGCAGTCAACCCGGTAGGCTGCCATTACTTTCTGCCAGGCCTGCGGTTACCTTCCCAACCGCAGATCATCACCGCCCTTTGGCCGGTCGGTACCAAGTTATACTGCTTGGTGACAGAAGCACATAGGTATAAACAACTTGCCCAAGGTTGTTACGCAGCTTTTGCCCCGAGTATGATTTGAACTCACGATCTGTTGATCACAAGTCCAACGCTTCCCTTTGAGCCTTGTAAAGTTTAGTAATTCTAAATTGACTGTTGTAATGTATTCTGATAATTTGGTGATTTGGTGTGAAATTTCTAGAGCATACGTTTTTGCAATTATTCAGACATCATAATATATCCTGCTGTAGGTTGTATTGGTCTAATCCTGAAATTGGAAACATTGCTTATGTACACTTGAGTACTGGCGAGAAACGAGTATTGGTTACTTCTGAGTATTCGTCCCAACTCTATGGAATAACTGTATTTCAGGTATTCGTTGAATTATCTCTGACATTTTATCATAATTCTTATCATATGTAACATATTTTTGTACTATTATCTATATATTGTACAATTATGTACTGTTTGTTTCTGAATAATACTGTAATATTTTTAAAGAATATGTATTAAGTTTATAGAGCCAAATTAGCATAATATTGATAACTATTTACCCATGACA
>Ga0209780_1001173_pt1 | contig 16687 bp, 11 predicted proteins | sample WorMetexBAHAMAS2_FD_187384 | JGI IMG/M metagenome (GOLD analysis project Ga0209780, IMG submission 187384) | Marine gutless worms symbiont microbial communities from Max Planck institute for Marine Microbiology, Germany - Inanidrilus exumae... | ecosystem: Host-associated > Annelida > Digestive...
TATCGTACCTCACCAGTTTGTAGTCTCCAAGTATTAGCTCATGAACCTCCACTTGAACTTCGTAGAGAACAACTCTCACTTCAATATTGCACAAAACTCAAATCTAATACACTGTATCCAACTCATAAAACAGTCTTTCAACCACTGTCATGTCTATACCGCAATAAACGGAATAACAATAAGCGGAATTAACATTTATTCCGAATTGCTGATATCAAAAGAATTCGAATTCTTGATATCAACAGTTCGAATTGTTGATATCAAGAATTCGAATTTTTGACATCAACAAATAATTGTTTATATCAAGAATTCGAATTCTTGATATCAGCAATTCGGAATAAATGTTAATTCCGCTTGCCATACACTTGGTCTACTGCACATTCGTTCTTTTCCGGTTTTAATTTACGCACCCGTTTTCGCCGTTGCTGATCACCGTGGCCAAGATCCCGCCAGTAGCGTATTATCCTTCGAATTATGTTGCTACTTACTAATCCAGATCCAGATTGGTGTGCTTCTTAGAAAATTTTATGACGTGTGGTTTCACCGAATCTGAATCCGGATTCGGATTCGTTATTCAAATGCACTTTTCACTGAATCTGAAACGAGATTCAGTGTGAATTCGAATCCGGATTCTATAATCGAATACGCCCTAAGTCTAGATTGTGCTATATCAGGGACAACCGGATGGGCTTTTCATGGACTAGTCCGCTGAGCCATAGGTCTTTTGCTGGTTGCGTCGTCTGCCGGTGATGAGGCTGCACAAGGTCAATCACAAGGTAAATCACATTTGAAGGAAAATTAGAAGCCGTTACAGCACAAGGAAGGCCTAGACGAATGTGGCTGGACAGTATAATACTGTGGACTAAAGAAAATATCTACGAAGCCGTCAAAAGATTGGCTGAAGATCGGCATCAGTGGAGAATCTGTACTACGGCATGTCAACCTTCTGAACCAGGAGCTGACAACTGATGATGATGAAGTTAATCGTTTACTTACTCAAATTTCCGCGTCCGGTTTAACTCCAGTACTCGAGTACTGGATAAGTTTCAACTCCATAGCCAATCCTATAAATGCTCTATGTAGGCTTTTTATTACGTAGTTAGAATTTCTGTTATGTTGTTTAAAATGTGGCATATGGTACAAGTCTATTTGTTATCGTCCTGTTTGTTAAATAAGTGCTTTCTTGACGTCATTTTGTTTACAATATCTGCTAAAATTATTTGATTTCAGGGCACAATTGCAGGGAACCGGAAGTCACAACACAACAAATACAATTGATACATTATACATGATTTCTATATTCACCGTGTGCATGTACGTTGAATTAAATGTCAAGAAAATGTTATCCACCATGCGAGTGCGCACGGTGTCTTACCGTCTAAAAGTGTAACTGACCTTGCGTGTGCACGGTGGATTATAGTTCAGTAAAGCGATCATCCTAACACGCGGACGACGCAGACAATGCGAACGACGGCAATTAAGCCACCGCTCACAAGCATCAGACGCCGAGCCGCCGCTACCCGGTCGCCGCAACCGCAATTTGCTACAGCCCTACTTTCCATCCTATTTTTTGTTTTCACACATGCACAGACATCGGAGATTCATACTAGTATAGTACTCAACTCAACTCAACAAGCCACCTCGAAAGGTGGCTCACAAGAGGAAAGAAGCTCACAAGAGCTTAATCATATCCCCGATTCTTAAAGTAACAGTCAAGTCGCTTTTTAAATGTTGATAACGTACCACAGTGCAGTAATGACTCAGGCAATCTATTCCACTCATCAATGACTCTGATGGTAAAAAAATTCTTTCTAATGTCTAAATGAGCCTGAGGCTTATACAACTTTAATTCATGACCTCTGAGTCCAGTACTTGACATAGTGAAAAAGTCAGTAGGTTTAACATCATCAAAACCTTTGAAAATCTTAAACACCTCAATCAAATCTCCTCGCAATCTTCTTGTCTCAAGTGTCGTAAGACCTAAACGTGTTAGCCTTTCTCCATACGTTAGACCTCTATCTTTGATTATCAGCCTGGTAGCTCGTTTTTGTACCTTTTCTAATAAATTGATATCCTTCCTAAGGTATGGCCTCCAAGCCTGCACACAATATTCTAGTTTTGGTCTAACTAATGTTTGCTACAACTACAACCTCAACATAACTTATTTGTCCCTATTTACGAACATACGACTGATCATACCTAGAGTTTTATTAGCAGATTTTGCTGCTGCGGCACACTGACTACTAGACTTTAGTGCACGAGTTACAACAATCCCTAGATCTTTTTCTTCATCCTCTACTTTAACAATATCACCACCTAGTTTATAAGTACTTTTAGCATAACTATAGCCAAAATGCAGTGATTTACACTTGCCAATAATAAATAACATTTGCCAATCAAGCGACCAATCATACAACCTTTTTAGATCTAAGCGTAACTGCTCTACCTCCGATTCACTAGAGACTATTCCAACCAATTTAGTATCATCTGCAAACTTAAGCAGCTTATTAACGACTCCATTGTCTATATCATTTATGAATAAGAGAAACAACAAGGGTCCAAGAACAGACCCTTGTGGCACACCACTAATAACATATAACCATGCTGACTCATAACGATTTAACACAACTCGTTGTTGACTTGCAGGTAGCCATTCTCCTGTCCGTTTTAAAATACTACCACATATGCCATGTGACTCCACTTTACGTAACAACCTGACGTGCGGAACCTTATCAAAGGCTTTTTGAAAGTCTAAGCATATCACATCAACTGTCTTATTTTGCTCTACAGCACTGGTTACAAATTCCAAAAATTCGAGTAAATTAGTGAGACATGATCGTCGGGATAGGAAACCATGTTGACTAGCATTTATAAGCGAATTTACTGTGATGTGATGCATTATGTTAACATTTAGTATTGCCTCTAGTATCTTCCCTAAATAAGATGTTAGGCTTACAGGTCTGTAATTGCCAGGTTCAGACTTGGACCCCTTTTTAAAAAGAGGTGTTATGTTAGCCTGCTTCCATTCATGTGGAACAACTCCTTCAAGTAGTGACTTATTATAGATCATAGCTAAGGGTTCTGAGATACCACTAGCCAACTTCTTTAGAAATTCAGTTGTAAAACCATCATTTCCAGGCACCTTGCCATCCTTTAACTTCATAATTGTGTTAAATACGTCGTCGGACGTTACTGTTATATTATTCAGCAACTGACTGTCGTCGCCATTAAAAACCTGAGTAACTTCCGGGATACTCTCAATGTTTTCTGTTGTAAAAACAGAAGCAAAAAAATCACTAGGTAAAACGTAAATTTATATCTGGATGTGTCTAGACGTCGGGAACCCGACGTAAAATTTCACTTACTCGACGTCGGGGATAGTGTGAAGATTAGCGGTACACATTGAAAATGCACTGGAAATTCCCGTGTATGCATTTCAATCTGTACTTCTAATCGTCTCATCACGCCTAGCCATACAAGTACAGCTACATTCATTTCTGAACTGCAACTGTAACTGGAAGCTTATCGCCTATACGTACATGGGCTACATCACGCCCATTCACTCAATAGCTATTTTTCTGCAAATAAAGGTACTCGTTGAGTGTGAACTGGCTCAATAATACACAACATCCGCACTACTTTCTTTATTTAAAATGTATGGGGATCGGGTCTGGGGAGGGGGCTTTGCCCCCTCTAGAAAAAAACGAAAAACCTCAGAATGAATAATATCGAACTCAAGACCATAGCCTATAAAACCTTAGTGAGACCAACTAGGGAATATGGAGCAACAGTATGGGATGCATACACCAAAACGAATATTAACAGATTGAATGGAGCTCATATAAGTGCCGCTTGTTTTATCCTGAGAAATTATGAAAGAAAACCTGGAACTGTACCATGACTCTTGGGCCAACTGTAACTGGAAAGCCTCGCAGACAGAAGGAAGCAATTACAACTTAACTTTACTATTTAAAATTGTGAACAACTTGGTCGCCATCCCACATGATCATCTGCTCACCACAGCACAACAAAGGACAAGAGGTAGCCATAGTTCATGACAATCTCCACATGGGCGGATGTACTAAAATATTCCTTCTTTCCAAGAACTGTTATAGACTGGAATCATCTTGATGGTGACAATGTCTTGGCAGTCCCTTCATTTAGGGAGAAGCTCCGAAGTCATCAACACTGACTGCTCAATTGATCTCTACCTGTTCAACGTTAGTGTCTGAATAAGGCTCTGCTGGAATATTTGTGTTGATGTTGAAGTGACTTATTTTAATTTATTTACTAATTACCACTTATCCTGTATTCAGCAGTATTTGTTTCTTATTGTTTGTAAACAGTAAACACCAATAAAGTCTTATCTTTTAGCCAGTATTATACAGTGCATAAGAAAATTTTTTTCAATCTGCACCCTTGCCATACGGTTTCAAGTAACCGACATGGCTACTGCAGATTACTCTGGCCATGAATGTTTGGCTTGACTGTATAGGTTGTGTAGGTAGGACATCTGCTGACAGGCTTGTTAATGATACTGTGGGTCTGGGTCACTTTATCTTTCACTAAAACCTTAGTCTAAAACCAAAGCTTAATCTGAACAGCTAAAACCTGATTTTAGACTGAGTTCAGATTAAGCAAAAGATAAAGCGATTTGGTTTTAGACTAAAGTCTTAACTTGAGGTTATTGATAATTGCCTATCTAAATACATTAGGACAGTTTGGTTTAAGACTGGATTGCTCAGATTAAGTTTGGTTTAAGACCAAATTTTGGTCTTAAACTTTGGTTTAAGTGGTAAGTTTGGTTTTAGACTTTGGTCTCAGACCAGAGTTTAGCGTCACTTCACATTTTGCATTAATTAGGTATTAAACTGGACTTTTGGTCTTAGACTAAGGTTTTAGACTTCAGTTTTAGTGAAAGATAAAGTGACCCAGTACTTCTAAAAAGTATCACGGATATTCATTACCAACATTTGTCTCAAATCTGTCGCCAGTAGTGATACTGATGATGAAATTCAGAAGTATCACCAGTACCAATACTGTTGATTAGCCTACCACTAGGTGCTAGTAATAGGGTTTTCCTTGGAATGACTGTGTACTGGATAGAGGAGAAGATACTTGATGGGAAAGATGCATGCCTGCTGCAGTGAGTAGTGATAGTAACAAAGCAACAAAGTTCTGTGATGTATGCACTCCACAGTTGTAATGTTAAGGCTATTTGTGCATCTAAGAGCACTACCTGTCCATGGCATTATGTAACCATGATTAAAATGTTTTAAATGCTGCTGATGGTATTTTTCTCCATGTGCATAGCCTAAGTCATGTGCACAAGAAATCAGCATTTGTAATTTGAGAAATTATTGGATTGAGAAATTATTGATTGTTATTAACAGAACTGACAATTTGTTTCATTGTTGCAGGTTATTGTTCACCATGCCGGGTCCTCCATTTAGTGCAAAAAAAGACAGATGGCCGAGTGCTGTTGGTATTATAGCAGTAGAAATTTACTTTCCATTCCTGTATGTTGACCAGACAGAACTGGAGGCTTTTGATGGCATACCTGCTGGCAAATACACGATAGGCCTTGGTCAATCGCAAATGGGTTTCTGCACAGACCGAGAAGACATTAATTCTCTGTGTCTCACCGTTGTTCAGCGGCTTGTGGAAAGGCAAGGCATCTCATATGCTGATATTGGCCGGCTAGAGGTTGGCACAGAAACGATTGTTGACAAGTCTAAAAGCGTGAAGTCAGTTCTCATGCAACTGTTTGCGGAGTCGGACAACACTGATGTTGAGGGAGTTGACACAACAAATGCGTGTTATGGTGGAACTTCGGCTCTGTTTAATTCTGTCAACTGGATTGAGTCTAGTTCGTGGGATGGTAAAGTTTATCCATGCACCTTTTTTGCAAATGCAGTCATTTACATTTTACATAAAGTTAAATTGGAAATAATCGGTTGTATTAAGCACTAATTTTGTCTGTTGCTAGAAGTTCTTGTGCTTATTTTTAATTTTAGCCAAGTTGTGCTATATTGACAACATAGATATTATAGTCATTTAAAAAAAGATTTGCACAGTTGCAGCTGAATATCTGCATTTAGTTCCAACTCTTGTGTTATTATTTAGCTGTGTGTTCTTCTGATTGCTTGTAGTGTTGATTATAGCAGAATTGTTGGTGTTTCAGAGAAGCAGAATAAAGCAAAATTAGTAATTACTGTGACTGGTTACAGGTCGGTATGCTGTGGCAGTTGCAGCGGACATTGCTGTCTATGCTACTGGTAATGCTAGGCCAACAGGTGGCGCTGGTGCTGTAGCTATGCTCATTGGACCAAATGCACCTCTATGCATTGAACGTGGTATTGCTTGCTGAAATATTTTTATATGATTATCGGTATACAATACCAGTGATTACGTTTCTTCTGCTGCTTTAATTGTTTGTAGTAAGTGGTTTGGGTCAGACTGATTAATCTGACTGCAGTATCTGCCTACTTGAAGCCATATCCTATTGGTAGATGAGGTTATTGTTCGTGGCATTCTTGTTGCTGTGGGTTGATTATGTAGGATAGGATGTCTTGTAATTTGTGTGCTATTGTTGTGTTCGTTTTCACTAAGTTGGATCCACTGAAGTCTCTATAGTGAAACATAGCACCGATCATTATTGCTGTTTAAAATATTCATACATTTTCCACTTATAATTTAGAAATCATAGGCTGATACAATGGATGTATTCATTGCATTATTACATGCATGTTGTTGCCGATAGGATTGCGAGGGACTCATATGCAACATGTATATGACTTCTACAAGCCTGACTTGTTGTCTGAGTATCCAGTGGTTGATGGGAAGTTGTCTGTGGAATGCTACTTGCATGCACTTGACCGATGCTACCAGATGTTTCGACAGAAAGTGAATGCCAGAACAGAATTGAGTCTGTATTTAATGTTCCACTGTTGTTGTTACTGATGACTTTAGTGGTTCATATAGAGAAATTGGTCTGGTGCATGTGTATCTTTGTGACAAATGTCCCTTTTTTGTCTGTTGATGCACGTTATGAGATGATGTATTTTGGTTTTGTGCGTTCTTCGTGCTAAAGTGGTCAATATAGCCTTGATTGGGGGCTTCCTAGTTGTTAAATGGCTTAAAAGGCAATGTGTGTTAGTGTGTTATGCTTCATTTTAAAAACGTATACAGTAGGAAAAGTGTCATCATTATACTGTGGCATATCATTGTGCCTGTACATATTATAAATAATGAAGTTTTGTATTATCTCTTGTTTATCATAGCAGAAAATACATAGTTTTATTAGTCATTGAAAGGAACTTTATATATTTTTGTACACATGTATAGGTGGAGAGAAGATCCAATTTACACTGCAGTCTGCTGATGCATTCCTGTTCCACACACCATACTGCAAACTGGTACAGAAGTCACTAGCACGACTTATGCTAAACGACTTTTTGTCCGACCCAGACCCAGACTTCAGTGGAATGTATGCTGGACTTGAGAGATTCAGGTACCTTTTTATAATACATTCTTCTAAATTCTGTTATAACATTCAATTTCTCTGTTAAGTGAGGCCGAAAGATCTTATACATTAACTTTTTGTGCGTTCATTCCTATAAGTTGTTTTTTATGGCATATTGGCCTTTTGCATATATGGTTCAGTTTAGTTCAGTTTTATTTTGAAACAAACAGACAAAGTTGACAAACTGCTGTAAGCAAACAGAAAAGAATGTCAGTAATAGAGTGATAAAATATATGTGTGTGTGTGTATATATACATAAAATAAGCTAACAATATGTGGCGCCGTTAAGATAGATAAAATTCTATCGTAGCCTGCTCATAGTAAAAACATCGTTGATGGAATTGAATAAAAGTTGACACAATAACAAGGATACTATAACAATTAAAAGTAGTGACAGTAAATAGTCGTACAGTAATCTGATTATGAAATTGCAATTTTTTATTGCATAGGCTTGGTTTGGAAGTTCATGATCATAACTGCGTTTACGAGTATTTTTATGCTTTCACCACCCGACGAGTTTCAGCGAAGGTGTTATGTTTTGTGGCTAACGGTCCACTTCGTTCGTCTATTCATTCATTCTGACATATCTTGTTACCACGATATCTTGTGAACGGCTTGAGCAATCTTAATGAATAATATTTAAAATATTCAATAGCCCCTACTGTAGACTGACTAAGATTCTGGGGTCAGAGGTCAAGGTCACAGCAGGCCGTCAAGGTGGCGAAGGCATCCACGTCAATGCTAGTTGAAGTCCATCTTCTAGTTGTTTTTATCGTTGTTATTAGTTATCACTGATCCATTCCATGTGTACAGTGAATCTTTTTGCAGTATGTTCATTTTTGATGGAAATAAAACAAAGTTGTATATGTTGTTGGCAGTACCTGGCAGAATGTTAGTACTTTCATTGCTGTTTGCAGTTATGCCACTTATGTACAAGCACACATGCACGCGTGTGTGTGTGTTTTCAGGGAAGTCAAATTGGCTGAGACATATTCTGATAGGGAAGTCGAGCAGGCATTCATGACAGCCAGTAAGTCGATATATCAGCAGAAAACGTTGCCATATCTGCTTATTGCACAACGTGTTGGTAACATGTATACATCGTCACTTTATGGCGGACTTGTTTCATATCTTATAAGGTCAGTATTTGTTCTAGTTGTCATTTACTGAATGTTGATGACGTCAGCCATAAATTTGCTGCATACGTTTTCTGTCGCTTTTGTTTTGTTTTTCAGTGATTTGGGGCTACAGAACTTACAGAAGTGTGTCTGTCCTGCAAAAATCTGCTCTGCAAGTCTCACTGTCTCACAGGTTCACATTTCAGAAACCCAGCCTAGCGTGAGTAATTGTGGAAATCCATGCCAGTTGAGCCTGTGTCACACGAGGCTTAACCTTATACATTTTCAGCCACCCATCATGTCGGCCATGGTTTATGGCAGCCGACCGCCGAGCGTGTCAGCTGTCAGTTGGCTCATGTGTCACGGGCTTTGACGAAAAACAAAAAGTAGTAGAAGTTGCTGTTGTTTTATTTTTTTTTGTTTGGATAGTGGTGAAGGTTACATAACTTATAAACACTATGGTTTTAGGAGAGAATTTCGGGCAGGCTATAAATAGGTTATGACCACTTCTGTGGAAAATCTGGAAATGTCAGGAATTTAACTGGTATTAGAATCTTGACATGAAAAACCATTATTGTTAACTGTTACACCTACACCGGTGTTTAGTATCTGTTGCGGGCTGGATTGTATGCCTGTTTGAGGAGTTTGCTGCGTACTAAATCACCTGAACATCTTGCAGCCCTTTAACATGCTAGAGGCAGTCCGGGTGGGCACAACCCATGTTTAATACAACATTGAACATTAAAGGATAGTTAGGGTGGGTTTTTTTGTGGGTTGGATGCCCTGCCTGTTTCTATAGTACTTGGCTATTGGTCGTTTTTCATTGCAGTCATTCGGCAGCAGACATAGCAGACAAGCAAGTGGTGTTGTTCTCGTATGGTTCGGGTCTTGCATCTTCAATGTACATGCTACGATTGGCATCAGACTATTCCCCGGGATCAGTACTCGATCGTCTGATGAGTACCATCAGTGACGTCCGTGCACGGTTAGACTCGAGGATGAAGGTTGAACCAGCCGAGTTTGCGAGGATAATGAAACTGCGGGAGGACACCCACCACAGTGGTAAGTCATTGTTTGTGTATTCTGCATGCATATTTGCTGATAAAACGTTTAGTTCTTTGTTAAGTTTTATACAACTGACATTTCCCTTTTGTGTTTTGATACTGTTGGTTAGATGACAGAAAGGGTATCTGTCTTGTAACTAGAAGATGTACTTCGACTCCCCAGCATCGCCGTTGATGCCTTCACCATCTCGACGGTTTGCTGTGACCTTGACCTTTGACCTCCAAAATCTAATCAGGTCATCAGCAGGGGCTAATGACTATTCCCTGTACGTTTCATCGAGATTGCTCAAGCAGTTCATGAGATGTCGTGGTAACAATATGACTGAACGAACGGACAGAAGGACACCTGGAAAACGATGCATTCACGAACATAGTCAGTTGACAAATGCATAAAAATACCACTGACAATTCACTAGGTGACCAAGCCTAATTTGGAATAAGTAGAGCAGTTGAACAAAAGCCATACTATTGGCTGAATTAGCAGTTGTGGTAATAGTACTAAACATTCTTACATTTCGTTAATGTATTGTACTTACCTCCGTTTTAACAGCTGTTTCTGTCCCCCCTCGGTTGTCATCATCCTCTTGTTCTGGAAGAAAACATTTGGGGATAAGTGGCCAGGTGCCCTTCCCATCACCCAACCAATGGTGTCAAAGGAAACTCAAAACACTGATCCCTGCCAATTGCCTGGCCTCTTCATCCGCCCATGTCCTTAGCTCAGAAATGGTGCTTTTTAGAGCTGTGGTTACTACAGAACACTATAATAGGAAAGTTAATAAACCAATTGTTGAAGTCAAACCTACTAGTCTTGTTTAGTGTAGTTTTTTTAGCATGTATGCCGTACAAAGACATGTATGAACTTTAAACCTATACACTTCTTACATTATGCATCTGTGGTACTACAAGGCATTTGTTTCTTATTTTTGTATTTGTATTACTCTCTTTGTGTATTTATATATTGTTATTCGGCTTCAAGCTAGGCTTTGGCCAAATATTGGATTCACTTTACGGTGCATTTTGGCGGTGTTTACGCGTTCGGCTATAACTCCGCCAAAAGTAAACAGATTTGGGTGAAATCTGGAGCAGTGTGGGTGCATTGTCGGGGCTCGGGGGCTGGCCCTGGCAGAATTTGGGCATGATCCGCTCAGTAGCAACAGCAATAGAGCTAGGCGACATTTTGTTTATTTTGTCAGGTAAGCAATGCATGATTTCATTGATTTTCCATCGGCAAAATTTCATGACATTTGAACACAATACGTTGATCAGTGTCACAATGAAAACCTTTGGAACAGAATTTTGAAAATTTTAGGTTGTTTTTTCCAAAAAAATGCAAAAAATCTGGCAAATTTTTTAACCTCTTGCTACTCCAGGCTGCCATAACTCCGTAATGATTATAGATCACCTTAAATTCACTGCCAAATGATCCCTCTGCAGGATGTCTAGTTTCCATTTTTACGGTTGAAATCAATTCAAAGTCATTCCCCTGTGGCCAGTACAGTTCGTACATGGAATGTATTCCCTAATTTTTCCAGACACGTCGGATGTGGGTGACGCACGGCAACTGTCGATACATTCATAATCACCCGATGGTGCTATGAGCTACATACTGCACATTACATGGAGGGCTGTTATTTCATTTACAATTCCGAAGAATAACTGTGCAAAAAATTAACTTTGTTTACTGGTAATTTTTAAAATTGAAAGATTTCAATCTCACAGTGTGCCTTAGTTTTATGAAACTTTTGCATAACTCTACAGTCACCTTCACATAAGCCATTCTTAGCACGTTTGTAACGATCTTTAGTCGCATGACGCTTTGCAGAGATGCATGGACGTAGGAAAGCGGAGTTAATTTAGCGTTAACGGACTTAGGTTAAGGAAGTATATATTTAAGGATGCGATTCCAACCCGTTGGCAAAGTCTGTTGTCTACGATTGCCTTGTTCCGTTTGATGATAAAAGCATGGAAACCAGTCTAAGAGTCTACATATGTGACAATTATTATTAGACCACATCACAGTACTTCGTAGGTAGATGCGGCCTATTGTTACCGACCGAGTAGAGTGGTTTGTCGGTCTGTCTGTCGGTGTGTTACCTAGTGAGCCCTGCAAAAATGGCTGATGTGACAGAGATGCTGTTTGCATTGAGGACTCAGGTAGGCGCAAGGAATCACGTATTAGATATAGCCGAGCACTTCGAGCTGAATACTGTATCGTGTGCATTCCACACAGTACAGCCATCTAGTTTGCTTTGTGTTTTGTCAAAGTCTTATTAAATCTTACTGATTGATTAATCGGTCAGTATGACCATATAGCCACCAGAAGTGTCCAATATGTCCTCGAGGCCGATAGAGATAACCTCAAGAGACGTTTGTAGTTCGTTAGTCACGTTCTATGTGATTACATAAAATTGTGAGTGACAAATTGGCCAATGTGTTTCTTGTAACTAGTTAGCTGCTGTGTGGAATGTGCTGTAGCTCCGTATGCACCAGTAGCATCAACTGAGCATCTGTTTCCTGGCACGTGGTATCTTGCAGATGTTGATGATAAACATCGCCGTCACTATGACAGAGTGCCACTGTCTCAAGAAGAGAGCTGTGTTAATGGAGTCTGATGAACCAGGACAATGAATATGTATGTGTGTATGTACCTGTAATCACCCCTGCATCATTTTTGTGTTATCCGTGTTATGTTATATCAGCCATCAGTGAAGCTTTTTAACATAGGCACACAGTGCATGTAAATGAAGAATAGATGAAATATATAATACTAATTAATAGCTGATAATAAATGCAGTAACAGTAGTAGTTTTATATTGAAATAATAAGAGGAACAAAAACGAACCTACTCGAGTACTCGTAGATAAAATAATTTGGTTTTGAATATGTGAAGCTGTAGTATTTGGTGTGGTTGTAATATTAAAAAGTAACTTACTACATGACAGTTTCCGATGCTTTAGCAAACTCCTCTAATAGTGCAGCCAAATAGCCATCATACAGTTAAATAAAATAAGATTAAAAGCGTAAGATTTTACATTTGTTGGTCATCTATAGTGTTATTCTGTTGGCATTATGCATGTTCTATGTAAAATGATGACTTGAAACAACAACTGTGTTTTGTGCAGGCAGAATATTTCTACGATGTGGAGTAAAGTTAATTCGGTGCCTCTTGAAAACCACTAGCTTCTACGTGGATGCATTGCATATATTTCAGCATTATTATTTTTGTTGATGTTTGTGATAATGCTGTTATCATAAAACACTTTTATACGTAGAAACTTATTCTTATAATTGAACTGTAGTATGATTTGTAGAGATAACCTAGTTATAACAGGCGATTATGTTAAATGATATGGTGCACTTCAGTACAAAGAAGGCCAGTGACATGGGAGATGAAACCCCAAAAATGTTTTATTCTAAACCCAAGTTTTTTGTTTGCGAAACGTTAAACCTGGTTTATCAGTTTCCAGTGAACTGACGAATGAAACTGTTGAGCTGTTGACACACGTTTCCGTGGCCGAAGGTGACATCTGTCAATTGATAAGACTGTAATTGTATTACAGACTTTTGTAACATTTTGTTGATGTCATCTAACTGACAGTTAAATATGTAGCAAAACGATATGCTCCCACCGATGGCAGTTTTGGTTCTTTTGGGTGATTAGGCAGTGCCAGTTACCATGGCAAATGGTAGACGTACTTCCTATTCACATTTATTAGTAACCATGGCTCTCTCTCTTGCTTGGTTTTAGAGGTACTGACGACGTAATTTTTTGGCCTCAAGAATATTTTGTCGATTCCTGGTGGCCATGTGACCACGCTGTGTAGTGGGTTCATGGTCCAGTAAGACGGATGGACAGCAGCTTTGCTTAATGGCCCGATGTTGATAGCAGGGCACAGTTACTACGATACATGTGTGACAGCAGAGTATAATGTGAGGAAGTGTTTGAGGTTAACAATAGGGAGCATGGGTTATGAAGTCACTGGTGAGATCCATGGGACAGTAGTGATAAATGTGTGCTTGACATGGTCATATCATAATATTCAACTACAGACATTTTGCATGTTGTAGACTAAGACCGATGCCACACCTGTGATTTTGTCATGCAACCTTATCGCGTGACAAAGTTGCAGTGTGCAGCTGTGCGTGTCGCACTGCAACTTTTTGGCATAAACAAGAATTGACCAATCAGCGTTCACAGCATTCTCGCGACAGAATTGCACAGAATCGAGCACTGCTCTATTCGGAAAAGGAATTGCGCAACTATTAGTGTTGCGCGACATGCCATGTCACACTGCGATATTGTAGCGCGATAAAGTTATGCAACAAAATTGCAGGTGTGACATTGGTCTAAGAGCACTGGTGGACTTCTTGAATTATTGCACCTTTATGTCAAATGAGGCCATAGACCATGCACTACTGCACTAAATGTAGCTGATGGACATGCATGTTGTAATATTAAGCTTATTGCTAGCTTTTAGTATCATGTAGAAGCATCAAGCTGGAAATGGAAACAGGTCTGTTGTGCAGGCAATTTAATACACTTAATCCAACTCATAAAACTGTCTTTCAACCATTGTCATCTCTATATCGAAATAAATCTAATGCTATGCCATCTTGTGGTCTATGCATACAAACTAGTATACCTGCTGTAAACATAATTAGTTAAATATTGCACCTTCTTGTTTAAGTCACACCCCTCCATGGTTACTAACTACTGCTAATATACTGTTTGATTAACTTCAATCAAATACAATACAAGCGAAAAATCTAATACTCCCAGTGACATTTACATTAGTAAATACAATGAAATTTGAAATCTGTATCCACAACATATCCCGATATTTACACATGACTGAAAACAAAATAATCATACTGCAACTGCGGTTGTCCTAAAATCTCACATTATTACAAACGACTTCCTAAGTCTGTTTCTGTATTCACAGCTGAACTATATGCCATACTTTTAGTCCTCAATGAACTCAGCAAACAACAACACAAACATTACCTATTTTTCTGATTCTCTATCTAGCCTCAACTGCATTGCTAACAAAAAGACTCTAACACCCCATTACCTTCCAAATTCTATAAACAAACCAATACTTTGAATTCCTATCCCATATACAGATCTCAAACCTATTGTCAACAAATATATTCATGACAAGTGGCAGCAAACATGGAACTCACAAACACAAAATAAACTACCAAATTTATCCAACAATTTCTTCTTACTTCATTCTTCCGTCTTCATGTCAAATTGTCAACGAAAGGACGATACCATACGGTAGATTAACGTGCGCTCAAAAGCTGACGAGATGGCCAGCTTATAGCAGAAAGTGACTGCTTCATCTGTAGCTTGGAAAGCTTCAGCTTTAGAGCCTTCAAAACTCTGGTTTTCTAGATGGGAAAATGTCCATTATACTGAGGTTTTTTGATTTGGTTGATTGTGTTATATGGCAAACTAGTGCAGAAGCAGTGACGTAATATGTAATAATACTGATTCAGAGTCATTTTGTTACCAGATTGCGACATACATACTAACAGTTTATGTAACGTTGAACAGTGTAGATATATGGACTTATAATTAGTTATTAGGTTTTTAACCTCTGTCTCTGTGTATGTAAGTGAAGGTAATGTAGCTTTATTATAGTTGCTTGGTGACATGGGAAACTTTTTTATTTTGATTTAAGTTCACATTACATTGTTAGAAAGTTTTATTATGACCCAGCACTAATAATGGTCTGGCCAGAGTTGTGTGTAAGAAGGTGATTTAAGTGTCAGGTTGGTTGGCATATTGCTCAATGTTTTACAATTATGTTTTGTTGGTATCTTTAATGAGATTATCGCATATCATACTTGTGGACGTTCATATTTTACCATTGTGTGTGTAATGTAATTTTGGTTACCGGCTTATAGCCATAGCCCATCAGGCATGTATTTCTGTTGTTTCCAATACTGGCATGTGTTGCTTATACTGCTTTTTTGATGGTTAAATGTAAGACACTGTAAAGTGCTTGTCACGATGAAGCTCCTGTGACTTGTAAATTGTAATGATGGAAAGAACATACAAATTGGACTTCAGTGTGTGTAGGTCTTAAACGTTACTATGTTAGAATGCCTATCAGGCGGATCGAGAGAGGTTGCTTGGAGGGAACGAATTAAGCGGTGAAAGAAGGAGCGAGTCTTTGAGGAGGCTGTCCCCTACCCAGAAAATATTGGAATTTTAAAGTGGAATTAGTAGTATATTTCTGTGCACTCTTCATCCGTTCGTTCATTTGTTATTACGGGCAGTGATCCAGCCTACTCCGGACCTCAACGCTGAGACATCGCAGTGGCCTAGTGCGCTAGCCCAGGGAGAGGAGGGCAATTGGCAGATGTGTGCTAGTGTATGCGTGACGTGTAGGGTGAAAAAGATATGTAGCAAGTGAACAGCTTGTCGGGTATTTGTGTCGAGCCCCCTCTAGACGTCTACCGTCTGGCTTAGCACTGACTGGTACTGTGAGCTTCATCAGCCAGTGGCCAGCCACGCTTGCTTTTTAGCTTCAGCCATGGTGGCGCGACTAACAACATTGACGCTGCTACTCAAGGTGTCTGCAGCTTTCACAGATTATAGAGGACACCTGGACACACTCGAACCCTAGCTCTTTTTTCCTGCCGGATTAAAATATAGACCGACAGATATATGTACACTAACAGAAACGTTGCACATGTTATCCATACAGCGGCTTTCTAAAAGCTGAGCGCCAGATGGCAGGTTGTTGGAAGCATTTAGTACGAGTTTGTTTTTGTTTTGTTTTTTTTAATAAAATAGTTATCCTACAATGAATGAATGAATGAAAATGCGAGGATTTTAAGTGCGTTTGAAAACCGACTGATAGCCGGCTTTGTCTAACACACTATGTAAACAAATCAAGCCGTTGAGCGAAGTAAAGCCAGAAATGGTCAGGTAGTCCGTGGAGTCAGTCCGATAGGTAAGGAAAAGG